>Ga0209373_10000509_pt1 | contig 62273 bp, 49 predicted proteins | sample Higcelweek5metaG_FD_187173 | JGI IMG/M metagenome (GOLD analysis project Ga0209373, IMG submission 187173) | Freshwater pond sediment microbial communities from the University of Edinburgh, under environmental carbon perturbations - High... | ecosystem: Environmental > Aquatic > Freshwater >...
TCTTCCTCATGCGCCAACAGTCTCCGGCAACATCCCACCGGACGTCCGCGCTGTTGCGTTTTCAAGGTCCGATTTCCATCTTTCTCCCAGCGACGAATCCATTGGCTGGCAGTGTTTCGGTGGACTCCGGCTACCTCGGCTATTTCCTGATACGTTTTGTATTTGCCACTCCGATAAAGTCGGATGACAAGCTTACGCCGCTCTTCTAGGGCGGCACTCACTAATTTTCTGGCATCTGTTGTTTCCATAACAGTAAATATATCACAGAAAAATATAAATGCAAGTTATTTAATTGCCGAATCTATATATTCAACTCAGAAAGCTCTTTGCTTTGAGTGTATTGCAACAGCCATCAATCGTTTATGAATTACTCTGATTGAGCCGTTTTTCCAGACGCGAACGTATAATGCCCTCTTTCTCTTCTTTCGGTTTCAACGTGTTGAGATCGACACCGGTATCATCCTTGTAACGCTTGATCAGCGCCTCCGTCTTCTTTTTGGCTTCCCCGGCATTGGATTCCCGTTCGGCTTCGATCGCCTTCATCTCTTCGGGATAACGCTCCTTCAGTTTGGCGCAAATCTCTTCCTGCGCTTCCTTGGCCCCCAGCTTTTCCTTGATCTTTTTCGCCCCTTTTACCGCGTGGACAATCGGAAATACCTTGCCAGCGGCACCATCGCCCAAAACATTCATGCTCGCCACCAGCAATGCCGAGATGATCACGAAACCCATTGCACCTTTACCATTTATCCCCATATTATCTCCCTCGGTTAAGTTATTTTTAAATAATAACACCAATCTGGCAATATTCCATAAAATTTCAGAAATAATTGATTGAAAGGCATCCATTTTATCTGCGTAAATAGATTTCTCTATAAGAACTCTGAAGGGGGCAATACCCTTAGGGAATCTCAGGCAAAGGTGCGTTTTTTTGCGGATTTTGCTGAGAAACTGTTATTTGTTTGCTGGATATATATCATCGATGGAGGAATGGGGGAGGGGATACCTGTTTCTTGTCAACAGGGGAATATTCCGGTAATGGGGAAGTATACCCCTATGTATCGGAATTTTCTTGTCGTTGAACAGAGGCGGATAATTTTTTGAAAATTGGGCTTGAAATATTTTACGGGTTCGTAGAAAAAAAATTGAATCCTCTCCAATAATAGTATCGGAGAGGATTCGGGTATATTATGGTTTGTTTGTTGGGGGTATATTGCTGCTTCCCGTCGGTCTCCCGGGAATGGTAAATCAGGAAGGCCAGCAAGGGCTTCGGAAAGCTTCCGCTGAAATTGGCGATGACGCTTCCTGTGCTGGAATCTCAGGATCGAATCAGGTTCGAACCGAAGTTAAACAATACTTTCCCTATGGTGGAGTTTCCCTGCCGGACACAGTTTCGTTCGAGTAGGAAAAGTATTTTTCCAGTGGATGAGTTCCCCTGCCGGATTTTCGTTCCGTCTATATATGCAAGGATTCGATGATTCGATCCAAAGACCTTTTTATACGAAAGATGTTTTGGCGGGAAATGTTCAGATGAGCACAATGATGACGCTCACGGCCAGCGTGATCCACCATACGATTTCATATCCCCGGCTCTGGCGCAGCAAGGTTGCCCGTTTATGAAGATAGACCGGAACCAGCAAGATCCAGCCGAGTGACAGTTTTTCTCCGTATCCGGCCGACTTCAGCTTTATTTCATCCATAAATCCGAAAAACCAGTAGAGAAGCAATGAAATGAAATTCAACAGGAAGTATGCCGTTTTATACATGCGGATATCTTCGTTGGAAGAGACGTAATCATTCTTCAAAATTTCTGCGGCGGCTTTTCTGGTGACTTCGGGAGATTGCAGTACCGGTGCAAAAATATCGGAAAGCACATTGGAAATTACAGGTACCTGGACTGAGATTCCTTGAGATCTTGCCGGTGCTTCCGCGATCTTCAGCATTTCTGCTGTCATGATTTGCGGAGTCAGCTGCAGCGACAGCATTTCGCACAATTCCCATTGAGCTCCGCTGCTGATCAGTGCGCCCATGAGAGGAACCAGCGCCAACAGCCACACCCACGTATTGCACACCGTGGTTCCCGTCAACGGCGGCGGGGTGCTCTCAAACAAAGCCTCAAACTCTTTTGTCGCCCGCAGAGGCTGCCAATCCGTCATCCCCTGATGCCAGACCGAATCGGAGGAATCCACAACGCCGTTTTTCACCAGATCCAGTAAGGTTTTCTGACTGACGGGGCCATTCCGTTGCCCGGCTTGAGAATAGAACCATTGGGTTTGGTTCGTCTCTTCTGTATTTTCCATTTTCGGATTGTGAACCGGTTCGGACTCCAACGGCATTTTGCAGGACAATGTTGCCGGATCCGCTTTTTTTCGCTGACTGTCACTCAGAAAAAGAATGAGGAAGATGACAAACAGGACGCCCCCGATGACAATGAGAGGGATGTATCCGATCAAGAAACCGGCCACCGTCAAAACAATGGCTCCGCAAAGAGGCTCGGTTTTCTTCCATGCCGCAAATCGTTCCGAAAAGTTGAATTTCATAGCCAATTTTCCCTGTAAAACAGCATCTTTTTAAGGAGCACGTTTTCGAGGCAACAAATCCTTTGCCTCGAAAATCGTTTCCATATGACTCCTCCGTAACTCATACGGGTTTCAAAGCGGAACGTGCATCACATTTTGGAAATGATGAACCAGATCCACAATGCGGAAACCAGTATCCCGCCAATGATCGCAGTCAAAGCTCTGTTTTTAGGGGCATCATTCATTCCAACCTAAAGGATTCGTGTGCCCGAAGTGTGGAGGGAAAAGGAAATCGGATCTTCCACGTGGTTTATATCTGTGCCTCGACTGCAATCGAAAGACATCCATCATGCAAGGGACTCTTTTTCAGGATAGCCATTTACCTTTGACAACATGGTTTCAGATAATGTGGCATGTGTGTATGTCAGATGGAATCAATGCTCTGGAATTATAACGAATGCTGAGACTGGGGAGTTATCGTACCGCTTGGTTATGTCTTCATAAATTGAGAAAGGCGATGGCTCTCTCAATCCGAGACAATTTGTCAGATAACGTTGAATTTGACGTGGCGTTGGAAGACATACGGTCTCTCGGCTGTGCTCAAGAAACCGGGAATCACCTTCGAGGAACTTCACGACGCCGCTTCCCTGCGGGAGGAGGGGAAGCGATTGCACCACTGCGTCGGCCGCTATCTCGGAGCTTGTCTTCGCGGCAAAAGTGCGATTGTCTCCATGCGTTCGCCCTCCGGAGAAATCGACCTGACATTGGAGATTAGTCCGGCCAGAAACAGCATTGTCCAGATTCGCGGGAAACACAATCAGCTGCCCTCTCCGGAAGCGTTCGAATATGTCCGCAGATACGCCGACGCCAAACAGCTGGAGCTCGCGGTCTGAGGGGGATTTCCGCTGGAGAAGGGGGCATTCCGGAAAAATTCAGGGATTGCAGCCCTGCCGTCAAACCCGGACTGCAATCCCTTTTCAATTATGCTTCAATCGGGCTGTTGCTCAATAGTCGAAAATATTGAGCTTTGCATATGCCCTGCGCATAGCCTCCTTCGGTTTGGTTGAAAAGCCGCAGAACCGGGGCGGATTTGCGTCATAGACGTAGCGGACAACCCACTTGTGTGTGGTTTTTTCCACCGTGCAATAGACGTAGTGAGGCACATATTCGAGCAAGTGTTTCAGGAACTTCAACGCTCCGGAAATGCTGCCGTGAGTCGGCGAGATGAGATAGGATTTGTCATAATCGACAAGCGGATCACACAAGTAACTCACGCTGTAGTCTCTGCCGTAGGTATTGTCCAGCAGAAATATATTTGTGTCCGACATCTTGCTTCCGGAGGTGTCCCTCATGGGATATTCCATGTAGAGGAGAACGGCATGGTAAAAATCGCTGTTGGGGATTCTGCCCCATGCGTATTCGATTCGCTCATCATCAACGCCATAAGCTTCCTTCACTGTCTTCAAGGCTTTTATGACAATCTTGTTTTTCTCCTTGATCTCCTTGAGATAGGAACCTCTTTTAAGGTAGATTTTCAGATAGTGAACCCGGAGATGCGCGTTAGGCTCATCCAGGAACTCTTTCATGATTGCCTTCAGCCAGAGCAGCAGTTTCAAGGGTATAGGAATCTTTTTGTCCGTTCATGGAGGAATGATCCGATCTTTTTCACTCAATGCAAATCCAAACGAAATACGACAATTATATAGCTATAGAGGTAATTTCAAAAGTATTTAAATCGGAGGGAGTGAAAAAAGGCGATAGAAGGTTCATCTTAAGCTCTGGGTAGAAAACCGGAGGCAAGATGAACGATCTACGCGAGAATTACTTTACCATACAGAGAAATCTATTTCCAATGGTGGAAGAAGAATTGGGCGAAATAACCGCGAAAATGAAGGAGTTTCTGCTTGGAATAGAGTTGATGAAGCCGTCGAGGTTCATAAAAGGCCCGTTGTGCTGGAGTGGACAAGGTCGTCCGATGGCGAACCGAGAGCATTTGTTTCGTGCATTCTATCTGAAAACGATTTATAGCTTTCCGACGACGAAAGTGCTCATTGACAGTTTGGAAACGAACTCGAAATTGAGATTGCTGTGCGGATGGGAACATCGTGGTGAAGTGCCATCCGAGGCGACCTTTTCGAGAGCCTTCGGCGAATTTGCCGCGCAGAAACTGCTTTGCGTCGCGCATGAGGCGGTGATCAGTGAAAATTACGACAAAAGACTTGTCGGGCATGCAAACACGGATTCAACGGCAATCATCGGGCGTGAAAAAGCTTGCCGGAAAAACACGCCGAGACCCAAGCTCAAAAAGAAACGTGGGCGCAAAAGCAAGGCCGAACTCGAAGTCATGAAGGCGCAGCAAACAGAGGAAATTCGGACAAGACGTCTTGCACTTCAAGGGAACCGTTCCCTCGAAGAAAATCTGGCCGATTTGCCGACCGGTTGCGACTGGGGTGGCAAACGCAACAGCAAGGGGGTGCCGGAATATTGGACTGGGTTCAAGTTTCACCTCACTTTTGGCGATGGAGGGGTGCCGCTTGCGGCAATTTTGACATCGGCGTCGGTTCACGACAGCCAAGTGGCGATACCTCTGATGCAGATGGCCGCAGGCCGTGGCGTAACAGTGCTATATGACTTGCAGGATTCCGCTTACGACGCGCCCGAAATCAAGATGTTCTCGAAGAGTTTGGGACATGTTCCGATCATCGATCCGAACAAGCGGCGCGGAGAAGAAGCGGAACTTTCCCCGGCTGAAAAGATTCGTTTCCGTGAAAGATCGACCGCTGAGCGGGGCAATTCCGAACTCAAAGACAGCTATGGCGCTCGAAATATACGTGTTAAAGGGCATGGCAAGGTCCTGTGTCATCTGATGTTCGGAATCCTCGCACTGACGGTCAAGACGCTGTTCAATATGTTGTAACGAAAAAGTTTGTGTTCATATAAAACCAGGAACAAGAAAAGTCCCGAATCTTCGGGAATGGGAGGGGAATATTCGAAAAACAGGATTTTTCCGGCTTTTTCAAGAAAAAACCGAATTCGGAGCGGCAAGATGGACTTGCCGCGTCAAAAAATACGTTTTTAACGAAAAAGAGCCAAAACTTTTGAAAGAGGCTCTATAACATAAAAAGTTCCGTTTTTCAAGCTGTCTCAGTTTTTCATGTTTTTATCGAAGGGGATAATTCAGCGCCATGTTGGAATTTTCGAGTCTTCCAATCGTGCCGTCGGAGTCTCTTACAAAGAAATTGTCTTTCATATACGGCTTGGCGGAAGTCCCCACAAAGAACATTCTGAGATCGGCCTTCCCGCTGGTCGTCAGGACAGGTGTCTTCTTGATGCGTGGATTGGTATACCCGTAAAGTCCGGCTTCCATATAGACTTGTGTTTTCGGGCCGAAGTTATAGACGGGGGTCATTCCTCCCCCTTCCGCTCCAAACCGGACGTTTCTTGCATAGACTTTGCCGTAGTTGTCAATCCAGCGGTAATTGCCGTGAATTTCCGGACCGTTCGGAATCGCCTCCTGCCTGCAAAGCGTTATTGGCACACCGAGCATGTTTTTGAGATATAACGTGTTGGCAAAGTTCGTCATTGTAGTCAAACTGTGTGCTTTGCCTTGTGGATGAAACATTTTCGGGAGAATGGTCCCGTTCACATAAACGCAGTACCAGAATGTGTCGAATGCTGCCAGTCCTGCATTGCCTTTGTAAAGTTCAGGCACGAAGGCAATGCCGTTTTTCAAGTAAATAGTCAATCCGTTGTTATTTTCCGGAACTTCGGCGATAATCGAAGTTCCGAGATTTTCCAAAAAATTACAATTGTCGAAAAAGAGTCCGAACTTGTGTTTGTCCGCATCTTTTACAACGACTGCGCTCTTCCCGTATCGGAATGATATCTGTGAAAACATGACATTTTTCCCGGTCGCGGCGACATGGAAGTGATCCTTGCTGTAATCCTTCATGAAAATCACGGGGCGTCCGGCGCCGGTTACATGCATATCTCCGGTTATGTCGATGGTCTCGCTGATGTTTATCCTTCTACCGGGCAGGACAACAATGGAATTTTCCGAGGCTGAAGCGGCCGCGAATATTTTTTTGAGCTTGGCCGTATCGTCACCTCCCTTGCCGACGTCATCAGCGTAGAACACCTTTCCCGGAAAGACCGGGAATACCGGACAAACGGGTTCCGGGATCGTTGCGGGATACGGCACAAGAAAACGTTCTAGATGTTTCGGGATGGCGGCCTTGATGTTCGCGGAAAGCCCGCCAAATGAAAACCCGTAGCTTCGATTGATCCCGAGATAGGGCAGATGGCTGCGGTTTTTCAAATTGCTGTCGAGTTGTTCGATGCTCGGGCACTTTTCCCAGGAACATGCACTCGGGCATCCTTTGCCGGTCTCGGTTATTCCGGTCATTGCGAGAATGTTCGGGCAAGTGTCCCCCGTGAAGAAAACAACCGCGTTTTCCGGACATCCGGAACTGTGCGTTTTAATGTTTTTGAGAAGCAGAACCGATGCAAACCAGGAATGCGGGATTGCCGAGGATATGATGAACGGCGCCCCCGCCGCGGAATCGGTTTCCAGTTCACAATCATAAACATCAAGCGCAACGGAGGAATTGCGCAGCTCAATGAGTCCCTGCCTGATATTTGTATCGCGCCGGACAAATCCTTTAAGCCCCTGTATGCTTGTCGTTCCACCGATAAGGAGAGCGCCGCCTTTCATATTTACGGGTGTTTCAACGCGGCAATCACGGATGTTGACACCGTCCGAGGAAATCTCCAGAGCTCTGGCACAGTCGAAAAACAGGCATTTATCGACAAAGATCAGCGTCGAGTTTGGATTGCCGATGGATTTTTTACTGTCACGCTCCTTGAAGATCAGGTTGCCGTCGCCGGTTTTGGTAACCTCGTAGGGACCGGGACCGGACTGGGTGTTGCCGAATTTCCCGTTGGGAAGCGGATAGCGTATTCCGCGGCTGTGAATACCGGTTTCGGCCGCGTTGCGGAAAGTGCAATTGCTGACCGAGAGTTGTGCCGCATCCGCGTTGCGGGTCCAATGGAAAATCTGCCTTCGTCCACCGTCGAATTCGAGGCCGTCCACTCGTATTCTGCGTGCATGTTCCATATAAAAAATGTCCTTTCCGGAATCCGCCTGCTTTATGACCGCCCGGCCTTCGCTTCGCAGCACGGCAAAGGTCTGAATGAGGATGGTATTGAAAATTTTGTAAACGCCTTCCGGGAAAACAATTTCGGGAATCGGACAATCCCACGGATATGAATATATCCCGCGTTGATTCTCGAAGAAGTCGACACTGCAGGAATCGACCGCTTTCTGTATGGCGGCTGTATCATCGGTTGTGCCATCCCCTTTTGCACCGAAGTTTTTTACGTTTACGGAAAACGGCGCTATTCCCGCCACAGCGGAAAAACACCATGCAACCGCAAAGAAAAGACAAAATTTTTTCATCGCGAGCAATCCTTATTTTTTGATGTGTTCCGTTTGATTACCGGACTTTCATGATACCTTTGCTGTTATAGTTGACATTGGCATACATGACCCAGTTGCGAAGCCCTTCCACATGCATGTCGCAGAAGAGAATGTTGGTTGTTCCGGCAAACGGATTGAGGACTTCCGAATTTGAATGAGGTGCCGACAATACCGGATTCGTCGTTTCCCCCGGGGCAATATGGGCAACCCCGCGATATGTGCCGCTGGAGTTGAACATCGTTTCCGCAAGACAAATCCTGGTGCTGATCTGAGTGATTTGTGTCTGTTTAACCGCCACAAAACTGCTCCAGCTTACATTTGCACCGGATGTGGTTCCATAGATGCCCCATAAATACGGATTCATCCCGTAAACGATATATTGGAATGCCGTATTAAATTCTGTCGAATTCAGCAACGCCTGATGCATGACGTCCATCTCGCCGTTTGTTCTGGTGTTCGTTGCAGCTCGGATCGCTGTCGGACAGCGAAAAATGTTCGGTTTATTCAAATACCCCAGCTTGTATAAACGATATGCCCATGGGGAGCCTGTATTGCCGTCTGCCTTATATATTGCGTAATTATTGACCGGTACAAAATAATCGTTGTAGTCATTTATGTATGTCGTTTGGGAAATCCCGAGCTGTTTCAGGTTGCTTGTGCATGAAATGCAACGCGCTTTTTCCCGTGCATTGTTAAGAGCGGGAAACAGTAGACTGCTCAGAATCGCAATAATCGAAATGACAACCAATAGCTCAATGATCGTGAATTTAGATTTCTTCATTTTTTGCTCCTTGTGTTAAGTTGATTTTTTCTTTTGCATAATATCTCCCTGTTGCTGCAGAGGTTTTCATGTTGACCGGTTTTGTTGGAGTTTCGGGAGGATGAAGCTGCCTGTTTGAAATTTCAGTCATTTCCGGCGAATCCTCCTGATGGGCCGGGGATGAAATCCGACTTGACCGAAAGATGTTTGCAGGTTTTCCCCGGATCGGCGGTTTGTTCACAGATAAGTTTGGCTGCCAGTATGCCTATGCGGTCGAGATGCGGATCAATTGACATGATGCCGGGAACATCTTCCAGAGGCGACTTGAGTCCCGCCATGATGTTGTCGTAACCGGCGACTGCAATCTCTTTACCCGGTTCAAGTCCGATTGAACGGAGAACCGCACAGGCTCCGATTGCGAACTGGTCGTTATGGAAGAATACTGTGTCGTGACGTTTCAGCCAATCTGTGTGACGTGCCAGAACGTGCTCGGCCTGGAAGGCGCTTTCAAAGCGCAATAAAGAATGCGGACAGATCAGGACATCCTCATCTCCGAACTTGAATCCGCATTCGGAAGCCGCGGTTCTGGCCTGGTTCAGCCGGTCGATTATATGATCGACTCCAACGAAACCGATACGCCTGCGTCCGGAACGGTGAAGACGGCTGAACATCACCCGGAAAGCTGCGCTGTTGTCAACTGTTACCGTCGAGATGCCTGAATTACTGAATACAGGATCGCCGGGCATTGAGAAGATCACCGCCGGAAAGTGATGTCTGGCTAATTCCTGAAGGCTGAGTTTGCCGACAATCGACGACTGGATGACAAAACCGTCAACCATGCTGGATCTGAGTGCTGAGAGCATTTCGCTGTCGATGTCCTCCTGCGTGTCGGTGATCGAAAGCATGGTAAGGTTCATCCCGAATCTTTTCAATGTCCGGGCATGGTGATACGTAAAAATCTTTGAAAAGTTTCCCCCGATCATCGAACCTACATCCGGAGTGATGAGACCGATTGTATTTGTCCTTCCGGAAGCAAGCGTTCGCGCGGCAAAATTCGGAGCAAACTCAAGCCTGTTGCAGACTTCCTGTATTTTGCGGAGAGTTTCTGGACGTACTTTGAAAGACTGTCGGGGATCGAGTGCCCTGGAAATGGTAGCAGTCGAATACCCGCTTTGTCTAGCTATTTTAGCAATTGAAAGCATCGAAATCTCCATAAAAAAAGGATAAAGTATGCGCTTACATTTTAATAATTACAAAATAAATATAATGATACAATTAAAATTTTCAATATGTTTTTTTAAAAATAATGATTTTTTTCACTGTTATCTTACCATTGATGGTTACCAAAAGGCCGGAATCGGAGATATTGATCAGTTCCCGCTTCTGAAAAATGGTCGAAATCCGGATAGAGTCGCCAATCGTTTTAAATCTACGCGGCAATACATCTGATTTATAGATACGCAATGCTGCGACAAAACGATCGAATCCACTTTTTTCAAGCCTACATCGCCGAGGACGAATTTGTGGTTGATGAGTTCTTTCGGACATTTTCCTTTGTGGGTAGCGGACCAATGGTTCAACCCCACGGATTTTGAGGCCATGGCGGTGAGGGGCAGCATACGATTTCCTCGGTTGATGTCCAGATATTTGGCAATCGGACCTAGATCATGGGGTGGATAGACATCTCCATTGCGGTGGAGATAATTCTCCAGTCGGTAGTGGCGGATTTCCTTTCCCATGCATACTTGATCGCGCAGATCATGACGGTAGCCGCCTTTGGCATGTAAGCATTCTCCAAAGAGGCCTTTTTTGACCATATTGAGAACCGTAAGCTCTTCGCGGCCGTAGCAGCAGTTTTCCATCAGCATGCACGGGATGCCCGTGCATTCCGAGGTATGAACCAGATCCCAGCACTACTGCAGCGAGGTCGCGCCGCCGACTTCTGTACCGACATAGAGTCCGCGTTCCATGGCATCCAGACATATCTGCACATGGCTGGTCCAAGAGGAGGGAGTCAATACCGCCTCCAGGCCTTTGACATCCATGGCACGACGGTAGTCTGTGGTCACCAGCTGGGCCTTCTTTCCGGCCTTCTTCATCTCTTGAGCAGCAGTTTCGCGACGGTAATCCACTGCGTTTTATGTTGTCGCAGGCGCGTTTCCATGATATTGTGTCCCCTGTTTCACTTTTGAATCTTTTTGCCATGACCGAATTATTGCAGTTTCACCCAGGCGATCAATTCGGCATCACTTCCGTTGCACCCATATTCATATACCGCGATTTGTGTTTCATCGGCGGCAATGCCATAACAGCGCCCGCTGTCTGATTGTTCCACTTGGGTTCCGTAATAAGTTTTGGAGTCGTCAAGAATTTTTCCTGTTTCTCCGTTGGGCAATCGACACTCCAAGTTGATGTAAGAGCCGGGGAGTTCGTTCAACTTTTGAACCGTCGTCAACGCCGGAATGCCCAGCGTATGAATCCGATCCATAATCTTTGTCTGATCCGTCATTTATTTTCCTCTTCGATTTCATGGGGTCAATGATCGCTGTTTAATCCTCGTTTCAGAAGTTCTTTCCGTTCGGCATTTGGATAATGCTCCATGGCGTATCGTAACATCGTAAACGGCATAGGCGATCTGTGTTTCAAAAGAAATTCCGTCAGATTGTCCCGGGCGTGTTTTGCCGACGTTCCGGAGCATTCATCAACAGCTATGCTTAACCTTTTGATTGTTTCTGTTCAAAGTTGATTGTCAACACATTTGAGATACTATATCTCTCTCGATGGAAGATTGCAACTGCTGAAACAGACCGCGTCCGGAGTTTGGAATAGGATCAACGGGAGGATTTTTGCGTCCCTGATCCCTGAGGTTCCGAAATGGTACCTGATGGTACTTCCAAGGGGTGTTTTCGGGCGTGGAAATGGCGCCCCGGGCGGGTGGGAAATCTATTTCAAATTCGGGCGTAAAAAAACTCTTTACGCCCGCAGAAACCTTCCCGGTATCGCCGGGAGCTATCGCTTAACGGAATCAATAAATATATTCAAATGGTAACTGGTGGTAACTGAAAAAATTCAAAAATTTTTTGGAGTTGTTCTATTATTGGCTTAAACTCTAAAAATAAATCTGCATCATCCAAGTTCATTACATAGTTTGTAAAATCAGTTTTATGATCTCTTGCAACAGTTTTATAATATATAGCTGTTTCCCCAAAACTTGTTGTTAATGCACTAAAAACGTTCGTGATTTGAAATTCAGGAGAAAGATTTGGTTTAAGTTCCAACCATCCTTGCGAATTGGCATATTGCATAATTTTACTGTTAAAAAAATCCTCTACCATAATGGGAATGTTTCTATCACCCGGGATATAGGACGGTGTCGGTAGGACTAATGCTTTTATATGATTTTTTTTTACCAGTTTATCACATAAGTTTGTAATATGCTTTTTCGCACGCGCTAATTCTTGCCGTCCCCCGTTATCAGAATCAAATAGACCAACGCAACAATTCTGATTCCCACTGTAGTGCCAAGCAAGCAGCATGCTTGCTACCCAACTTGCACCGCCTTTTGAATCTTTGATTCTTATATTGATATTATCCCATATTTTGGCACAACCAAATAACTTAATCGCTTTTTCGAAAAATTTCTTATCTGATTCTCCTTCCAAAAAGAGCGTGGGGCTCTGTTCTTGTTTTATTTTAGAAATTTCTGTCGCAAGAGCATCCTTTTCTTCCTTAATGCTTTTGATTTTATCTTCAATAATAGGCGTTATATATGGCAAAACCCCCATTCTATCATCAAAATCCACGCTCTCATTTGACGACTGACAATGAGTTTTTCGTTCATCGTCTTGATATATGTACCATGTTTCGACTTGCTCTGGTGATTTTTGCGCAAGGGAATAAAATGCCGGGGAGTGCGAAGTTTGAAATAGTTGTATCTCTTTGGAATAATTCAAAAATTTTTCTGCGCTCAAAAAGGCCTGGCGTAGTTCCAAATTATTTTCTGGTTCTTCATATCCCCAAATACATTCTCCTTCTGCGGAAACACGACTGAGAAACCATAGAATTGCCGGTATATGGCGAACTTTTATTCCATCCCCTCTTGATGATAACAATACAGATAGATCACTATTTTGCGTTTCAAAGTCAAGGGCCGAAAAGAGTGGCTTTAAGTCCTCTGGCACCTGAATTTTACTGTTAAAGTTTAAATCCTCTGTTATTTTCTGGGAAATCTCCAAAGTCTTTTCATTTATAACTTGAATCAAGTTCTTTGATGCTGTTTTAAACTCGGGTTCCCATTTTTTTGCCAGCGCATCATGCAACTGAGCCAAGAGATGTTGAAAAAACTCTTTCCCTTTTATTGCAGGAACATAATGATAATGTAATTTTCTCAGCCAGCCATGTATAGAGGATCGAGAAGAAATATCAATCGGGATAATTAATTCTTTTTCCTTTATCTCGCCTTCGCTTCGCCAACGTTTTTCCCATGTTACTTCTTGGAAATCAGAATAAGACAAAGGCGGCAAGAGAGTCAATCTTATCACAATTTCCTCCGCCTTATTTTTTCCTACACTTGCATTTTTCGAAAAATCTCGCTGAAAATTAAATTTCTGATTTAGATCGCTTTCGCCTGTAAAAAAAAGGTTCAGCGCTTTTAAAATGTTAGATTTTCCAGAATCATTATTGCCGATTAACAGTAAATAGTGATGGGTAATATCAAGTGTTAAATTTACCAGAGATCGAAAATTTCTAATTTCTATTTTCTTTATAACAACACCATTAAAACGCAATGAAAAATTTTGATCAGCTTCCCAGTATTCTTTTGCAAATCTTTTTCGCCCAATGAGCTTAAAAAATTCACTATGGTTATTTAACCGCTTAGCGTGCTTATTATCTATGAGAAAAACAGTTAAAGAGCTTTTAAGAGAATTCTGTAGGCCCGGCGACAAGTCTTCTCTCTCAATAATATTGGAATCCCAATCAACTTTTATTCTTTGATTATATGGTAAGTCATCAGCTTTTGATTCATGATAATAACCTTTACTTACTCGGCCCCAAAGTAATTTAGTATTATCCATGGAGGTAATAATATAATCTCCGACTGCGATCTTTTTGGTGAAGCGATCTACTTGACCAGCAATTTGCGAAATGCTTGCCGTTGTTTTAGAATTATCTACTTGTGACAGCCTTTGCTGAATTTCAGAATTGGACAACAAACTCAAATCAAAATCATTTAACCAACCGACTGCGGCACATCCATATTGTTGAAATTTTCCAACTAGATTTCCCGATTCAGCACGAATTACAAAGACCTTCGGGAGATTTGATTCTGTTTTTTTAACTTCTTTCATTTTCTCAACATTTAGCCACTTTCAAAAGTTTTGGCTCTATTTCGTTAAAATCTTGTTTTTGACACGGCAAGCCTGTTTTGTCATTACAAATCCGATTTTTTCTTAAAAAGCCAGGAAAATTTTATTTTTTCGAGAGTTTCCCTCCCCTTCCCGAATTTTCGGAACATTATTTGTTCATGTGTCATTTTATTAATAAAAGCCCCTTTGGGTATCTATATAAATCAATCTCTGTCACATGTTGAAAAATTATGTATTTTCTGTATTATATCATTTTTTTTGCAACTTTACAAATAATATTTCATTCTAACGAATAAGAATTTAAAGAAAAATTACTCCATTAAGTCAAAACTTAGCGGGGCAGGCGTTCATTGTTAACGAAAGACTCTTCTTGTTCTTCCCGATAGTATGGAACTTTCGTGGTAAAGTGCGGTTGCTCCCGAAAATGGGACAGTGTGTTTGGCATGAATGTGGTTACTATATCTCCACTGCACAATTATCATTCCCAATCATCGCACAGGACTTCAGCCTGCTTCAATATCTGCAGTGATAATATCTTGAGCTGTTATTTGAGGCAACTTATCCCTTTTACTGAGGATATTTCCTGCTAACGTAAATAGATCGGTTGTGTCGCTTTCTGGTTTATATCTTTTTTCAATTATATCAAAATCAAAGCGAAATTCTCCATATGTACAGGCTTGAATATCCCGGTATACTAGACCATCAAGGAAATAGGTATGATTCAATATGTCATATAGTTCAGAAAATCTTTCTCGCTTAAATAAAAGTGCATTTGAACATAAAAAACATTCCCATAAAAAAAATTTCAAATGTTCATTCTCGTATTCAGTTTCGTCTTTCAAAGCATCATTGAAAAATCGCTCAAAAAATGAAGTCAAGAAATGAACGATATCTATTTCAGTCGCCAATAATACCGATAAAGTTTCTATATAAATATCCCGTATACTTTTCAGGTCGATGATAGTATCAACAATAATTTGGCCGTTTCCTAATTCATTTCTCAATACTTTATATTCCTTTATCGTATCGAAAAATGAATCGGAAAACCTGGATATAAATTCATTAGTTCTATTTTTGCTCTTCCCTTCATCATTTTGGAGTCTGTAGAGCTCTCCCTGAATGCCAGCTAAATTTACTTGAGAATTACCCAAATAAGCTGGCATTGTTCCCAGTTTTGGTTTGCTATAAAGAGGTTTATCATAAATATGGCGCAATAATTTATCATATTCAGTTTCATAAATTTCATCTTTAGATAGGTCAATGTAAAATCTTGATTTAATGTAAGCGGGGAGATAAGCGTCACCATTTTCATCAGATTCAAATATGACGGGAACAAATTTATCCTGTGATACTTGACCATAAATCTCAGAAGAAATAATCATCGTTTCTTCTCCAACACCGCCTTTCCGACTATTGGCCTTTTGCATGTACATTTTATCACATACAAGCAACACTCTTTCTACAGTTGAGGCATTAACTGTTTGTTCCATAAATACATATTTATCCTGTCCAGGTAATAAATCCCATTTGTCTAAGATAACTTCTACCCCATCATTCATAAGTCTTGAAGCGAATTTAACAACTTTATCAATATGCTCTTGAGATGTCCAAGAGTATGAAATAAAAATTCGGATTATTCGATCATTCATAGTTATATCCTCTCTGCTTAGTTTTCCGTTTCCCACAAGAATATATCTGATACATACTCAAGAATATCACTCTTCGATCTTTTCGCTTATATCGGCTGCAAGGATTTGGCGAACGCCATCCATTAGCGGAATTAGTGTCTGATATGGTTCAGGAATATCGTTTTTAGTACGATAGACTGCTACGCCCATCGGCTTATTGAAGTCTCGGACGGCCAGTTCGACAACGGTCCGATTTGCCTCTTTGCACAACAACAGTCCAATGCTCTGGTTTTCATCCGGGTGTTTTTCATGTTCATCTAAAGCGGAAAGATAGAAGTTAAGTTGCCCGAGATAAGCCGGCTTGAATTTTCCTCGCTTCAGTTCTATCGCGACAAGAGTCCGCAATGAACGGTGATAAAAAAGCATATCCACGAACGATTCTTCCCCGCCTACGATCAGTCGGTACTGATTGCCGATGAAACAGAAGTCTGTCCCTAATGACTGAATGAATTTGCGGATTTCCGTAACGAGTGCATGTTCCAATACCCGCTCATCAACATCATCCTCGTCATCAGCATCTTCAATATTGATAAAATCTAACAGATACTCATCTTTAAACGCCCGGACAGCTCGTGCGGTATGTTTTTCATCCGGCATGGTTAAAGCAAAGTTATTCAACTGATTCCCTTCATGATGAAAATCATCCGCATGGAGGTGCAATTTCAATGCTTCAACGGTCCAGAAACAACTTGCGCAACGCCGGACATAATACCAGCGCTCTTCTGAGGTTTTGCAGGAGGAAAATATTTGGATATGGTGAGTGAAACCGATTCCTAAAAATGCCGTAACATCTGATAAATCGTCAGTTGACAACTGACGATTTATAACTGCCGCTGCCTCATCCTTTAAATCGTCAATTGACAACTGACGATTTGCTCCAAGCTCAGATTGCCATGTTTCAAAGAAAAGCCGCATATATTTGATATTAACCGGCGAAAAACCTCGCAGGCCTGGCAATTCTACTTGTAATTGGCGGGAAATTTCATCAATGGCTCCCGTTCCCCATTTCCCGTTTCTGGTATTAGCGGAGACATAGCAACCGATATTGAAATACAACTTCAATTGCTCCACGTTCGCCATCCTGGCAGCGCGGTAACGGCTTTGCAAAATTGCGGTTTTTATCGCCTTTACCGCTTTGGCGTAATCGCTTATCTTACTCATTTCCAACTCCTGGATTATTTGGTAATAAAGCATAAAATAGTTGGAATTCAATGTATGTAAACATCATCATTTCTCGAAACGCGACTTATTTTCATCCTGCATGACCACTTTAACTGTAACGCCGTCAATGGGGTGGGTTACTTTTACTCGTTCGAGTGGAGTAGCGCGTAGAGGAGGTTCTTGGATTTATGGGGGGCTATGGTGAAGGTTAGCCAGAGAATGGTGTGGATTTCGATGACTTTGCAGAAGCGGTCGGATTTGATCAGGGCGAGGTGCGCCCAGGGAATCGGTATTCTTCGAACTCGGTGATGATGCGGATTCTGTGCATGATGTGGGAACTTCGCTAGAAGCAGGCATCGGGCGTTTCGACGGGGTGAACGGTAAACCCGCTGTCCCAATACTCCGATAACTGCTCAGAATATTGTCTCGATTCTCCTCGTGACATATTGCCACCCATTCCTTTTGCCTAGCGTGACAAAAAACATGCTTTGTCTGAGGTTGCCGACACAAGCTATGGCATTTGCTTTCTTTTTGGCGGAGTTCAAAGCCGGCAGGAGCATTCCCGCAAGAATGGCGATGATCGAAATTACGACGAGAAGTTCGATCAGTGTAAAATGTTTCACCTCGCTGTGACAAGTCCAGTTGAAGGCGGAGCTGTTCACGGGTCGGATGCAATTTGGTCCAAACCGATGTTCGCATTGCCTGGACCGGTCCCCGCCAGCACCAGGAGCAGGACTCCACTTCAAACTCATAGGAAGCGGGCTTCCCGTCTTTTTTCAGGATGCTTATACGGGAAGGTCCCTCCATGGCGGTCTCCTGAAGTGATCTTGTCGCTTGGACCGCTTTCAGGAATGGGGCAACAGAGGGGAGTTTGAAGGTCAGACGCCCTTTATTAAACGTCATTTCCGGAAGATGCAAATCCAGAACTTCATGCGGGCTCATTGCACTGAGGCCGCAGCTCTTGGAACAGACGCTGATCCTCTGTTCGGCAAGCGGGACACCGCTCTCTTGGAGAAAAGCGGTCAGTTTTTCCAGCGCAGGCAGCAGGCTGTTCCGGCGGAACGGAAGGGTCATTTTCCTGGCGAACTCCTTTTCTTCCGGAATCGGCAGGAGAATATAACAGCAGGGAAAGCGATGCTCGGATACCTGTCCGTGAACCCGGAGCCGACAGCAGATTGTGTCTCCAAAGGAAGGCGCGTTTTCCTGACTCCATTCAATATTTCCGGACACACCGGAGAATGACTCCATGCAATGCGCCAGATCTCCGAAAACAACGGCCCCTTGAATGTCCCATCCCCTGGTATTGCGTGTACATGGCATGTTATACCGGAACCGTCCGTTTGCGGCTAAAATGCTGAAATCGAATGACTTCTTCCCGGAAGCGGAGTGGATCAGAACCCACTGCGTTTCCGGGGGCAGCCCGCAGCCCTTGAAAATACTCTCCATGGCGGACAGCATCACACGTACAGAGGCAGTTTTGACGATGGCACTCATACAAGCTTCGCAGATGTTTTAGGAAGCCGGTTGAGGGGTGTCTGCAAAAACAGCAGATCGTTTTTTTCAAGGACGGGGATAATTTTCTGGAGATATTCCAGAGCATCCGGAGTCCATTTCAGCATGGAACGATATCCGGCATCCTGTACAAAACACTGATTCGCAATCCACCAGTGCACTTCAAATCGGATGCGGGTTTTCCTGCTTAATATCCCTCTTTTCAGAAATGAAAAAATCAGAAACCCTTGCGCGCTCGCTGTCAGCTTCAGAGAAACATGAAACTCATTCATCGGAACACCTCCTTTGGTTGTTGTGCATTCCTATGGAATAGCAGGAGGCGTAAAATAGTGAGAAAAAGGCGGCGAGGCGGAAATACCTGTCGGGACAGCATCCTTGCTGCGCTTTCCACAGGGTTTGCTCAGGAAGGGAAGAGCATATACCGGCGTCTTCAGTGAAGTCCGCACATGGAGGAATGAAATTTTATAGTGGAAGATACCTCAGGAAAATCAGAAATACAGTGGAATTCAATGGACCCGCTACGGGAGCAAATGAATTATGAGATAGCTGTGATCCCATGCAGAAATGGTTCGAGGGGCCATTCTCTGAAGATTCCCGGAAAAAACCTCAGCGGGGTATCGGCTCCCCGGCTTGCAAGTATTTTCGGCCCAAGCCGCATCCCGTTGTTTCGGACGCTTCGGACGCTTCCAACACTTTCTTTAAATACACGGTAAAGCAGAAGGGGAATGCAAAAAAACTCAGAGAACTTGAGCCATAGAGGCTTTGAACTCAAGAGAAAAATGCCGTAAAAATGCCGTAATTTTTGTCTGGAAAGAGGTTTTTTGGCAACTTTTGGCAGGTTTCAACAGAGAGGGGTTTCTTGAGCCTGTTTTGAGGCTAAAAAGATGGCGCCCCGGGCGGGAATCGAACCCACGACCCACTGCTTAGAAGGCAGTTGCTCTATCCTCTGAGCTACCAGGGCGTTCTTGCTCATCATCTGACAAGGTGCCCGATGAATGGACGGATTACAAATTAATATCCGGCCGACAAGCTCCTTAATTTACTTCATCCCGTTCAAAATACAATCAGGTCCGGAAAGTTTTTTTGAAGAATGTTCCCACCGACTGGAAATGCGTCAGGGTAACGCGAATACATACAAAAGCATATCACGACCTCTTGCCTGTTGTATGTAAGCAGCGATGACCTCTGTGGAGCTTGCCTTGATGATCGGGAAGAGAGCCTCGGCCTTTTGGGGTAAATCGACCTGACGTTGAGACGTAAACTTTTCTTAGCCATGGATTGGAACCTTTCATTTCGTATGATTCAAAGCTGGAATAAGTTTTCGAAATCAATCCGTAAATTTCAGAAGGTTACCAAAAGGTTCCGCCCGGCGTTCACCCCCCGGACGAAATTATTTTTTACGTTTGCAATTATCTTTTGAATATGTTATAAAACTAACAAATCGAATTTGAAAATTTGCATGAAGAGGTTATTTTAACTGTCAGAATGGGTTTTGATTCGTTTTGAATATAACTTGAATCGACTTGGTTCTTATCTGTTTTCGGCTTTTGAGATAATTGCCAAGTGAAATTTTATATACAACAGGTTTTGAAAAAGTTGCAGGCGGCAAAGACGTTTCGGATGGGTTCCCGCGGACGGAATCAATGGGACGAGTGTATCAACAAGAGGATGATTCGTCGGGCTGGGAAATTGCGGGTCGCGGCGATTATGACGGCAACGAGATAAGCGACATTCTGTTCACGGACGGAACTTCGCTTGGATGCTATATGGACGGTTGGCGTCCGAATGAACAATGCTGGGGAGTTACGCCTCCGGCTGGATAATTAATTGCCTCCGTGTAGGGGAGAAGTCAAAAAAAGGAACGGTCCCATGGAGTTTCAATCATTCAAGTTTCAGGGGTTGCAGTTGGCGGTTCCAGGAGAGATTTATTCCGGGGATCAGGTCGTTTATCTGGATTTCGATGGCGCGGAAAATGTTTCCTACAACAATGAGGCATTGGCACTGAGCATCAGCAACATCACCGTTTCCGACTCCGGCTTCACGGGAGAACAGATTTCCGGGACAGTGAAAGAACTCAATACCGCGTTTGCCGGAACAGGCGTCACCTTTACGGCCGAGAAACCCTCGGACGACAAGGAATATTCAACGGTGTACATCGGTGAAGCCTCCTCGGCGTCCGGCAAATGGGAATCCGTGACCGCGAACTACCAGGGACTCTCTGAAACGATCGATGTCGGCAATGCGGACAAGAAGGACAAAGCGTTCGTTTTTGGCGACGGCCTTGCCTCCATAAGCACGGTGACGGAAACGGTCGCCCATGAAGTCGCCCATTTGCAGGGGGATCGACATGAAGGGGATATCGTTGTGGGGAGTCTGGATGATTTTGCCTCCAGCGTTTCCAGTTCTTTGGTTGCGGACAGTGTGTCCAGTTCCTATATTCTTACGACGACCTGGAATCAAGCCGGGAGCATCAACCCTGAATCCAGTATTACCTTTGATGAGTATACCCCAAAAATAGGTTCGGAGAGCACTCCGGTGGGCTGTGTGGCTCTGGCGATCGGCCAGGTGCTTTATTACTGGGGCAGCCAGCAGGCGGCGGCAGGGGTGGACATCACGGTAGACTCCTTGAGCTTTTCGGACATCGATTCGTATTCCTATTTATCATACAACGGGTTTACCATCAGTATTGATGCGGATTCTACGAAGTATTCTTTCCTTTCCTTTGATGAGCTGAATGAAAAATTGTCAACGATTGAATATGATTATGATCCGGATGAAATTGCCGCACTGTGCTTTGGCATCGGTGTAAAAGTTCTGTCGGATTATAACGTATATGAAACGGGCGCGTTTGTTTCCGACGCGTATTCTTTCCTCGACTCCGTTGGATTTTCCGCCATTCAACATTATGATTATCTAACCTATTCCTCTGGATATACGGTCACTGTAAACGACGAAAGCATTATTGAGGATGTCCTCAATGGCTGTCCCGTTCTGGCTTATACGGAGACTCACGCTATCGTTGTCGACGGATATGATGAGGCAACCGGGCTGTTCCATTGCAATCTTGGATGGGGCGGCGTCTATGACGGATGGTATTCTTTGAGCAGTTTGCCGGTCGGGCTCGGTTCCGTCGAGGAGTATATTTCCGGCATCTACATTGATTCCGTGGCGCCGGACGCGCCCTCGGGTGTGACTTATACCATCTTTGCCGCCGGATATGACGGCAGAGCAAACGATGTTCAGTTTTCCTGGGAAGAACCGTATGATGACTACGGGGTGGCGTCATATGTATTCCAGATCGATGATAACTCGGACTTCAGCAGTTATACGGGGATTACTTCCGATACCATGGATGCGTCATACTTCAACTTTGATGCTGGAATTTACTACATCCGGGTTTGCGCGGTCGATACCTTTGGAAATGAATCCGTGTGGAGCGTGGTGCAGACGATCACCCTGGAAGAACCGCCCAGCACACCGGACGGGCTGACCAACTCCGTTGCGAAAGACAATGTATCTCTGGACTGGGATAATTCCACGGATGATTATTCAGGCGTAAGTTATTATGTCGTGGAATATTCTGCTAACTCCAGATTCACTGACGCCGTTTCAGTGACAGTCGCGGGTAGCGCCTTGTCCATGGATGGCTTGGATTACGGGATCTGGTACTGGCGCGTCAAGGCGGTGGATGGTTCCGGATATGAAAGCGATTGGAGCGATACGGAAACCTTTATACTGTCGGTTGGATTGGTTGGGAAACTGGCGGCGTCTGACGGTGCGTATGGCAACCTCTTCGGATACAGCGTTTCTGTCTCCGGTGATGTGGTTGTCGTGGGGGCGGATTCCGACGGCGACAGCGGCAGGAATTCCGGGAGCGTGTATGCGTATCGCTGGAATGGAACGGATTATGACGAATACAAGTTGACTGCGTCCGACGGTGCGTCAAACGACTATTTCGGGTATGGCGTTTCCGGTTCCGGGGATGTGATTGTCGTGGGGTCGCCCTATGACGATGACAAAGGCTCGAGTTCCGGGAGCGTGTATGTGTATCGCTGGAATGGAACAGACTATGACGAATACAAGCTGACTGCGTCCGACGGTGTTCTGACAGACTATTTCGGTTGCAGCGTTTCTGCCTCTGGCGATGTGGTGGTTGTGGGCGCGTACTGTGAAGATGGCAAAGGAACGAATTCCGGAAGTGTATATGTATATCGCTGGAATGGAACGTCTTATGGTGAAACAAAACTGACTGCGTCCGACGGCGCGCGCGGGGACTATTTCGGTTACAGCGTTTCTGTCTCCGGGAATGTGGTTGCCGTGGGATCATACAATGACGATGATATGGGTTCGAATTCCGGAAGCGCGTATGTATATCGCTGGAATGGAACGTCTTATAGCGAAACAAAGCTGACTGCATACGATGGTGCTTCCAGCGATTATTTTGGTAATTCAGTGTCCGTATCTGGCGATATGGTGGCGGTGAGCTCATATTGGGATGACGATAAAGGAACGAATTCCGGAAGCGTGTATATTTATCAGTGGAATGGAAGTTCTTATGAATTTGTGTATAAGCTGACGGCCTCCGACGGGGGGGCTTCCGATGTTTTCGGGACTTCCGTCTCCATTTGCGGAGATAATGTGGCTGTCGGGATGCCCGGCGATGATGACAATGGCACGAATTCCGGGAGCGTATACCTCTATCATTGGAACGGGAGTTCCTATGATGAATACAAGATAATTGCGCTGGATGGAGTGGCGGGCGATTCTTTCGGCTGTTCCGTCTCCATTTCCGGGGATACGCTGGTGGTGGGCGCGTCGAACAGCGAAAGCGCCTATGTCTATGACATTGCCGCCTTGATCGGCGAAAGTTCCAGTGTTACGCAAAATGACTTCAACGGGGACGGCCGGAGCGACATTCTTTTCACCAACGGCTCCTCGTTCGGCTATTATTCCGGCGGGGAATCGTCCGGCTGGACGTATATGGGCGATTATGCTTCCGGTTGGGAAGTGGCCGGGTCAGGGGACTTCAACGGGGACGGTCAAAGCGACGTCCTTTTCACAAACGGGACTTCGGCCGGCTATTATTCCGGCGGGGATTCGTCTGTCTGGTCCCCGGTCAGTGACATTGCTTCGGGCTGGAACGTGGCGTGCTGTGGCGACTTCGACGGAGACGGCCAGAGCGACATGCTGTTCACGAACGGGACGTCGAGCGGCTATTTCTCCGGCGTGGACTCGTCCTGGATGCCGGGCGGCAACATCGCTTCCGGTTGGGAAGTGGCCGGGTGCGGGGACTTCGACGGGGATGGTCAGAGCGACATTCTGTTCACGAACGGGACATCGAGCGGATATTATTCCGGCGGAGACGCTTCCGGCTGGAAGGCAAGCGGCGACATCGCTTCGGGCTGGGAAATTGCCGGGTGCGGGGATTTCGACGGAGACGGAATCAGCGATGTCCTGTGCTCCAATGGGACTTCGCTGGGATATTACAGGGCAGGAGATTCGTCTGCGTGGACATCGCTTGGTGATTATGCTTCCGGCTGGGAAATTGCGGGCTGCGGCGACTATGACGGCAACGGGATCAGCGATATCCTGTTTACGGACGGAACTTCGCTCGGGTGTTATACGGACGGTTTGTCTTCCGAATGGAAAGTTCTGGGCAGTTACGCCTCCGGCTGGACAATTGCCTCCGTATAAAAATAAAACCGAAATCAGGGTCAGCTGAATTTGTTCATGACGGTGTGCCGGATATCTTCAAGGATTTTCTGCTCCTGTTCGCGGGAGGCGGATGAACTCTTCCAGTGTTGCCCTGTATTGAATTGGTTCGTTGACGGTGGTGGTCGGGACGGGACGTCCGAGATGTGTTGAATAATAGTCCCGGACGCCGGCAAGGGGCAGATTGCGCACCTGGATGCTCACCCCTCGTGAGTCGCGATGACCCCGGTGGCGCTTTCCTTGACGATGGGGAAGAGAGCCTCGACCTTCTGGATGGCTTCGGAGCGGTTGGCGGTCTGCAACTGGAGCCTTTCATTTTGTATTATCCACAGCAAAAATATATAGCCGCGAATCATCGTAAATCTCCGCAGGGTATTATATGGTAAGTATGAAGCATATTATATGAAATAAATATTCCTTTTTTCTTTTCTCTCTTGTTTTTTTAATATTTCAATTTATACTATCTTTGAGCAGTAAGGAGGGCGTGGGCTTTAAAGAGTCCTATTATTGAATGATTTTCTTATGTATTGAAGTGTTTTTTGAATGGTGCCAAAAGAAATTGTTTATTTGGACAATTAGAAAAACAATCATCATAATATTATAGAGGTGCGAAGCTTATCTTTCAGCGGGCTTGGAAATATCGCAGATATTCCGGACAAGTTATTTCTTATCCTTTTTTGCATGTGATAAGGGGAGGGGTGTCATCATCCATATTTTCCGGATGATGAGTTGATTTTGTGACAGGTGTCCCGGAAAACCATTCAGGAGACACGCCTAAGGATATCAAAAGAACGTAAAAAAAGGAGGTCATCAAATGACTAGCCAAATCCAGGAACTCATAAAGCTGGATGGAACAGAGCTTCTTGAGGATGGTTCCGTGAAACTGACGTCTTCTTCATCTGGAGATGAATTTGGATCTGCTGTCTCCATATCCGGAAACACATTTGTCATCGGAGCTTCTCTGGGGAACGGAGGGACTGGCTGTTCCTATGTTTACCACTGGAACGATGGTTCCTATGAGAAAATACAGTTGCAGGCTTCCGATGGAGCTCTATATGATTATTTTGGATATTCCGTATCCCTCGATGGGGGTAACATCGTCATCGGGAGCTATATGGGAGATGGTGAAATTACCGATTCCGGAAGTGCCTATGTGTATCGCTGGAATGGAGAAATCTACGAAGAATACAAAGTGACCGCTTCCGATGGTGCAGAATCTGATCGTTTCGGATATTCCGTATCCGTCGATGGGGAAACGGTTGTGATCGGGGCTCCTGAAAGCGATACGAACGGGGTGGATTCCGGGTGTGCTTATGGTTACCACTGGAACGGAACCAGCTATGATGAATACAAAGTGACCGCTTCCGATGGCGGCGCGAGTGATGAATTGGGATTTGCTGTCTCCGTTTCAGGATACACCGCTTTTGTGGGAGCCCCTTGGGATGTATCGGAAGCCGCTTCCGTAGCGCTCCCCGAAGACGGTGAAATAATCCCAGTGGAGTCCGTAACCCCATATTCCGGAAGTCTTTATGCTTATCGTTGGAATGAAGACGGTACAAGTTTTCAAGAGTATAAGTTGACCACTTCCGACAGTGCTTTGGTTGACATCTCTTATGGCGGTTCCGTTGCTTCTTCTGATGAGTTGGTTGTTGTGGGAGCCCCGGGGGGAGATTTTCAATACGGATGTGTGTATGTATATCACTGGAATGGAGAGTCTTACGACGAATACAAATTGTCGGCCTCGGATCGGACCGACATGGATTTTCTGGGCGGTTACGGCTACTCCGTGGCCATTTCCGGAAACAATATTGTCGTGGGAAGTCCCGGCAGCGACATCAGCGGTGTCGAGTCCTCGGAGGTGGATTCGGGTAGTCCTGTAACCCCTGGAACGAACGCCGGCTGTGTGTATTTATATCATTGGAACGGAGATTCCTATGATGAATACAGGATCACCGCCGCCGATGCACAAACCAATGACTACTTCGGCTATTCCGTTTCTATTAGCGGGAATACCGTGGTCGTTGGAAATGACGCGGGTGCCGCCTATGTTTATGACATTTCGGCTCTGGTCGGAGAGTCCGTATCCACGAGACTGCGGGAACAGGATTTCAATGGAGACGGAAAAAGCGATATCCTGTTTTCAAATGGAAGTTCCATCGGATACTTCGGGGGGGGAGAATCGTCCGCCTGGGTTTCCCTGGGAGACTATTCACCCGATTGGCGAATTGTCGGAAGCGGCGACTTCGACGGCGATGGAAAGGCTGACATTTTCTTCACGAACGGGACCTCGAGCGGGTATTATTCCGGCGGGGTTACTTCGGCCTGGACTCCCGGCGGAGACATCAGTTCAGGTTGGGACGTTGCCGGGTGCGGCGACTTCAACGGAGACGGCAAGAGTGAAGTTTTCTTTACGAACGGGACCTCGAGCGGGTATTATTCCGGCGGAAATCCTGCGGTCTGGACTCCCGGCGGAGACATCAGTTCCGGTTGGGAAGTGGCCGGATGCGGCGACTTCGACGGGGATGGGAAGAGTGACGTTCTCTTCACGAACGGGACCTCAAGCGGGTATTTTTCCGGCGGAGATCCTGCGGGGTGGACTCCTGGCGGAGATATCAGTTCAGGTTGGGAAGTGGTCGGAAGCGGCGACTTCGACGGAGACGGGAAGAGTGACGTTTACTGCACGACTTGGAACGCGAGCGGGTATTTTTCCGGCGGAGATCCTGCGGCGTGGACTTCCTGCGGAGACATCTGCAAGGGATGGAGTTTTGCGGGAAGCGGCGACTTCGACGGAAACGGGAAAAGCGATCTCATCTTCACTGACGGGACTTCGGTTGGATGCTTTACGGATGCTCTGCAGAGCGGCTGGACGCCGTTGGGTGAATATGCGTCCGGCTGGAGTATTGTGACTCTCGCATAAGAAAGCAACGGTATCGTGAATGACTTTGGCTGTTCCGGCGGAAATGCTCCTGAAAATGGGGAACTGAGCCGGAGCAGCAAAGCTGTCCATACCCCCAATATTGTCCAGCAAGCAGTATTAAATCCATGAGAATGGGCAAATGATTTTCATCATTGGCATATTTTTATGTAAGCAAGAAGGATACGAAAAGTGAGAGTTTCTCTCTATGAGCCGTTTTTACAAGGCAATGAGAAACGGTATGTCAATGATTGCCTTGACAGCAATTGGATTTCTTCGAAAGGGAAATATGTAACTCTTTTTGAAAAGAAATTTTCGGAATATACCGGTAGTCGTCATGCAGTCGCTGTGTCCAATGGAACGGTGGCTATTCATCTGGCGCTGGCGGCGCTTGGGATCGGTCCCGGCGATGAAGTGCTGGTTCCCACTTTCACCTATATAGCCAGTGTCAATCCGGTTTCCTATGTGGGTGCGGTTCCGGTCTTTGTGGATTCTTCCGCGAACGACTGGCAAATGGATATAGAGGAACTGCGGCGGAAGCTGACCCCGAAAACCAGAGCGGTGATTGCGGTTCATCTCTACGGGATTTCCTGTGACATGGACATCCTTTCCGATTTCTGCCGGGCTCACAATTTATGGCTGATCGAAGATTGTGCGGAAGCTCTCGGCGTGACATGGAAAGATCGTCATGTCGGAACCTTCGGCCATGTAGGATGTTACAGCTTCTTTGGCAACAAAACAGTAACGACCGGAGAGGGAGGAATGGTGATTGCCGATGATGCCGACATTGCAAAACGTCTTATCCACCTCAAGGGACAAGGGGTGTGTCCGGAAAAATATTACTGGCATGACGCGATTGCTTTTAATTATCGGATGACCAATATCCAGGCGGCGATCGGACTGGCCCAAATGGAGAATATTGAAGAAATCCTGAAACGGAAACGGGCCATTGCGGAACTGTACCATGAGGAATTTGAAAAACGCCGACTGCCGCTGCGCATGCTATGGGAAAATGAGTCCGTGCGAAGCAGTTTCTGGCTGGCAACGGTCTTTCTTGATGATGCGGCCCGTCGGGATACTCTGCTGGTTGACCTCAAGGAAAAGCACGGAATCGAGACCCGCCCCGCTTTTTATCCAGTTCACATGATGCCGATGTATGAGCCGTTTTCGGCGGGAGAAACCTTCCCGGTTGCGGAACGGATTTCGGCCGGAGGATTGAATCTTCCGAGTTATCCGGCAATGACCCGTGAACAGCAAATGGCGGTTGTGGAAGCGCTGTCGATTGAACTGGAGAAAAACGGATGAGAGGAACACTTCCATACCGTCCGGGGAACCCGTCGCAGAACGGCAGGCTCTCGGCAATTCGGCAGTGCCGGAAAAGAAATGCCATCCCGTTCGAGATGGATTTCTTTTTTTCTCCTAGCCGCTTCAATCGGTCCGGAACCCCCGTAGGAGATTAGTCATGCTGCGATATTGTCTTGGCGTCTACAAGAGCCGTTATTTCTGGTGGCATCTGGCAATGGCTGACATCCGTGCAAAATACAGGCGGTCGTATCTGGGGATACTGTGGGGAATTCTCCAGCCGCTTGCGATGACCGGTATTCTGACTTTCGTCCTGGCGCGCATCTTCAAAATGGAAATGAAGTTTTTTGCACCGTATATTTTTTCCGGGATGGTGTTCTGGGATTTTTTCTGCATCTGCGCCACATGCGGATGCATGTCGATAGCCAATGCGGCCGGATATATCATGCAGTTCAACCATCCACTGGCGATATATCCTTTGCGCACGACCCTCACTGCCTTCATCAACATGCTTCTCGGCATGGCGGGGCTGTTTGTCTGGAGCCTCCTGATATTTCCCGGAAATTTCGGCTTCTGCTGGCTTTCCCTGCTGCCCGCATTCCTGATCTATCTGCTGACCGGCTGGATGTATTCGATCGTCACCGGTTTTTACGGGATTCGTTTTCAGGATCTGGTGCCTCTTCTGACCCTGGTCATGCAGGCGCTCTGGTTTGCGTCGCCGATCTATTTTCCGGTGGAGACTTTCAAAATACCGGAATTGCGTCCTTTCCTCGAGTACAATCCGATCTACCATCTGCTTGAACTGATCAGGGCTCCGCTTCTGTCCGGAAAATGGCCGACCTTCTATAACTGGAGCTGGAGTATTGGATTGTTCCTGATTTTTTTCATATTTGCTGTTTTCGCAACTAGAAAACTGGAAAAGACCACCGTATATTATTTTTAAACTATGCCAAACATTGAATTAAACCATGTAAATCTATATTATTAGTCACTCGCGTTTCGGGAGCGGTCGCTGAAGAAAACGGTTTTCGATTTATGCCGTTCGCGCCGTTCATCCATGATGCGGGAGGACATCCATGCCCTGAAGGATGTTTCGCTGAGGATCGCGGAAGGGGAGAGAGTGGCTCTTCTCGGCCACAATGGAGCCGGGAAAAGCACGTTTCTGAAGATGCTTGCCGGGTTGTATCCGATTCGGAACGGGACCCGGATCGTCGATGGACGCGTCAGGGCTCTTTTTGAACTGAGCATCGGGTTTGAATGCGAGGCCACCGGACGGGAAAACATCCTTTACCGCGGACTGCTGATGGGGCTGTCCCCGAAAGAGGTGCGCGCACATACCCGGGACATCATCGAATTTGCCGATCTCGGAGAATTCATTGACTATCCCCTGAAGACCTATTCCGCCGGAATGCAGGTGCGTCTGGCGTTTGCCATTTCGACGTATCTGGAAGGGGAGATTCTTCTGCTGGATGAAATTTTCGGAGCCGGGGACATCAACTTCATGAAGAAGGCGCAGAACCGGATCATGGAACTGATCCAGAAGGCGCAGATCTTGGTTTTTGCCACCCATGACTGGGAAACAGCCCGGAAAGTCTGCACCCGCGGCCTGGTGTTCGACCATGGAACGATCCGATATGACGGCCCCATCCTCCAGTCTGTCGATTACTATAAAAAACTGATGGAGTCGCATTATGCCGGCACAAACTAAAAGAATTCTCTGGATATGCCGGGACCGCCTTCTGCGGCAGGTGGAGGTTCCCTTCCTCCGGGAAACCGGGTTTGAAGTCTATATTCCCGCATCGCTTCTCGGGGAGGATGAAGTCCCTCCGCAGAACACAATCCCGGAAAAAGACCGTGAACTGCTTGACCGTTTCGATTTTTTCGGACATTATTTCTCTCCGGAAATCATCGAGGCCGTCAACCGGAATTTTCCGATTGCCATGGGAGAACTCAACCAATATTTCGCGGATTCTCTGGTTTCTTTCTTTTCAGGAGTGATCCTCCTTCGGGAAATGGCCTATGGAATACCGTTCGGGGATACCCGGAAAATTGAGGAAATATTTCCCCCGGCATCCAGTTTCTGGGCTTCATTTTATGAAAAGCGTTCCAGGATATTTCTTCTTTCCATGATACAGAATATCCCGCCGTATCTGGCCGAGGTGTTCAGGAATCATTCCATATGGATCCCCCCGTTGTTCCCGTTCCATTTCGAGGCTTTGCCGGAACCGTCTGAACCGAAACGGAAAGCCGTGCTTTTTTCCTGTCCTGAAGCTCTTTCATGCAAGGATGCCAATGACCGTTTTCAGGCTCTCCGCAAGCTCTGCAAGGACATTCCTTTCTGTGTCCTCGGCCCTCAAAGCGTCAGACACGGGGAGGGCTGTGCGGAAGCCTGGGGACAGACGGAAGACGCGGAAGAGGCTCTCTATCGGGAATGCGCCGTTTACTTCGATCCGTCGCAGAATGCCGCGGTCATTGACCGTGCAACCATAAAGGCGCTGATGCACAATATGCCGGTTTTGTTCATGCGCGAGGGATCTCTGGCAGGGCTGGAGTCGGCAAAAGAGCTTCCCGGCTGCTGTTCCTCTCCGGGGGAGGCCCGGGAGAAAATCGAAAGAATCGTGAGCGGAGACGAGTCGTTACGCCGTTATATCCTCGATACACAGGAGGTCCTGAAGAAGAATTTCCACCTCGACTTCCAGAAATACTACTATTACAATCTGTTGTTTCCCTGCATTGAAAAAGCGCTCGAAATTCCGGTTCGTCCAAAGAGGATCGGAATTGTGATGCAGCATCCATATATCGGGGGAGGGACCCTGAAGGCTTTCAAGCAGATCATTCAAATGCTTCTCCGGTTGAAGGTTGACCTCAGCATTGGACTTTCAAGCGAATATCTGGATACAACCAAACCCTTTTACAAACTGGACATTGTGGAGGAAATCCGGAAAGAAGTTCCTTTGTCCGTCCCCATAAAGACCTTCCAATACCAGCCGTTCCAGCTTGAATTCCAGATAACCCGCAACTTTTTCTTCCAGACCGGACTAAGGACCCAGCCGGATTTCCTGCTGAACGATTCCATTAATTTTTTCCAGGAATGCGATGAGTTCATTTTCATTTCCGACCGCACCGAGTCAAATGTCCGCATGACGGAAAAGCCTTACAGCCTGATCGTTTACGATTATCTGCAACGGTATGTCGACCATAACTTCATTCCGGAAAATTATGAAGAACGGATGCTGCACTTTGTCCGGAATGCCAAACAGGTGTTCGTAACCACCGAAGCGACCGGAAAAGATGTGGTGTCGTATGTGGGATACCCGGAAGACAAGGTAGTCCGCCTTCCTTTTGAACTGTCTTTCAGGGAAATAGAAGACTACCTCGCTGAACCGGAGGAAAAGCACAGGGACGGCTATGCATTCAAACGAACCGACAAAACCTCCCGGACAAAAAGCGAAAAAGTCGGGGAGATTTCCCGGAATTATATCCTCTGGGCATGCAATTCGTCGGAGCACAAGAACCATGTCCGAGTCATCCAGGCGTTCCAGAAGTTCTGTCAGGAAAACATCAATGACAAGGAACTTCTGGTGATTACGGGCGTTCTTACAGACCGTCTGGACCCAGGCAACGACGACTTTCTTGAATACCCGAATGTCAGGGAGTTCAAGCAATTCCTGAAACAAAACCCGAACATCCGCAAACGGGTGTTCTTTGCCGGAGAAATGCCGAGGCATGCCTTCCTGACCACCATGAAAAATGCGGATGCGGTACTTCTTTCCTCCGTATACGACAATGGCGCGTATGCCGCAATGGAGTCCGCCTGTTTCCGGGTTCCCTGCATTTCGGCCAGATACCCCGGCATACAGGAACTGGCGGATTATCTGAAAATCGAGCCGTCGTGGTATGATCCGTATGATGTGGACTCGATTGCGGATGCCATGATCCGGACCCTGAGAAACCGCGAAGGGCTGATTGGAAAGTTTCCCGGTTTCCCGGAAATGAAGATGCTGGATTTCGAGAACATGACGGAAAAATTTGGAGTTGCGATGCATGGAGTGATCGACGGATGAAAAAGATAGGAATTTATACGGCATATGATCCCAAGGTGGACTTGCACAAGGAAGGATTGGGGCGCTTTCAGATTTTCCTTCTGAAAGGACTTGTCGCCGCCGGATATACCCCATTCATTGCCATTCCGAGCTGGCATATTGAATCCATGAAGGAATTTCTCCGGGAAAACAACCTCGAACAGAACGTCAAATTGTTTTATGTGGTTTCATCCCCTCCGGTGATTTTCCAAGTGATGGATTTCTTCTCCACCCGCCTTCACGTCCGGATACAGACTGATTTCAGGATGCTCTTCTTGCGTTTTTATACGATGGTCAGGAATCTTCTGTCTGCCTGGTTTTATTCCATGCTGGTTACAAACTCATGGGGGCTGGCAATTCTTTTTGCGCTGCTTTTCGTCTTGTTGATTCCGTTGATTGCGGTTGGCGGCGCCATCTGGTTTCTGGGATATTTGATGATCGCCGTTTGCTGTAAACTGCTTCTTCTATTGAAGAGATGGATTGTTCCAGAGAACAAACTTCTGCAGTTGAAGAACATTTTTATGGCGGTGACCAATAAAGATTTCAGGGCATTGCGTTTTTTCCCCCTTGTCCAGAACGTAAGACAGGCTTATCGGCGTCAGGAACTTCCCTCGCTGATCCATAAGATAAATGCATCCGATATTGAAAAATGGATCGTGCCGACCGTATTCTGGAACGAATCGACCGGCATCATAAAACCGAAAGTGATCGTTGTCCCCGACTTGGTGTATCTTTCATTTCCGCTGCACATGTGTTCCTTGTTTGGCATCCGGGAACGAATTGACGGCATCAATTCCATTCTGGGAAAGGAAAGCAACTTCATCACATACAGCCGCTTTGTCAAGGAAGAACAGCTGATGAAATACCATGGTTTTTCTTCCAGCCAGATTCATGTCATTCCCCACGCGCCGATGGATATGTCGGACTACGTGAAGCCCGAACTGCTGAAGAATACTTTCACTTCACTGCGTTCCGGAGCATACCGGCATTTGGCCCGATATGAATTCACTTCCTTTGACTACATCATATACCCCTCCCAGATGCGGCCCTATAAAAATGTCATGGCACTGGTTCAGGCCTGCCACAAGCTCATCATGAAGAAATACTGCAATATCAAGCTGGTGCTGACGATGAACGATCACTCTTCCATTGCCAACTACATCAAAGACAACAATATGACCAATAACGTCATCTTTGCCTCGAATTTGAGCAATGCCCAGCTGGCTGCCCTGTATCATTCCGCCAGGCTAGCCGTCAATCCGACCTTGTTCGAGGGGGGATTCCCATTCACTTTTTCGGAGGCGTTCTCTGTCGGAACCCCATCGGTCATGTCGAAAATTCCTGTTGTGGAAGAATATGTTTCCGGCGACCTTGCGGAACGGATGCTTTTTGACCCGTATAATGTGGATGACATGGTCCGGCAGATCCATTGGGGGCTCCTTCACAGGGAAGAATTATATCAGCGGCAGGAAGGTCTTTATGCCCGTCTGCGGGCAAGATCATGGAAGGATGTCGCCATGGAATATGCGGCGGCGATCCGTTAATTTTTACAATGCGAGGATGGAATGAAAATCGGTTTTGACATGACTTACACGATTTCGCTGCAGCTTTACCGCGAGGGCATTACCGTGTTCAACCGTTTCCTTTTCGAAGCCTTGCTGGAGACGCGGCCGGATTTGTCCCTGGAGTTCTGGTGCTACGAAAGCAACCTTGCTGAAATCAGGAATGCATACAGAAGTCTTTTCGAAAAATATCGCGGACGCGTGACCGTCCTGACGGAAGTCCGGTATATGGGATTGAAACCCTTGGAGTTCGTTTCCGTTCCGGAATTTCTTTTGAAGTCTTTCCGTCTGGGCTGGGCCGCCCTGACATTCCAGGGGAGGGACGAACTTTTGAACAGAAAAGAAGAATGGAAGCGTTCCGTTTTTTCTTTCCGCAGAGAACTGAAGCCTCCTGTCAACGACTCCGGCGCGGATGTCGCATTCATCAGCATTTCGCCCCATTGCCTCAACAGTGAAGTCACTTTTTCCGGACCGGTCATCCTCTTCATTCACGATCGGCAGGACATTATTTTGAGGGATGCTTTCAAGAAAAACATCGTGGCTGTCGATGAACTGATTGCAGGCGCCAACGCAACCCTCGACCGTCTTGCCCGGAAGGGGGCTTTTTTCACCTGCTATTCAAGCTTCATTCGGGACACCTGTCTGCTGGGATGTCTTCCGCACCTGAAAAAAGAACAGGTCCGTGCTTTGAAGATCCCTCCTATCCTCAGAAAATTCGAAAACAACGGGATTCCCGCGGAAAAAGTCTTTCGCGACAAGTTCCGGATCGAAGGACCGTATATCCCGTTCGCTTCCCTGATCCGCTCCAATAAAAACATTCTCCTTCTCCTGAAAGCCCTCAGGCGGCTGAAGGACTCCGGACTGGAGCTCAAGCTGGTCACCACCGGGACGTTCAACGGGAACATTGAGGAACAGACCTATATCTCGGCCAATGATCTGGAAGAGAATATTGTGGAAACCGGGGTGCTTTCCGAAGCGGAATTGTTCGCCCTCTACAAGTATGCCGCATTGGAAGTGGTCACCACGCGGGCCGAAGGCCCCGGCATTGCCCAGCAATGCCTGGAAGCTCTTCTGGTTGGCGGTTTGCCCGTGATTCACACACGGGCGGCGGGCATCGAAGAGGCGTTGGCCCAGCGGGGGCTGTCGCTGGAAACGGAGGACTTGAACTGGGTGGACTGCGATGATGACGCAACACTGGCGGAAAAAACCCGGGAGGTGCTCGCCGACCCGGTAAAACACGTTGAAAAGCAGAAACATATCATTTCGCATTTCACGTCTCCCGGCTGGAAGGAAACCGCCGGAGAGTTCCTTTCCATCATGGAAGGGGAAATTCTGAGGCATCGGGAAAAAACGGATTTCGACCGGAATGAATGCGTCTGCAAAGAGAAATCCGGGCGGAATTCGATGTGAACCGGAAGGTTCAGGGAGGAAGACGATGGAAACGCTGATTATTCACGGCTGTGGAGGACATGCAAGAAGCGTTGCTGCCGCCGTGAAGAAAAAATGGAAGATCATTTTTGTCGACAGCAATGCCGCGCCGGACGAAAAGATCATGGGGTTTCCGGTTTTTCCCCGTGTGGAGGATATCCCGGGACACGAACGGATGGCCCATCATGTGGCAACTGGAGACCTTGCCCGGAAAAAAGAGCTCTTTCTGACACTCCGGGAGAAAGGCGTGCATCTGCCGGCTTTGCTGTCGGAGAGCGCGGAAATCTCGGAATACGCAAGCCTCGGCGACGGCGTCTTCATCGGTGCGGGAGCCTATGTCGGACCGGGGGCTGAAATCGGAGACAACGCCATTGTCAATACGCATGCCGTCGTGGAGCATGACGCAAAGATCGGTGCGCATACGCATATCTCGATCCATGCCTCGGTTGCCGGATATTCGTTCATCGGGGAATCGGTGATGCTGGGGGCCGGCTCTACTGTGATTGACGGAATGCGGGTTGGTAATGAGGTTGTCATTGGTGCGGGAGCCGTTGTGGTTCATTCCCTGGAATCTTCCGGGACTTACATCGGGGTTCCCGCCAGAAAAAATACGTCTTCGGAGGCTGTTCCGAAGACCGCAAAACCAAGTGGGAGAACGATTCATCATGGATGACAGCCGCAATTCGAGCGGACTTCTTTGTCTGCGGACGCTTTTTGCGCAATTCCGGCGGGATGTGAATTTCGCCGCACTGCTGACGAAAAACGTTCAGGAGGCTTATCGGCAATCTCCGGGCGACACTCTGTTCCGGCTCTCGGAGGAACAGAAGCTGCGTCCGGAGAAGAGTTCCGATGTCCAGATTCTGAAAACCTATTCAGGGCCTGTCCTTGCCCGCTTGTCGAATGAGTCCTGGATTCTGATTCCGGACAGCCGCCCGGTTTTCTCCTCCGAAAAGACCGCAATCTTCGATCCATCCGTTGGAAACGGGGAATCGCCGAAGATGATACAGGTTCCGTCCAGCCAGCTTCTGGAACGGCTGTCGAACGAGTTTCTCCTTTTTCGCAATCTGGCGCAGATCGATCATTCGAAACTGACGAAGCTGTTTGCATTTTCCGTGATTGCGGCACATCACAATACGCCGGTGGACATCCGTGAGATCATGCACCGGTATGCTGTGGGCGAGGAAGAAATACGCGACACGCTGTTCCGGGAGATCGTTTCCGATTATCAGTTCAAGATGAAACAGATTGTGCTGTCATGGGAAAAACTCCAGGAAAGCGCTTCTGTTTTTCCCATGATTGCGGTCAAGAAGAACGGAAAATATGCGGTTTTCTGCGGAATGAAGAAGCTGGAGGACGGTAATTTTCAGGCGGTCATTCTGGATCCGGAGTCTCCGGATCACATGACTCCCGACCGTTTTGAGTTTCGGAACAAGGAAGAGTTTGAGTCCGTGTTTTCCGGGGATTTCATTCTATTGAAAAAGGTCTATAAGCTTTCGGACGAAAGCCAGCCGTTTTCACTGCGCTGGTTCATCCCGGAGTTCATCAAGAACCGTGCGATTTTCGGGGAAATCATCCTCATGGTTGCCCTGCTGACGATTTTTTCCCTGATCATTCCGCTGTTTTTTCAGATTGTGGTGGACAAGGTTCTGACGAATCAGGCGTACAATACGCTCAACGTGATCGGGATCGGTGTGCTTCTGGCGATTGTTTTCAATGCGCTGATCAACTACATCCGCAGCTATCTCCTGCTGTTCGCCACCAATAAGATCGACATTTCCACGGCGATGAAGACCTTTGCGCATCTGATGAGGCTTCCGGTGGATTTCTTTGAACGGGTTCCTTCGGGAGTGCTTCTCAAGCATATGCAGCAGACCGAAAAGATCCGCGGATTTCTGGCCGGGAATCTTTTTTTCACGATCCTCGACCTGATGTCATTGTGTGTTTTCATTCCGTTTCTTCTGTTCTACAGTGTGCCTCTGACGCTGATCGTGCTGGGCTTTTCGGCCCTGATGACTCTTGTGATTGCCCTGCTGATCAAGCCATTCCAGCGGCGTCTGGATGAACTGTATCAGGCGGAGGGCAGACGCCAAAGCATGCTGGTGGAGTCCATCCACGGCATCCGGACGGTCAAATCCCTGGCGCTGGAGCCGGTGGAAAAAAAGTCATGGGACGACTCAAGCGCCTATGCCATCAAATCGTATTTCCGGGTCGGCAAGATTTCGATGGCTGCCCAGAGCCTCAGCCAGATGCTGGAAATGATGATGACCGTCTCCGTAATCTGGGTCGGCGCTTATCTGGTGTTCAACCATACGCTCAGTATCGGAGCTCTGATTGCGTTCCAGATGCTGGCAAACCGGGTGACCGGCCCCATTGTGAAGATGGTTGGGCTGATCCATGAATACCAGCAGATCGCGCTGTCCGTCCGCATGCTTGGAATCGTCATGAATACACCTCAGGAACCAGCGGGCGGAGGGGTCCGGAATCCGTTCAAGGGAGCGCTAGAATTTGAGGATGTCTGTTTCCAGTACCGTCCCGATTTGCCGCAGGTCATCCGCAACTTCTCGATGAAATTGCCGCCCGGTACGACTCTGGGGCTGGTGGGACGTTCCGGATCTGGAAAAACGACCCTGACCAAGCTCCTGCTCGGGCTGTATCCGGTGTCGCGCGGGCTGATCAAGATTGACGGCATCGACATCCGGGAATTCGACAAGGCTCACCTGCGGCGGAATATCGGCGTGGTCCTCCAGGAGAATTATTTCTTCAGCGGAACCGTCCGTGCGAACATCAGCCTTCCCAAGCAGAGCTCTTCTCTCGAAGAGGTGATCTATGCCGCGAAACTGGCCGGAGCGGACGAGTTCGTTCAAAAACTCCCCAGAGGGTATGATACCGTCCTGGAGGAAAACGCCTCCAACCTTTCCGGCGGACAGAAACAGCGGCTGGCGATTGCCCGCGCGCTGTTGACAAACCCGCCGATCCTGATCTTCGACGAGGCGACCAGTTCGCTGGACCCGGAAAGCGAAACGGTGATCCGGAAAAACCTGAAGGCGATTGCAAAGGGACGGACGGTTCTGATCGTTTCCCACCGCCTCAGCATAGTCAGCAACTCAGACCGGATCCTGGTGCTGGACAACGGGGAACTGGCGGCTTCCGGAACTCACAGAGAACTGGTTCAGCAGCCTGGAATCTACCGTGATTTCTGGAATCAGCAGATGAAGGGAGATGAATAAATGACGAAAGATTCAACACCTCACAAAATCATCGAGTTCCAGCCGGACGCTCTGGAGATCAAGAATGAACGCCTGCCGTTCGCGGTCCGCTTCTGCGTGTGGTCACCGATCATCCTGCTGCTGGCGGCGATCCTCTGGGCATATCTGGCAAAAGTGGATGTTGTGGTCCAGGCAAATGGAAAGCTTGTCACGGACGAGCCAACCATCGTGATGAAACCGCTGGAACGTTCCGTCATCAGGAAGATCAATGTGCGGATCGGCGACATCGTCAAAAAAGACCAGCCTCTGATTACTTTCGATCCAACGATCAACAATGCGGACGCGGAACGCCTGAAAAACGAGATCGATGCACTGACCGCCCAGCTGAACCGTCTTCGTGCGGAGTTTGACGGCATCCTGTATCTCGGCGGCCCGAACCAGTTCGAAAAGTGGCAGCTGGCGATCTTCAAACAGAGGCAGGAGTACTACCGGGAAAAAATGAATTATTACGCCGAAGCGCTCCTCCAGCTGGACGCCTCCGAAAAAAACAAGAAGGACTCCCTCGCCAAACAGAAAGAACGGCTCAAGGAGGTCCTTCGTCTTGAAGTTATGTATAAGCAGCTCCACTCCAAAAACGCCGCCTCGCTGAAAGACCTGATCCAGATGTCCATGGACCGCATGTCCATGGAGGCGACCGTGGATTCGCTTTCCAACGACATTCTGGAACTGAACCACAAAAAGGGAACGACTCAGGCCGAGAAAAACGCGTTCATACAGGAGTGGCGGAACAAGATCTCCGAAGACATGGTAACGGCGGAACGGGATTTGACCAAAAATCTCAAGGAATACGATCAGGTCGTCCAGCTGGTTAAATATGTCTACCTCCGGGCTCCCTGCGACGCGGTGGTCCATGAAATATCTTCGTTCTCTCCGGGCTCGGCGGTCCGCGAGGCGGAAGCTTTGATTACCCTGGTGCCCATGACCGGACATATCGAACTGGAGGCGGAGATCCGGCCGCAGGACATCGGCAGGGTGGTCATCGGTTCGAACGCTCGGATCAAGTTGACCGCCTATCCCTTCCAGAAGCACGGCACGTTGGACGGAGTCGTCCGTAATATTTCCGAAGATACCCTTCAGAAGGAGAAAAATGATGGAAACACCTATTATTACCGCACAAGGATCACTGTAAGCGGCAAGTTGGAACAGGTGAAAAAATCTTTCCGTCTGATCCCGGGAATGGAAGCCACCGCTGAGATCAAATGCGGAGAACGCCGCGTGATTGAATACATTCTGTATCCCCTGATCAAGGCGCTCGATGAGACGGCCCGCGAACCATAGCCGCTGTCATGATGGGGCTCTGGTCTTCGCCATATTCGCGGCTCCTGTCTTCTTCTTGGCCTCTGATGTCTTGCTTCCCCCCTTGCGACCTATTTAATTCCCTGCGTGGTGTAATCGCCATCAGGGCTGACGACAACCTGAAAATCTCCTTTGCGGCGAAGGCTTTTATCGTCAAGTGATCATCCAGGTCGTGTGAAATAAAGACATTCCGCGATACAAGCATATGGCGCCAGTCTTTTCGTGATTCCGAGTTTTTTCCGGTATTATGATGCATCCAGTTGTATTTTCCATAATTTGTGATATATTAACTGTATATTAAAAGTATTGTAAAACACCAATATTCCCTGCCGCCGGAGTTCTTTGTCTCCCTTCTGAGACAAAGAAAAAATGAATAACAATGCAAGGGGGCAGCCATGAAGCCCGAGAAAGCGATTTTCCAGCATACCCGAAAGCTATGCATCCGGTTTATTATTCCGGCTTTTCCGACATTCAACATCTATTCCACCATCGCGAAATATACGACTGCGCTCGGTCCTGTGCTGATTGCGTCCGTGGCCGCGCAGAAAGCGGGTTGGGATGTCGAGATCATTGATGAAAACAACTTTCATGGGCATGCGCCGAAAGACGACCGGGGATATCCCGATCACGATTATCTGCAGAAGCTCCGTCCAGCGGATGTCGTCGGTTTTTATGGCGGGCTTTCCAGTACGATACCGAGGCTTTATGAGCTTGCGGAATTTTACGATGCCTGCGGAACGGTCAATATTGCCGGAGGACAGCATTTCGTCGGGGAGAATATTGCCGAAAGCCTTGCTCATCATCTTGACTATTTGATCCTTGGAGAAGGCGAACAGACCATCAGTGAATTGATGGATGCGCTCTCAGCGGGAACGTCCGTTGACGGAATCAGGGGTCTTGCATATAATAAAGACGGACAGCTGTTCACAACGGAAGAACGTCCGCCGATCTCCATTGAGGAAATCGCCCTGCTGCCCATGCCGGACTTTTCTCTGCTCCGCCACGCGAAACTCTCTCTTTATCCCGTCAGCTGGGAACGCGGATGCTGCATGAATTGTGAGTTCTGTACCGTGAAAAGCAAGTTGCGTTGTCCGTCGTCGGATTATCTGGTTACCCAGATCACCTCCCTTCATGAGCGTTTTCATGCGATGAATTTCTTCATAGTCGACGATCTTTTCGGGCAAAACAGAGGGTTTGCGCTGGATTTCTGCCTGAAGATCAAAGATTATCAGGCCCGGTTGCGGCTGAAGTTTCATTTTACCGTTCAGATCAGACTCGACAAAGCCGGCGATCAGGAGCTTCTGACCGCCATGCGGGCGGCGGGCATTCAAGTATTGGCTGTCGGCTATGAATCGCCGATTCCGGAAGAACTGAAGGCCATGAGCAAAAGTCTGCGCCCGGATGATATGGTTCGAAACACAAAACTTTTCCATCAGGCTGGGTTTCTTGTTCACGGCATGTTCATTTTCGGCTATCCGGCCATGCCGGGACAGAAATTTCAAATGTCTGCGAAAGACCGTGGCGCGGCATTCAAAAAATTTATCCGCAAGTCCGGAATTGACACCATTCAGATATTGCTGCCGGTCCCTTTGCCCGGCACCGAACTCACGGCCCGGCTTAGTGAACAGAAAAGAATCTTCAGCCGGCAGAACATCGGATGGGAATATTACGATGGGAATTTCCAGCTTTTCGAACCCGACGCTCCGTTGACCGCGCTTGAAATGCAGGAAATGGCGAAGAAGCTGATGACCCATTTTTATCGATGGAGTTCAATGGTTTCGATCTGCATGTCGATCTTTACTTTTCCGGCACTCATTTTTTTCGTGTCCAACCTCAAAAAAGGGTGGAGGGGCTGGTTTGCAAGATTTCGCAATTCGATCTGGCGTTTCATCGGCTGGCGCATAATTTGCCGCTGGAAGAACAGCCGCAATCAAGATAAGTTCCGCAAAATACTTTGGTCGGCCCAGGACCGGCTGGATTTGAAACAAGGGCATTCCGAGCCTTTCCCAATCCGCAAAACAGAATTGTAACAGATTCATTCTTCCGGACAATTTTATTGAATCATTTTCCGACCGGCAATAGCTGAGCCGCTTGCCGTGTAATTGTTCTTTTCACAAAAATGGCGGATGCATACAGTGACTGCGGGTATATGAAGAACATTATTGAAGATTGAAAGGAAGAAGGACCACTCACCCTGATGATTGAAGTTACACTTTGAGAAGGTCCGTTGCTGGGACAACAGAAAGAGGCATCCCGAATGAAGACAGGCGACAAAATCGTTCATAAAACCATTTCGCGGATATGGGAACGCTTCTGTAACAGAAAACTATCCCTGCCAGCCGACGAACTGCCTCTTCGCGCGGAGCTGTTCAGTTCCGAACAGATGAGACATCATGGAAAGATTCTGGCAGATATCCATCATTTGAAGCCGGGACGCCATAAAACTCTTCTTCTTGACCGTCTGTCCGAAAATGAGCGGCAGTTGCTTAAAGTGTATCATCTGCTGACAGACACCTTCGCATCCGGGCGGAGACCGGTGCCTGCCGGAGATATATTTCATTGCGTCGCAATATAGTCCATGAACCTTTCTAAAAAAGTTTTTTAACAGGAGAAAACCATTGACATGTTTGAAAAAATAATTCAGATTCAGAATAGGACAGGAATCCGCTGTCATCCCGCCAGTATGATCATCGGTGAGGTTGAAACCTTTCCGGGGCATCAGTTCCTGTTGGAATTTCCGCAGGGGACGTCCACTTTGAAAAGCATCATGGACCTGCTCGGTCTGGGACTTCAGTTCAGGGACCTGGCTACACTCCGGGTCACCGGACCGGATGAACAGAACGCGGGAGAAATAATCGCAAGGATGCTTGAATATAAATATGACTGTTATTGAAGGAGTCGCCGTGTGACGGCTGACGACAACTTGAATACAGGGTGAATAAGGACATTCGGCCGGAACCTGTACAGGAACAGGGATCACATTGACCTGTTTTCTGCTCCGTCTGCCTTCGGATTATGTCGTGGCAAAATGGAGGAGATATTCGCTTGTCAGTTCTGCTACCAGTTTTTTGACTGATATTATGCTTTTTATGCGGTAAGCATTGGCTCCGCACGTGACGAATCCTTCGCTCATTTTTCCGTCCGAAGCATTCTTCAGTGCTTTTGCAATACAGTAGGGAGAAGTTTCCGGAATACAGTTTTTAAGGCAATGGTAATTGCACTTGAAAGCGTCTTTGCTTCCATTCTGCAATTTATCCACAAAGGAGTTGCGTATAACACGCAATGGCAATTTCACCGGACTTTCTATGATGACGATATCTTCCTTTTTACACTCGAGATATGCCTGTTTGTAGAGTGGAGAAGCATCGCATTCATCAGTACAGACAAAGCGGCTGCCCATCTGAACGCCGGAGGCACCCAGTTTCAGAAAACGCGCAATGTCCGCTCCTGTGAATATTCCTCCCGCGGCAATGACCGGGATATTGATGGCATGTTCTTCTTTGATTGTCTTTGCGAAATTCAACACATCGGCAACGATTGTTCCAAGAGGGCTCGGCCTCTGGACCATTTCTTTCATCGAAAAGCCAAGATGCCCTCCCGCGGAAGGACCCTCGACGATCAGGGCGTCAGGCATACGCTGATACCTTTTCCACCAGATTCTGCAAATGATGGAGGCGGCGCGGGCCGATGAGACCACGGGGATGAGTTTGATGTCGGGCGATGTCACCAGTTCAGGCAGTTTCAACGGGAGTCCGGCCCCGGAAATAATCGCGGCAACCCCTTCAGCAACAGCCGCTCTGACCAGGTCGTCATAGTTGCTGAGCGCGCACATTATGTTTACCGCGATAGGTTTATTGCTTAACTCTTTGGTTTTCCGCAGGGTTTTCCGGAGTCCGAGAAACGATCTTTTCTGGTAACTCATCTTTTCGTAACAGCCGTCTTCCCCCATTCCCATCGCAGCGACAACCCCGAGAGCCCCTTCGTTTGACACGGCGGAGGCCAGTTTTGAAGCGGAAACAAGAATTCCCATTCCCCCTTGAATGATGGGGGGATTTATGCGAAGGTTACCGATAACCAGATCAGGCATTACAACAGTTTTATGATCCATGATAAATCCTTTGGCATGTTTTTCAGTGACGGAAAAGTTGGTTTCATCCGGTCGCAGGCAAAACCACAGTGAATCTATGCATCCGCTTGTTGGCTTACTTTACAGACAGAAGGGATACGAAAAACTCTTTGACAGAAAGCGATGCGGTTATACCGGACGGAGTTTCCGCTTGGTTGAAAAGCGGACTGACATTCATCTGAACTATCTGCAGTCTGCTGCTTCGGAGAAACAGTATTTTCAGAGATGGCTTCGGGCTTCCGTTTTACGGTTCTCGGTCCTGTCATCGCTTTCGTGATTTATCCGCAAGACAGGCTTTACCATTAAGAAGTTATTCTGCTACTATGACATTCCTGAGTCAGTAGTCAGTTTCTTGGCCGGTAATCAAGACGTTATGAATATACCCCTCCGCCGGTGAATTGTCAAGCAGAAAGGCGCTGATAATCAAAAAGAACATCAAATAACAGTGGCATGTCCGGATGATTTATCCGACAGAATGCTGTTCGGCCATTTTTTTCATTTCCACAGGAACTTTTCCGGATTCATTTTTACGCCGTTTAATGTTTATTCGATTGATCTTGCTTCCGAGGACAGCCGCAAGTCCGATGCCGTCTTTTTACAGTGAATTTTAGAAGAAATGGGAATCGGGGGCCACTCAATATGCAATTATTTTTAATTTATTTTCAACACTGGGCTTGTAATTGATTATTAAGCAAGTATCTTAAAAATATAAACTTCTGAAATTACACATACGATTCAGCAATTCATCGGAGTTGCAACATTAAACAGTATGGAACAGAAGTATGATGAAAGTTCACATTATTTTGGTTTGATTTTCTAAATTCCTGCGCAGTATCCATTCCAGATGGTTTTTGCAATTTTGCTTTCCCCATTTTCTGTAGGATAATTGGCAATTTCTATTTCCAAAATTTGTTTATTTTTGTCTCAAAAATGCGGTAGCCAATCCGTGAAAAGGAAAAACATGAATATCTACGTAGGTAACATGCCGTACTCAATGACAGACTCAGACCTCAATGATGCTTTTGCAGCGTATGGGAAAGTGGACAAAGCATCTGTTGTGATGGACCGCGATTCCGGTCGTCCGAAGGGGTTCGGCTTTGTCGAAATGCCCAATGATGCTGAAGCCAAGGCTGCCATCTCCGGTTTGAATGGGACTCAGCATGACGGACGTGCACTTTCCGTCAACGAAGCCCGTCCGAAAGAAGACCGTCCCCAGCGCAATGGTGGCGGCGGGGGACGTCGCTGGTAACAGCGGTCCTTCGTTTTCTTCTGTAAACTGCTTGGAAAATTCTGTTTTCCCGGCAGTTTTTTTTGTACACGAAAGAAAGTAGGAAGAGGGACGGCTTACCGGGAATGCCCGGAACGGTCCGCTGTCGGGAGGGTCACCCGGAAGCGGATCGCCAGAAGACGGATCGTCATCACAAGGCAGGATACGATCAGGAAGACAACGGAAAACGGCAATTTGAGGGGAAGCAGCAGGCAGAACGCCACGCCGCCGATCAGCGAGGCTGTCGCGTAGAAATCGCTCTTCAGGACGACCGGAACCGTTCCCGTCAGAATGTCGCGGATCATTCCCCCGCCGATGGCGGTGAAGACCCCGCAAAGGACGATGCCCGTGTATCCGAGATGGAATTGGAGTCCTTTTTGCGCTCCCAGCGCGGTGAAGACGCCGAGTCCGATGGCGTCCCCGATCTGGATGATGTTCCTGAAACGCATCCAGTACTTTGCGGTGAAGAAGATCAGCAGTCCCGCCGCGATGCAGATCAGGATGTATTGTTCATTTTGAAGCGCCGCCACGGGCACGGCCCCAATGATGCAATCCCGTATGATCCCCCCGCCGACTCCAACGCAGCAGGCAAGGACAGTGACCCCGAAAACATCCAGTCCCGCGCGGACGCCTTTCACCGCTCCGGTCACGGCGAAAACAAGGGTTCCGAACAGATCCAAAGATAAAATGACAGCGGCTTCCATATTTTCTCTCTTTCAAAGAGGATAATATAGCCCCGGAACCGCATTTTTCCAGATCGCGGAAGGCGAAAGCTGCGTGAATGTTGAAGGCGTTTTCAGTCCAGCTTCAGGACAAGATAACCGTAATTGTCTTTTACGCTGAGGGAGACTCCTTCAGGCGGAACCGTTTTTCCGCTGTGAAGCGTCATGGACGGCGTCTTTTCCAGGACCGTTATTTTCTTTCCGGCGAAGTCGGAGGGCAGGGGAACGGTTTTCTTCGCCAGCGTCTTGTGGAAATCAAGATACACCACGATGGAGTCCCCTTGCTTGTGCCAGTAGAAGTCCGTAGCATCCGGTTCGAGCTTCGGATTGAAATATTGTTTGTAACAGACGGTCTCCATGGTCTTTCCCGGCTTGATATTGGAAAGCGAATACACATACGGATACATCTTTTTTGTATTCCAGAGATGGTAAAGTTTGTTCCGGTCCGCTCCCTTGTTCTCTTTGGCCGTGCAACCCATGAACAACGAATAGCCGAGCGCGATTCCGAGTTCGCGTTCCGTGTCTCCGACGATGCGGATGAACCGGTCGGGCATGTCTTCCGGATTCAGACAGTCCTTTTTCTCGATCCAGCCGTTGACCGGCATCGGCGTCGGCATTTTATAAATGGCCGAGAAATCGCATTCGACATCCGGCGCACCGTCCGTTCTTTTCACTTTGACCGGTTTGAGCTTCGGAATATAGAACTCCTCGTTCTTTTTCTTCGCAATTTCTCCGCTCCAGACGAACATGATGTCCAATGAGTTCACCTGAGGGAGATGCGCATGAAAAACGGCTTTTCTGTATAATACGCTTGCGCCGCGCGGCTCGTAGCGATAAAGGTTGCGATAGGTCACAAGGGAATCCAGTTTCATGTATTCCGGATACTTCGCACGTTCCTTTTCCGTATCCGCGTAGGTCATTGCCCATTTTCCCTGAAGTTCCGGTTCGGGTTTTTTGCCCGGATTTTTCCGCACCCACTCCATCACCGCGAGCGGGGAAATGACGTCATGGGTTATGAGATGGTCAAGGAAACGGCACTTTACTTCGGTTTTGTCCGGCAATGGTGTTTTGCCGTCCGCCAGAAACTCGAATTCCGTGATCCGGTTCAGCGGATAGAGTTGACATACATCCGATTTCTGAAACGGGAACTCTTTTCCGTCCCGGAACAGCTTGGCGTCCTTGTGCGCCCGGAATCCGTGCCGGAGGGTGTCTCCGGTTCCGTCCGGATGAATCAGAATGTGGTCCTTGTCCGGGACTTGAAGAATCCGGTAGGTATAGCCGTCCTTTTCGGTCAGAGGCGTGCCGATATCTTTATCGGTCATGCCATGATTCGGGATAAGGAGTGTGCGTGCAAAAATGGAACCATGGTTGCCGCTGAGGAAGCCGTAGCTGTCAAAAGCTGTCGCCGGAAATTCATCGCCGCCCTGATGAATCGTCCTCCCTTTGCTGGCATACTCGGTGATTGCCGCCGTTTTCGGGATCAGATACGCATTTTCATTGCCTACCCGGGTGATGCTGATGACCAGATCTTCCTGAGGCGAAAACTCGCTTCGGATCAACAAGTCTCTTCCGTTTCGGTAGGCGGTTATGTTTTCCTGTGCGGACACGGTCACGAGCGCCGTCGCGCAGATTGCCGATAATGCCTTGCGCATGATCACCTTCTTTTTTTCAGTGAGTTATAAAAACCTGTTTCACGGGCGAATTTCATAACATAGCACACCGTTTGTGCTTTTTCCAATTTTCCCGTCTAATTTTGTGTCTGCAAGGCACGAGGATTCCGTCCGGTGCGGTTCCGCCAGCTCTTTTTCCAGAATGGTGATATATTACCCTTTTTTGGTGATTTTGTCAAGGTTTTCCGGAAAAACTCATCTATATTTATCCCGTAAAGAGACAAAGGATGCCGGACAATGAAACTGAAATTCAAAATGGCGGAACGGGACGCTTCCATGTGTTGTTCGCGGCGGAGCGCCGCCGTCTTTCAGCAGGCCGTCATATGCGCTCTCAAAGTCCTGCTTTCAATGCAAATCAAATTGCCTGTAAAATGATCGGAGGCCTACAATGTCCACTTCCTGCGTCACGCTTCGTTCGATGCCCTTCTGGTGCGTCGCAAATCCACTGAGCGATCCCTTCGGAGGACCCGTCATGGAAAAACTCGATTCAGCCGATGTCGCGGAAATCATCGCTTCCGCCCGGAAGGAAGGGCTGATCGAAGCGACCAGCTATCATGACGATGATCTTGTTCCGTGGAATCCGGACGCCCCCGAGGATGATCTCGACCCGAAAAGTCCCGCTTACAGGAAACTCCGTGTCCTCAAGAAAATTCTGGACGAGGCGGATGTTTCGGTCAACGCTTCCATCTGCAGTCTTCACGGACATCCGATGTTCCGCGACGGCGGGCTCTGCAATCCCGATCCGGCCATCCGTGCACTCGCCGCGAAAAAGGTGGAAAGGACTCTCCGCATCGGCCGGTTTTTCGGGGCGAAATACTATGTTTACTGGGTTGCGCGCGACGGCTTCGAAGTGCCGGCCGTCACCCGGTTCGACAAGGTCTACGAGTGGCTCGCGGAAGGCCTCAATCATGTGACCGACTATATCCGCTCACAGAAGATGACCAACTATCTCGGCGCGACGGTCGAGCCCAAGCCAAACGAACCCCGCGGACACATGTTCCTGCCGACCAGCGGACATGCCGTCGGATTCATTCTCGGAAAGCTGAAGGAAAAAGACTTTTGGGGTGTCAATCCGGAACTTCTCCAGCACGAAAGCATGTGTCTTATGAATGCAGTTATGACGGTCGCCTATCTCTGTTCCATGAACAAGCTCAAATTCCTCCATTTCGGTTCCCAGATCAAGGCGCAGTTCGACAACGATTTTCCGCCGCTCATCGGACCGGAAGGACTCAAGGAGACCGTCTTCCTCTTCAAGGCGCTTCAGGACCTCGGGTGGAAGGGCGTGGTCGAGTTCGACTGTCACATGCTACGCTCCGAAGGTACGCCCGGAGACCCGTATGAGTCCCGGCGTCAGTTCATCCGCAACTGTTCCGAGGCGCTGGACATCGCTCTCAAGCTCGCCGCCCGGATCAGGACGCCGAAGAAGGGAATATCGCAGTCAGCCGCGGATCTTCAGAGCATCCGCGAAATGTGCGCACTCTAAGGAGACTCGCCATGTCCCTCTACCTTGGAATCGATGTCGGTACGCAAAGCCTCAAATGTATTGTCATTAATACGGAAAATGGTGGAATTGTCTCCGAAAGTTCGGTGAATTACGGACGCGACCTTCCGCAGTATGGCGCTCCGAACGGTTTCATTCCCTCCTCCGTCCCGCTTGTGAAACAGGCCGATCCGATGATGTGGGTTGAAGCGCTCGAACTGGCTTTTTCCCGCCTGAAGGAGTCAGGTATACCTCTTGACAAGGTCGCCGGCATTTCCGGTTCGGGGCAACAGCACGGTTCCGTGTATATGAACTCGGAATTTCCTCTTCTTTCCCCCGAAAAAACGCTGGCTGAACAACTTCGTCCACTGCTTTCTCGTCCCGTTTCGCCGATCTGGATGGACCGTTCGACCGCGGCGGAATGCCGTGAACTGGAGGAACGTTTCGGAACCCGGATACGGACCGAAACGGGAAGTCCCGCGATCGAGCGTTTCACCGGACCGCAGATCCGCAAATTCGCGAAGGAGAATCCGGAGGCATACGGAAACACATTCCGCATTCATCTGGTCAGTTCGTATTTATGTTCCGTGCTCTGCGGCAGGCATGCCCCGATCGATTTTGGCGACGGCGCCGGGATGAACCTCTTGAACCTGAAAACTCTTCAATGGGACCCTGAAATCGCGGAGTTCACCGCGCCAGGACTCCCGGAGAAACTCCCTTCGGTCCGGCCGTCTGATACCATTGCGGGTGGACTGTCTCCCTTCTTTGAGAAATTCGGATTCACGCCCGGCATTCCGGTCGTGGTCTGGTCGGGCGACAATCCGAACAGCCTGATCGGGATTGGCGCGTCGAATCCGGGAATCCTCGGAATCAGCCTCGGAACCAGCGACACTTTGTTTGCTCCGATGCGGACTTTCAAAACCGACCCGAAGGGATACGGACATGTCTTCGGCAATCCTTCCGGCGGGTTCATGAGCCTGATCTGTTTTACGAACGGTTCGCTTGCCCGCGAGAAAATCCGGGAGCAGGCGGGTGCGGACCGCGACTTCTTCGACCGGGAGGCTCTGCTTCAAAGTGTTCCCGGCAACCATGGGAAACTCATGCTTCCCTACTTCGAACCGGAAAGCACGCCGCTGGTGCTGAATCCGCGTGTAATGCGCAACTATTCCGAAGCCTCGCCCGCGAAAGAAATCCGTGCCATTCTCGAATCCCAGGCGCTGAGCCTTCGTCTTCATTCCGTATGGATGGGTGAAAAAGTGTCCTGTATCCGTCTGACCGGAGGCGCATCCAAATCAGAAGGGTTCCGCCGGATTCTCGCCGATGTGTTTCAGGCGCGGATCGAGACCATTTCTGTCACGGATTCCGCCGGACTCGGCGCGGCCATGCGTGCGGCCAATGCTGTATCCGGCATTCCCTTTGAAACATTGTTTGGGATGTTTTCCGTTGCGGAGGAAACCCTTGCGCCGGACACCTCCCGTGCGCAAGTCTACGCAGCTCTCCTGAAGGATTTCGGAACGTTGGAAAATTCGTTTGCGGACACTTCCGCAGAAATGTCAATGTCCTGAGTATTTTCCTTCTGATGAATGGAATTTCCTCAGAATTGGAAGAGCGGCTTGAACTCTTTCTTCTGCGAGATCAATTCAAATGCGCGGGGCATTTCCGTAAAGGGGAAGGTGGAGGAGGCGAAATCCTTCAGGTGAATGGTTCCCCGTTCAACCATCCGCAGGGCGGTTTCGTGGATCAGCGGATTCGATTCGTCCGGCCCTCTCCGGTCCAGACAGAAGCCGTGGGAGGCATACCGTGTTTCCGGGACGCCGCTTACCGCATAAATTCCGATGGTGCCGCCTTCACTGAGCATTTTCCGTACGAGAAAGTCGATCCGGTCAAGCATTCCGGCCGCATCCAGAATAAAGTCGAATTTGTCCGGGGAAGGGGCCTCCTCCGAGGGAAGGACACGCAGTTCGTCCGCACCGCTGCGAAGAGCCCGCTCTTCCCCGCTTTTTCCGGACGCAAAAGCGATCAGTTTCCGCGGTGACGAAAGCGAGGCGAATTTGAGGATGAACATCCCGACCGCGCCGACTCCGATCACAGCCACATTCTTTCCGTAAAACGATCCGAAGCGGAGAACCCAGCTGAAGGTCTCTTTCAAGGTGATCAGGAGGACTCCTTCCGGGACGGTACGCCAGGCGTTCGGGAGTTTGAGCTGGAAACGGGAATAGCTTGCCGCTTCGGGGGACAGGTTGAAGCCGTCCTCGAGAGCTGCCTGACGGTCCATGACGAGACCATATTCGGAAAAACCTCCGAATTCATTGGCAAGGCCGTTTACAACGGTTCCGGGATAGCCATATACCGGGCGCAGCACGATATCCCCGGGCCTGAAATTTCTTACGTTCCGGCCGGTTTCGATGACCTCTCCGACCGTTTCATGACCGAGAATGGACGGATATTTTACGTTCCGCGTCGGCAGCTTGTCGTGAAGAAGTTTCATGTCGGTGCCGGTACAGGTGGTCGCATAAAGATTCTGGCAGAGGCATTCATAAGGTCCCGGTCTGATGTCTGTTATCTCACGGATATCCAGTTGACCTTTCTCCGACATGACAGCTGCTTTCATCTGAAACCGCCTCCCTATATTAATATTCCACCCGGATTCCGGTTATTTGAAAATACACAAAAGAAACTATACGTTCCGATCCGGAAAAAGTCCCTCGGGGCTTTTTCCGAATCGCCGATGAATCAAACAAAAATCTCAGTAATTAATCGCTTCGATTTCAAAGAAGGCCTTGGGATGCTTGCAAGTCGGGCAGACTTCCGGAGCTTTTTCTCCGATGTAGACGTGTCCGCAGTTGCGGCATTCCCAGCGGTTGGGGCCGGTCCGCTCGAAGACTTCGCCTTTTTCAACATTCGCGAGAAGCTTTTTATAACGTTCCTCATGACGTTTCTCGATCATGAGGACGCGCTCAAAAAGACGCGCGATCTCGTCATACCCTTCCGCCTTGGCTTCCTCGGCGAAATTCCTGTACATATTGGTCCACTCTTCGTGTTCGCCAGCCGCGGCCGCCTTGAGGTTGGCGGCGGTGTCGCCGATCCCGTTGAGAGCCTTGAACCAGAGTTTCGCATGTTCCTTTTCATTGTTCGCGGTCGCTTCGAAAATGGCCGCGATCTGTTCGAAACCTTCCTTGCGGGCTACGGCGGCAAAATAGGTATACTTGTTGCGCGCCTGAGATTCGCCTGCAAAAGCATACGCGAGATTCTTTGCAGTTTTCGAGTCTGGTGACAGTTCCATTTCCATTCTCCTTTTGTTTCTTGGCGGAGGAATCTTCTTCCACGCCGGGTTTGAGTTCCAATTAGTGTTTTTTCGTTTTTATTTTCGGGCCTTCAAGACAGTTCTTACAAATCCCCATGACCCGGATTTCGCAGAACCGGACCTCTCCGAACGCCTCATATTGTTCTTTCGGAATCCTGCGTCCCTTTCCACCCAGATCATATACACGACCACAGCGGAGGCAGTAGAAATGATCGTGTTCCGCCGTGTTCGGATCGAAATGACTTTTTCCGCAGCCTTCCAGCCGCAGAAGAATTCCAGCCGCCGCAAAATCGTTGAGGATCCGGTAAACGCTGTCCGTGGAAATGTTGGGGACCGTTTTGCGGACAGCCGCGCAGACTTCTTCCACCGAAGGATGTTTCATGTTTTCAGTGATGAAGTTGAAAACGGCACGGCGTTGGATGGTGCATTTCCATCCTTTGTCCTTGCATTGTGCGTAAAAAGCATCTTCACGCTGTTTCGCAGTCATTTTTTCCGTTCCTTCGGCAATCAGGCTGATAGTTTGTTTTCCTAAATAAGAATAACCTATATTTTCAGGATTGCAAGCTGTGTTTTGAAAAAAATCTTTTTTTGAGATCAGTTGGGAAAGGGGAATGAAATGTATTATTTCTGTTGAAAAATAATTGTTTCGGGAGTATAGTATACGGATATTCACTTCAGATGCGGATTTCTCCGTTCGTTTTTCAGATAATTTGAGCCATGCCGAAACAGGGTCGGCTGAAGAAGGTTTACATGCAGAAGGAAAGTTCCAATAAGCGTGCGTCCGGGAAGCGGGCACTGTCCCCGAAAATGATTTTCAGCGGCAAGATCAATGAAAAGCCGAAACATTTCGAGGTCAGTTCAACCAAACGGATCCGGAGTTCGAATCACCGGCATGGGGCTTCTTCCTGAAATGAGGTTTTCTGTGCGGGGGCCGGAAGTTCTGCCGCATTGTTGATCCATCCAGATATTTTTATCTTCCCCTGAACCGGTTTCTTTCCGGAAATTAACGGGAAAATGATTTTTTGGAAAAAAAAGCCCCTTTTCCGTTTTTCCGGTTGGACAAATCGGAAAAGCGGATATAGAGTTTACGATAATCTCCGAGATGGGGGCGTCTTTTCGGAACCCGAAATATTGCTTATCCGCAAAATTAGAGAAAGGTCATGGTCATGAACAAAGGAATGAAGTTGTTTCTGTATTGCTGTCTTTACATAGGAGTCGGAGGTTTTTTCATACTGGTGATGAGCTTCTGCTATTTTCATTTCCCGGCCTTTAAAGACTTGTTTTATGGAGGGGTTGCCTCCGCTCCGGCGATGACTTCCGAAGAAACGGCGGCCGCTGTCGCGGCATCGGGACAGATGGCGGCACGGCTTTCTTTCCTGATTCTGATCTTCGTGATGACTCTTCAGATTTTTGCATTTCTGACCGCCCTGCTGGTTTATGGCGGACTGATCCGCAGCAAGGAACCAGTCGCCATCCGCCTCCGGAAAGTGGAAAATGCCGACCTGTTTCTCGACCTGCCGCTTTACTTCGGTCTGTTCGGAACGGTTTCCTCTTTCATCGTCATGGCGTTCAATCCGCAGATCAGCCGTCTGATCGCTTATTCCTCGACACTCGTCGGGATTATTTTCAGCGTGGTTTTGAGACTCATCCTTCAGTATCCGCTTAAACAGAAACTGCTCGGGATGCTGGAGGCGGCGTCCCTCGGACAAACCAGAGAGGCCGGAAAGTGAACCGCTCGATTCTGATCGTCATCTGCGATTTTCTGGTGCTGTCGGCGATGTCGCTTTCGAACGGCATTGTCCAGCCGACCGCGAAGCCGGTCGCGGGATATGCTTCCAGTGCGGAGACGGTGTCCATCGAAAAAATGCACTCCGAACTGAAGAAGCGCGCCGCCCTCCGGAATGAAAAGGAACGCGTGTCCGCGGAGCTTGATGTCGCGAAGAAGGACCTTGCAAAGCAGTCTGCCCGGACCGGTGCCGAGCAGGGAGAAAAAGAACGTCTTGCCGCTGAACTTGCCGCCGCAAAGGAAAAGCTTGCACAACAGGCCTCCCGTGCCGTTGATGCGCAGAGTGAGAAGGAACGTCTTGCCGCTGAACTCGCCGCCGCGAAGCAACGTCTGGCCCGTCAGGCGGAACAGGTCGGCGCACGGCTTCAGGAACAGGAGAAAAATATCGGACAGGTCCGCAGGGAATACGCCCGGATGCAGGAGAAGTCTGTTCTTCTTGAACGACAGCTGGCCGGCGCGCAGAATGAGCTCCAGCAGAAGCGTGATGCGCTGGTCCGCCGCGAAACCGAAATCAAGAATATCCAGGGACGTTACACCGCTGCCGTCGGAGAACTCAAAACCGTTTCCGGACAGGCCCGGCAGACGGAACAGAACCTCTCCTATACCTCCGGAAAACTTCTGACAACCGAGAAGGAGCTTGCTGACCGGCGTTCCAAAGCGGAAGACCTTTCGAAGGAAATTCTTCTTGCGCGTCAGGAAAGCGCACGTCTTGCCGCGGAACTCGAGAATGCCCGTAAAATGCTCTCACAGACCGGCAGCGACCTTACGGTGGCCAACCGTTCTCTGGAGGACACCAGAAAGGAACTGGCTCTGACTGGCAGAAATCTGGCTGTTTCACAGGCCATGCTGGCGCAGACCCGGCAGACGGTTGATAACCGTGAAAGGGATTTGCGGTTTACACGGGAACAGCTTCAGCGGGCTGACGCTCTGCTTCGAAGCGATGCCTGGACCTGTTATTCGAAAGCCGCCCATGAGCTTTCTTATCATTTGAAGAATGAGCGGATCATGAATTCATTTGACCTGAAGAAAACGCTTTATCTCCCGGAAGTCAAGATCAACGGAAAGAATTTCCTCGTTACATCCTTTTCCTCGATTACAGGGCTGGACGGTTCGATCAGCGGGTTCACCAAGGTTGTCGAACTTTCCTACCGGAACCGTCTGCTTGCCTCCGAGTCGGGAGCCGCGGCTGTATCCGGTCCGATCCTTTCCCTGGCCGAGGACAGAAATATCTGCCTGATCCCTCTCGGGAAACAGTGGGGAGAGCCTCTGTCTCCCATTTCGTTTGCCGGACTCAAAAAACGGGGACTTCAGAACCTGACGCTCTTCAAGGCAAGTACATTCGGACAGGAAACCGCTTTGCTTGATGGCCGCTGCTCGCTCGGGCTCAATGCCGCCGCGCCTCATTATCTGATTATCCGGAACGCGATCCGGAACAGCAGTGAACTTCCCGCGGAAGTCGGCGATTTCGTGATTTCCAAGGAGGGGGCTTTCGTCGGCGTGGTTGTCCGCGTGCGCAACGATGCCTATGGGCGTTCTCAGGACGCTTTCTGCTATCTGTTCCCGGAAACGGTCCGCTGGACGGGCGCGCGGGAAATTCCCTTGACGAAACCGGATGCGGAAAAGCTGTATTCGGGATTTGCCGGAGCCGTCAACAGCATTCAGCAACAGCTTTCCGATGCAAAAAAATAATTGGATATGGTCTTTTTGACAAGAATGAGGAGTATGCGAATGAACCGAATCCTGAAAACAATGCTGATCGTATTTTCTTTGACCGCCGGAGCCGCCGCACAGGCGCAATGGGCGGACAAGATTATCCTGTATATTCCCAACCGCGTGGTTGATGTTTTCGATGTCTTTACGCTGAATGTCTGTTTCGGGCCCGTGGCCCGCGCGGAACTGACTATGACCCATGCCATGCAAGCCGGCGCGGGCATCGGCTACACGTTCAACCTGATGAAGGATGCGAACCGTCAGTACGGCTATGCCGCCCAGAACGGCTGGGATGTCCTTGCAGGACCTTTCGTCATGGAGGATATTGAACGGCGTCCGACTTCTCCCTGGGTGAAGGAATACTGGGAAGTCTTTGAAGGAATTCCTTCGCCGTCCGCCCCGATTTTTGTTCGGGAAACCGGCGCCCGCGATTACTGGGAGTTCGGCGGAAAACTGGGGCTGGCTCTCGCTGAAGTGGACTTTTCCCTTCATCCGGTTGATATTGTGGACGCCATACTCGGGTTCTTCTTCATCGACATTCAGGGCGACGACCTGACCTTCGAGAGCCTGAGGTAAATCACTCTTCCGCTTTTTGATCCCGGCCTTTTACTGGATTCCCTCTTTGGATTCCTCCTTCCTTCCGGTAGTTTCATATCCGGAGAGTGGACTGCCGGGATGTTTTTTGTACTGATGCAATTCCCTCTTCCATATATGGGGAATTTTATGTCTTATGAACTCAAAAATGAGTTCTTTGAACTGTTTTTTGACGCGTGTCCCTGTCGGTTTTGTCCTAGCAGAAAACGATAAATAACATATCATTCAGGAAAACAGGATTGACATACAGTCCCTTATTGCCTATAATTATTGACATGAACTCCCGGAATGGATCATAACCGAAAAGGAAGGTTTATGTTGAGAAAAACAATTGCATTGCTGGCGCTTCTTTCTTTCACCGCGTTCGCCGCGGAGGAGAAGGAAGATCCGTCACTTCTCTTTGAAGCCAATTTCAATAACTTCGACGTGACCGCGCAGAAAGCCGCCGGGTGGAAAAAATCCTCGAACTTCGATCCTCCCAGCCTTATGCTGCGGATGCACGCGGGAGTCGCCGGACAGGGCAACGCGCTTTCCATGAGCAATGCCGAAAACTGCCGTTACAGCAACTATAAGAACTTCGATCCGAAACAGGGGACGGTTTCCCTGTGGGTGCTGGCGAAGAACTGGGTTCCGAGCAAGGAAAAATTTCAGATTTTCTTCCAGTCCGTGATGCCCGGCGGCTACCGTTTCCTGATCTACAAGTTCATCAAGCCGAATTACCTCCTTTTCGTGATCATCCACAAGGGCAAGACTTATCAGGTGACCGTTCCGCTGAAGGATGAGGACTGGACGCCGACCCGCTGGCACAAAATCGACGCCGTGTGGGACTCCGCACAGATGGCGCTGTATCTGGACGGCACGCTGGCAAAACCTCTGGCTTATACGAGGAATCCGATTCGTTTCCCGAGTCCGGTCGATTTCCCCCCGACACAGGAAAACGCCTATATGCACATCGGGGCGGACACAACCTTCAATGTGGACAAGAACGACCAGACCGCATACGATGAACTGAAAATTTATGACCGTCCCCTTTCTCCGCAGGAGATCAGGCAGGATTACGAAAAGTTTTATCCGCCGACCGTTTCGACAGACGATACGCCGATTCTGGCCGTTCCGAAAGGAAAGAGGATCACTCTTGACGGCACGCTTGATCCCGCGGAATGGAAAGATGCGGCGCTCGTTCCAATCATTAATACGAGTGTGACAAAATCGGACATCCCATACTCGCGGATGTATCTCAAGCAGGACGCGGACAACTTTATGGTCGCGGCGGAGATTTCCGCCCCTTCCACACGCCACGTGATTACAGGAAATGATCTGGTAGACATCTGGCGCGACGACGCCGTGGAACTGCATCTTTCCGCCGATGTTAAAAATCGCTATCAGTTCATCGTCAATTCCAATGGCGCCGTTTACGACGCTTCCGGATTTTTTCCGGACGGCATCTACAATATGGAACAGATGAAGCCTGTCTGGAACAGCGGGGCGAAGGCCGCCGCGAAACGGTATGACGACAAATGGTCTGTCGAGCTCGTCATTCCGAAAAAAAACATCCTGGCGGATACTCCGGCTCAGATCCGCGGCAATCTCTGTGTCACCAACTACGGGGAAAAAGCCGTTTATGCCACATGGGGAATCGGAGCGAAACAGTATTTCGACGCTTCAAAATTCGGACTCCTGGTGTTTGGACTCAATGAGCCGCCCGTGCGTTTTGAAAAGTTCGGAGACAACGACGGCGAGATGGAGCTGAAAGTTGTTTCGGAAACTCCGCTGACCATCCGTTATACCGACGACCGCAATACCGTTTTCAACCGTCCCGGCACTATTGCGCGGAATGAGTCCTGGAAAACGGCGCTTCCCGTGGGGGCTTATCGTGTGCGGGTAAACGGTAAGAATTTTCGCTATACAGGGGCGTTCGGAGTCAACCTTCCGCTGGAAGTCACTTATCGAAGCTTTCCTTCCGGCAAGAAGATCGAATGCCTGCTGGACCTCAGCAAATCCGACGGCAGAACCCGCGAAGCGATCCGTTCGAAGAACCTGAATACGGTCGTGACTCTTGAAGACCGGAACGGAAAAGTATATTCCAAAGCGGAAGGCAAGGTGGAACTGCTGAAAAACAAATTCGACCTTCCTCTTCCTGAAAATCTGGCGCAGGGGACTTATCAGATCAAGGCCAGAGTTACAGGGCCGGGAATCACGCTGACTTCCGGCAGGAATTTTCGTGTTCCCGACATGACCCCCTATCAACTGCGGGTCGGAGTGAACCATACCGTGCCGTCTCCATGGACGAAGATCGAATGCAGCGGCAGGGCATTCAGCGTATGGGAGCGAGTTTATACGTTCGACAAGGGACCGTTTCCCGTCTCGATCCGTTCCGGAAAGGACGAAATGCTCTTTGGCGCTCCGGCTCTGTATGTGGATTCCGGAACCGGAAAAAAGCCGGTCGTATGGGAGGATTTTCAGATTGCTGAAACACATGAAGACGTTGTGAAATTCTATGGAAAAGGTTCCGCCGACGGTCTCAAGTTCAGCTGGAAAGGAGAATTCTGGTTCGACGGCATGAGCCGGAGCGACATTTCCATGGAGCCCTCCGCCGGACAAACCGAAATCCGTTCCCTTTCGCTGGAATGGACGGTGCCCGCGGAGTTTGCGCGGAAAATCCTCGATCCTCTTTATACAAAATGGAATAACCGCGACGGGGAGGTCTATTCGTTTGCTTATTCCCATCCGGCCGACTTTCTCCTCTGGAATATGGGCGTGGGCAAGGGGCTCTGCTGGTGGCCGCAATCCGAGGCGAACTGGGTTTATAGCCCCGGTTCGAAACAGTTCTCCGTGGCCCGCAAAGGTGAGCGTGTATCGATCCGGGCGGAACTGATTTCAAAAAAGGCTGTCCTTACGACAAAAGCCGATTACACGATGGCCTTCATGGCTACTCCCGGACGCCCTCTCGCGGCCCGCTGGCGCGACTTCAACTGCGGCAACATCTGGGGCTATGTCAATCATGAGAACATCAAGATTCAAGGCTATGGAAACGGCCCCGATCTTCAGCCGTGGGCGACCGAGCCTTGGACCGGATTCATTCCTTATGACCGGAAGGCGTTCCAGAAGAATATCGACAAGATTGCCGCGCACGGTTCCCGATTCATGGTCTACGGACAGCCCTGCTATACCGCGAGCATCGAGGACAGCTACGACTACTTTTTCCCGGAGTGGGAACAGAAGCCCGGCCTTCCCGTCGGTCAGGCGGTTGAATACAAGACCGGTCTCCGTTATGATCCGGTGGCGACGTGCGGTCACACCGGTTCGGGCGACCTCTTCGCGGGACGCTGCGACCAGTTCCTCAAGGACTACCCCACGACCGCCGGCCTTTACTTCGACATTTCCGAGGGACGGAGCTGTTACAATACACTTCACGGTCATGGCGGAGTCGACGCCTTCGGCAAGAGCTACTCCAGTTCGAATCTGCTGAGCCTCCGCGACTTTTTCATCCGTGCCTGCCGCATTGTCCGTTCGCACGGACCTGACAAAATTCTCTTCACCCACGCCCACAACCGCTTCGTTCCGTTCGTGCATGGCCTCGGGGACCTCTGGCTCCCGGGCGAACAATACAATCACTTCTGGATCAAGAATGTCGACTCCTTCTACACGGACGACATTCCTCTGGAAGAATGGCAGAGCGCCTATTTCGGAGAATCGCACGGCTGCGCCTACGCCATGCATTGTGCCCTGTGGATGTATCCGGAACTGGCGCTCGGAAAGCCGAAAGGTCCCCGCTATGATACGGTCCAGCATACGAAAATGTGGATGGTGCCGTGTCTGCTCCACGACATCAATGTCACGGCGATGATGAACCACCTGAAAACCGTTGAGCGCTGGTTTGTTATCAAGCATGACATTGATCTTGCGGCGGCGAAGTTCCATGGATACTGGTTCAGCGACGCGGTGAAGTCCTCTTCACCCCGGATCTACGCCTCCTGGTATGAATGGAGCAAGCCCTCTCCCTGGAAACATCTGATCGTGGTCGGCAACATGGGCGGGGAAGACCGGAAGGCCGCACTTTCCGTCGACTGGAAGAAACTGGGCGTTGATCCGAAAAAGGCGGTGTTCCGCGACCTGTGGGAAGACAAACCCGTTTCCGATTTGGATAGTCTGACGGTCGGCAAGCGGAATTTCCTTCTGATCGGCGTTGCTGAGAAATAACGGAATAGGTTTTGTCCCGGTTGAAAATAGGTTTTGTCCTAACAGAAAATTTATTTTGCGGTCGGACTCATACTTTTGCATATTGTAAAAAAGTCATTTTCGGATATAACTATATCCGTGGAAACAACAAGAAAGAATGAGCGATGAGCACAGTCAAATATGCAGACATCACGGCGGAACTGGATCGGCGCATCCGGAAGGGCGAGTTTCACGGGAAACTGCCATCCACGCGCGATCTGGCCCGGGAATACGGGGTGTCCAAGCAGACGATCACGACGGCTCTCAAACCTCATCTCCGTTCGGGCCTTCTTACTTCCGAACGGCGAGGCGGCATGGTCATTCATCCGGAAAAACTCCGCACAGGCACGATTGCCGTCGTGGGGTGGTATTCCGAGAAGAAACTCATGGAATACATGCCCTGCGACCGTCTCTTCGACCGGATCGTGGCGGACGGTTTTTCCTATGTTTTCCTTTCATTCCGGGATATCCGGATTCCCGCATCCCAGCTGCGGCTCTTTTCCGGGTTCGATGCTGTTCTCTTTTCCTGTTCCTCCTTCTGCCAGCAGCGGATCGCGGAACAGCTGGAACGGGACGGCATCCCGTTCGTTTCCTGCGGTTTTTGTCCTACTTACCTGAACCTGAACTACGTGGAATTCGACTCCCTGAGAACCCTCCGGGAACTGACTGAAAAACTGGTCGATGCCGGATACCGGAAGATTGGACTTTGTTTCCCTTCCAACCGGAACGGCTACAATGAAACGATCCGGCGGAAGTGGAAACAGCTCAAAAAGGAACTCTCCATTCCGGAGGTCGACGGCGATTCCTTCAACTACTCGTGGATTGTCAAGCAGGAAGACAATATGGTCGAATACACCCGCCGGATGGCGAAACGAGCCTCCTGGCCGGAAGCCGTGATCTACTGGCATCCGATCCGTCCTGACCTTTACGCCCGGATGAAGGACGATCTGGCCGGGATTCCGGAATCCACTCTGCTGATCAGCCGGGAAATTCCTCTGGCCGGACCGTATCTGCCGGAACGTTTCCTGCTGTTCGATTATCCGGACCATACGGAATATTTCTTTGCCGCGTGGGAAATTCTCCGCAAACGGCTTTTTACACCGGAAATTCCCTCCGAACAAATGTGGCTGCGCCAGAAACTGGTGCTTCGCAGGAACATTCCCCGAATACCCGTTGCAAAGAAACAGCCAGTCGGTTTTCAGTGAAAATAAGGAAAAATCCAAAGATGTTCGATTTGACAAGACATCCGTATTTCAAAGTATGGAAGAATCCGGAAAACGGGATCGTCAGCCATATTCTGACCGAACGCGTTGCGCCGGTCCAGATTCCGTTTTACTTCACCAATCCGAGCG
>Ga0209373_10000511_pt1 | contig 62200 bp, 56 predicted proteins | sample Higcelweek5metaG_FD_187173 | JGI IMG/M metagenome (GOLD analysis project Ga0209373, IMG submission 187173) | Freshwater pond sediment microbial communities from the University of Edinburgh, under environmental carbon perturbations - High... | ecosystem: Environmental > Aquatic > Freshwater >...
AAAATCTTTTGATGGGACATGGTTTCGTCAAAAGATTTTAATGAAGGAACTGATGGTGGTTCTGCTGATCTCGGTCCTGCTTCTTTACTTTATCCTTGCAGCACAGTTTGAATCATTTCTGCAGCCGCTTATTGTCCTGGTGGAATTGCCTGTCGACCTGGCATCTGCCTTGTTCATGCTTTGGATTTTCGGCGAAACGGTTAACCTGATGTCTGCTATCGGTATCATCGTTATGGGAGGTATCATCATCAACGACTCCATTCTGAAGATCGATACGATCAACCGGACACGGGCCGAGGGTCACACGGTTCTGGAAGCAGTGCACATAGCAGGCCAGAGGCGACTGAAACCGATTCTGATGACCAGTATGACAACCGTTCTGGCCATGTTGCCATTTCTCTTTTTCAAAGGCCTTGGTGCTGATCTGGAGAAACCCTTATCATTAACCATTATGGGAGGTATGACCATCGGAACTTTGGTCAGTATCTATATTGTTCCGATCATTTACTGGCTCGCTTATCGCAAAGAAGATAAAAAACTGCCTCAGGAAATTAGCTAACCCGGATTTTAGTTTCGGGAACTCCTTGCATAAAGAGAGAGGCCGTCTCAAACCTGAGGCGACCTCTCTCATGAGGTAACAATCCCTTAATCCGGGCATCTTGGGTCGTCTGCATTATAATTACACCACGACTGCTTCAGTCTTGAAGGTTTACAGCAATCTACCAGTTGAAAGGTGCTTCCGATGTTGAAAGTCCAGTGGACTCCCATTGCATCAACTTCGATCCCGGTATCTACATCCAATCCGCTGGTAACCAAAGTTTTGGTTCGCTCGGTCTTTTCCTGCCAACCCAAGCCTGTCCCAACAGTGGAGTCAGTTCCCTCACCTTTTGTCGGATCGTCAGCATAAACGATGCCGGTTACCAATAAACAGGTAATCAAGGTGATAATAGATAATTGATTGGTTGTTTTCATTGTTCAATTTTTTTTAGTTAACCATGTTTGTTTAATTTTTGCTACCCACAGAATCGGTCGATCCTGTTTGAATGCGGACTCAATCATCGAGTCCATCTCCTGAAACATTTGTTGATTTGTCGGATCTTCTGTCCGATGATCCATAGACTCTTTCATGGCCAAAAGTGTTGACATGTCGTATATCCCGATCAACTCATTCTGATCACTTTTGGCTATTGGAAAGAGTAATGGCATTTTACCCGTATTACTGGAAACCTGGGTTGAATGGGTGCCTTGCTGAGCCTGGAGATCAGCAAGGGCGAGTTCAAGATGACTGCCAATAATCACCCTGAACATCCTGATGGGTCCGAATGCAATAAGCTGGTCTTTAGAGAATACATAATTCTTTCCAAACAGCTCATTATTCCTTGGTGCATATTTGCTGACCCCTTTGTACTCATCCGGGAATTTAAGCTTGCCCCAATCCATCAACATATCAGGGGTTACCTTACCTGTCTGGTCGATATGGAAGATCGTGTCGGACTGACTGATAAGCAGTACGCCCGGGTTGTATTCTTCAAGATTCCGCTGATAACCGATCGACCAATACATAGAACTGTCCCCAAGAATATATGGCTGATTCAAGAACTCACCTTTCTCATTCAGCAAGAAAGTCCCTTCCTGAATGCTGTCTGTTCCATCGTTGGAACGGGAGGCATTATATCCGATAATGAGGTTTTCCCCAATTGCAACCATGTCTCTGGCCGACCAGCGAATATCAAATTCGCGGAGAAACTGACCGTTGAGATCGTATACCATGATTTTAGACGGCCAAAATGATTGCAGCCAGAGTTCTTTTTCGTGTGGTTTTACCCACATGGCATCCAGCTCGATATATTCACCCGGGCCCTGTCCGACACGTTGGATCCGGTATTTGAAGCTTCCTGTAGTGTCGAAACAAAAAACAGCTTCAAGCCTTTTATCAAGCATGAAAATCCGATCTCCGCAAACCATCAGTTTGTCAAGATCTGTGAAGGCGGATTCGGGATGATTTTCGAGTTGAACATAATGCACACCTTCGATATACTGCCCAAGATCAATCGTTTTGGCTGATTCAAAAGGAATCCTGATGACTGCATCTGTTTCTGCTTGTTTAGGTTTACAACCTGTTGCCAGAAACAAAACAACAGTCAGACTGGTTAAGACTAAGGTTTTCATAGTGCTCGGTTTTATTTAAAAAATCGGTCTTCAATCAGGGTAAGGTATTCTTTGGTTTGCTCCACCAGGGAGGGAAAGGGGGCATAGGTAAGGTTAGCCGTTAGCCCGGCCCCGGTCAGAAATAAGTACGGGATTTCCAGAGAATCCATCGGGAGATGCAGCCCTCTTTCGCTGATCTCTAAAAACTCGGCCCCGGCCAGGATCGCCTTGCGTTGCCACCACATGCCATGTGAAGGGTGCTGCTCAGAGAACAGGATCAGAATATGATTCCGGTTATTTTCCGAAATCTCATTCTTTATGGTGAACAGCAACTGATCTACACACGATGAACAATGCCTGTCCGACGCAACCAGGATCAGCTTACCCGATAGCCCAATATGGGTTTCAAGATAACTTGAGGTGCCATCCTCCGCCTGAACCCTGACTTTTGGGGGAAGCAGTTGTCCATTTGACCTGATCGTATATCTCCAGCCCCTGTTTATCATGGTTAATTCCCTGTTTACTTCGAGATACCGTGATCGGCTTTCATTCATACTCCTGCCGTACGACTTGTGGATCTGATCGAACTTCCAAATCCAGGTCAGGTTAATAATCAGAAAAAAAAATACCGATAATAGCCAAACTTTTGGTTTCATTGCAGTTACTTACAAACAGGCAGGTCTTTGCACCCATCCATCGCACGATAGGTTTTCTGGCAGCACAGAATATACGAATAGTCGCTGACCAGTCTCGTAAAAAAGCCGCCAATATACCCCCAGTGCTCAATATGCTCACCGGTTTTCACTTTCTGAAGCATGGGAGCGTATCCTACCATAACTCCTTCCGGGGCATCTCCGTTCGTTTTATCGCCTTCATTGACGGCGATAGCATTAATCCCGATCATGTTACCTGCCATAATGGCCAGTAATGCCAGCATAATTCCGGATTTTTTCCATGTTAATTTTTTCATTGTGTTTTGTTTTAATTGGTTACACATAATATAGATGTCATCTTCTTTGACGAATGGAATTTTTCATTCAGTTTTTTTTATCTGCCGGTGATGATCCGCATAGCTTTGGTTGTATTACCTGAAATCACCTTAATAAACCAGATTCCGGGGGTGAGATAATCCGGTTCTATGGTCTCCTTGATTTGATTCTCTGCAGAAAACTTTTTAAAAAGAAAATCCTGTCCCAGCAAATTGATCAATCTGATTTCAACCGGTTGGGGATTTGGCAACCTCACTTCCAGAAAGAATTTCCCATTTGAAGGGTTAGGAAATACCCGCATGCTGATTCCCTGTTCCCACCCGTCAGCACCTGCTGATGCCGGATTTGGTTTGCCCGGGCTTCCCTTATCTCCCGCTCCATAAGTTGTCTGGGCTTGACGCCAGTAAGTGCTCTGATCGTTATTGCCCGAGGTTTGATGATCCGGATGCAGCTCCATCGAAGCCCCTGAAACCACCGGCCAGTCTGCATCATAGGAAACCTGATCAATCAGCGTGTCATCCCCTGCGGTAATAATAACCTGGTCAGAGGTATTGCTAAGCGTAAAGTTTTGACAGGTGTAGTTCACTTCTACTCCGCCATTGGTCAAAACATCACTGTTTTTGGCCAGTACCCAGTAACCATTTGCGGGCAATACCAGGTTACCTGTGGAAGCCAGAACATGGTGATTGTTGCCGGCGTCTTTCAGAACCAGTCCGTTCAGCAATAAATCATGATCCGTCATATTACGGATTTCGATCCATTCCCCGTTGGCATCACTTACTACCGAGGGGTTTGCCATAATTTCCGTAATCACGATATCGCCCTGCCCGGGTGCCGTTTGCCCATTGAGGCTTACCCAATAACCGGACAGGAAAACCGTTAATAGAATGAGATAATAACTTTTCATACGAATTTTTGTTAATGGTTTACACTGATATAGATGCATATCAGTTGACGAAATGGAAAAAAAGTTCAGGGTAATTTTTAGCCCCGCATAATATCTTTATACTTGTTATCACTAAAAATTTGCAGAACCATGATAGATACCTTATTTAATCACAGATCGATACGAAAATTCAAAACTGACGAGGTCGAAAACCCGAAACTGGATACCCTTCTTGAAGCAGCCACACGTGCATCAAATACCGGTAACATGCAGGCATACAGCATTGTGGTAACCCGGGATGCGAAAATCAGAAAACAATTGTGGGAAGCGCATTTCAAACAGGACATGGTACTTAGCGCTCCTGTACACCTTACCTTCTGCGCCGACTTTCACCGTTTCAGCCAGTGGTGCACGCAACGAAATGCTGACCCCGGATATGATAATTACCTGTCATTTCTTACCGGTACGATCGACGCTCTCCTGGCCGCCCAGAACGCAGTTATTGCTGCAGAATCTCTTGGATTGGGTGCCTGTTACCTTGGAACAGTAACCTGGATGGCTGACCATTTTATCAGAATACTGGAATTGCCAAAACTTGTGGTCCCGGTGGCAGCGATTGTAATCGGATATCCTGATGAAGTTCCGGCACTGACTGACCGGCTACCGGTTGAAGGGGTCGTTCATTATGAAAAGTATAAAGAGTATACCCCTTCAGCAATCGACAGCATTCATGCCGAAAAAGAAGCGCTGGAATCAACGCTCGAACTGATTGAAATCAATGGCAAAGAGACACTGGCCCAGATATTTACAGATAACAGATATACCCGGACTGATAACCGCTCCTTTTCCAGAGCTTTCCTGAAAACTCTTGCTCAACAGGACTTTATGTCCAATGAGGATTAATACTTTCAGGTGAAAAACAGCAGACTCATCGGTTTAGTGTGGCTCTTGTCAGTACTGGCAAGCGGAGGATATGGCCAGCATGCGGTTAATCTGGATGTCAGAATCAACGGACCTGACAGTGTGCCGGGTGAAGGAATACTTGCCAGGTTAAAGCTGACCAATCCGGTCAGCCTGAATGATACCGATCTGAATCCAACTATAGAAAGAATTATCGGATTTTATGAAAATGCTGGATACCCCTTTGTACAGGTGCGGCTGGATTCCCTCAACCCGATAACCCAGGGAATTTCTGGTGTTTTATCAATAAATCCGGGTGAACTGGTGCTTTTCGATACTTTGCTGAACCGCACGGGATACCGGATATCTGCTCCGGTACTCTATCGCCTGATGAACATTCGTCCCGGAGACCCGTACAGTGAATCTGCCCTGAATGAAGCATCTGCAAGGCTTGGGCAAACTACCTTCCTGAAACAGAAACGCCCGATGGAAGTCGGATTTCATCCGGGAAAAGCATCCATCTATTTTTATCCCGAAAAAGCCGGAGCTAACCGGTTTGACGGATGGATCGGGCTTTCCCCGTCGACCGGGGAGGGTGGTAAACTGGCCTTTTCAGGTGCGCTGACTCTCAATCTGAACAATATTATCGGGCAGGGTGAAAACTGGCAGTTCGATTGGCACCGAAGTCAGGATGCTTCACAAAAGCTGAATATCGCTGCGGAAATCCCGTACCTGGCAGGGTTACCCTTTGGAATGAACGGGGAATTCGGGTTGTTCCGCCAGGATACCAGTTATCTGAATCTGAGCTGGGAGGCCGGAATACCTTACTATTTCAACCCAAAGCATCTCCTGAGCATTCTGATCCGACATAAAGAGAGCAGCATTCTTACCTCAGATGATACTCAGAATAGTATTATTCAACCTTTCAGCAGCCTACTGTCGGGAGTGAAATGGGAACTCAACCATCTGGATAATCCGGTCAACCCTTACCGGGGGTTTTTATTGAAAACTGAAGCTGCAACCGGTCATAAGAGTATCGGGGATAGTATTTCGATGCAGCAATCTGAATTTCTGGCTGACTTTTCGTGGTTTCAGCCCCTTGCTAAAAGCCTGACCTTTGATGTAATCCTGCAGGCCGGATATCAGAAATCACCGGAATCTTACCAAAATGAACAATACCGATTAGGAGGAATCAACCTGCTCCGTGGTTTTGATGAGGATGTGTTTTATGCGGATGCTTATGCAGTAACCTCCCTGGAATTGAGGTATCTGCTCGATCAGACCTCCCATTTGATCCTGCTCATGGATCTGGGATATCTGCAAACAAAAGAGGATGAGGTCAATACCTGGAAAACTCCGCTCGGATTAGGTTTGGGAGGACAGATCCGAACAGCTGGCGGAATATTCCGGATTATCTGTGCTATCGGAAAGGAAGGTGATACCCCGTTCAACCTCCGGAACTCAAAAATCCACCTCGGATACATCGGAGTCTTCTGAAATAGCTGTATTTTGCACTTTCCTTTAATAACAACAAATATGCAAACCAAAGCGAACCCACTAAAACCGATCGTGCTGATTACCGGAGCCACTTCGGGAATCGGGCGTGCTTCGGCAATCCGCCTGGCAAAGGACGGCTTTCCATTGATCCTGACCGGCCGCAGGGCAGTTACGCTAAAAAAACTGGTCACATATCTCGAATCAAAATATGGAGCCGCCTGTATGGATCTGCCTGTTGATGTCAGGGACTACACATCCGTGGAACGGGCCTTGAACGAACTTCCTGAAGAGTGGAAATTGATAGGTGTTCTCATTAACAATGCTGGTTTGGCTGCCGGACTCGATCCGGTTCATGAAGGATCTCTTGACGACTGGAATCAGATGATCGATACCAATATTAAAGGCATATTGCACATGACTCATCTGATTGCTCCGGGTATGATTGCCCGCAAAAAGGGCCATATTATCAACCTCGGATCCATTGCCGGAAAAGAGGTCTATCCCAAGGGTGCAGTCTACTGTGCAACCAAACATGCTGTCGAAGCTTTAACGATGGGCATGAGGCAGGACTTTGTTAATTTCGGGGTGAAAGTATCATCTGTTTGCCCTGGCGCCGTTGAAACTGAATTCTCAGTCGTTCGGTTTAAAGGAGATCAGGGCAGGGCCGATAAAGTTTATGAGGGATTTACGCCACTTCGTCCTGAAGATGTAGCCGATGTGATCCATTTTATCCTGACCAGGCCTTCACACGTCAATATTCAGGATGTCCTGATCATGCCTGCTGCACAGGCTTCCGCAACCATTACGCATAAAGAATAAAAGAACATGATGAATGACAGGGAGAGCCGCGAAAATGCAGCCATGTTCAACGATATTGCCGGTTCATACGATTTTCTGAACCATTTGCTTTCCCTGAATTTCGATAAAGGGTGGAGAAGAAAAGCCATCAGGTCGATTGCTTCTGGGAAACCTCGCAGAATTCTTGATGTTGCTACCGGAACCGCTGATATGGCTATTGCTGCCATTAAACTGAATCCCGATCAGATAACCGGTGTGGATGCCTCTCCCGGTATGCTTGAAGTAGGACGGAAAAAAATAAAGGATCGCGGTCTGGATGAACGGATTTCCCTGATCGAAGCAGTATGCGAATCACTTCCTTTTGAAGAATCCTCGTTTGATGCGGCGGTGGTTGCATTTGGCGTCAGGAATTTTACAGATCCTCAGCTGGGCCTGGATGAGATCTACCGGGTATTGAGCCCGGGAGGGAAGCTGGCAATCCTTGAATTTTCATTGCCTGATCAGAAATGGCTGCTTACCCTGTATCGCTTCTATTTTCACCATCTTCTTCCCCTGATCGGTAAATGGTTTTCGCACGATATGGCAGCCTATCGGTATCTGCCTGATTCGGTGGAGGCCTTCCCGAAAGGACCAGCTTTTGTGGAAATGTTGAACCATGCCGGGTTTGCCGGATCTAAATACAAACCCCTGACTTTTGGCATTTGCGGGCTATATACCGGAATTAAAAAACAGCCATGAAGTAATATTTAATCAGTAAAGCAGTTATCTAACCGAATGAAACAACTCTGTATGTCGGCTCGAAAAGGATTCATCCTGGGAATTTTATTATTGCTCAGCCTTCCTGTTTTGGCTCAAAAATCAAAACTCAGGAATATGCCCTCGGCTGATCAGAATTCCTTTCACTTCGGCTATTCGGTAGGTATCAACAGGTTTGGTGGCACTATCCTCTCCAAAGATGGATATCAGGTGGATCTGGTTCAGAATCCCGGAATCAATATCAATCTGATTACCGATTACCGTTTAGGAAAATACCTGAATGTCAGATTTTTACCTGGAATTCAATTTACGCAGAGAGACCTTACGGTAACCAATAAAATGAGCCTTGATACAAAAACATGGAAGGTTGAAAGCATTTTCATTGATCTGCCACTTCTGCTCAAATACCGTGCCTTGCGCGTCAATAACTTTGCACCCTACCTGATTGCCGGAGTGAATCCGCGGTTCGACCTGACCCGTGCTGAAATAGTGGGTTGGAAACCAGCTACCCCAATGCTCAAGTCATTTGATATCTGCCCCGAGTTGGGGGTCGGTATCGATTTGTACACCCAGATGGTTAAAGTAGCTGTTGAACTGAAATTCTCCATTGGGATGCGAGATATATTCCTGGGTCCTGAAGATCCCCTTTTCAATTTATATGTTTCCGGGGTCGATAAGATTTATTCAAGGATGGTGGTCCTCTCTTTCCATGTTGAACAGTCGAAATAATAAGGGAATCAGATTGTTATGCGTGAGATCGAAATAACCCTCAGCCCTGAGGATGCTGCCTCCCCTGACCAGATCAGAAAAAAAGCATGCCGTGAATCAGGCATTTCTATTGAATCTCTGACCGGTTTAAGAATCCTCAAACGGTCAGTCGATGCACGTAAAAAGCCAATCGTAGTGCGATTGCTTATTACACTATCCACTGAAGAGCAGTTGCCTCCAATCCATCAGGAGTACCATTGGAAAAATGTAGGCTCATCCACTCCTGTTATAGTGGTTGGTGCAGGACCTGCCGGGTTGTTTGCTTCACTCAGGCTGCTTGAACTTAATTTTAAACCGATTATTCTGGAAAGGGGGAAAAATGTTTCCGACCGTAAAAGGGATATCGCCATATTGAACCGCAACCAGGGATTGAACCCTGATTCAAACTACTGTTTCGGGGAAGGAGGGGCAGGAACATTTTCTGACGGCAAACTATACACACGTTCCAAAAAGAGGGGCAACGTAAGGCGTATACTGGAGATCTTCCAAATCCATGGCGCCGATGAATCTATTTTGTTCGACAGCCATCCGCATATCGGAACAGATCGGTTGCCTGCCATTATCACTGCCATCCGCGAAACACTGACCAGTCATGGGGCTGAATTTCATTTCGATACACAGGTGGAGGATCTGATCATTCAGGAAGGAAAAGCCAGGGGAGTCATTACAACCAGCGGAGACAGATACTCCGGAGCAGGGGTCATCCTGGCCACCGGACATTCTGCTATCGATATATACAAAATGCTGGATCACAGGCATCTGCAACTTCAGTTGAAAGGATTTGCCATGGGGGTGAGAATTGAACATCCCCAGCAATTAATTGACCAGATTCAGTATCATACCAGAGAAGGCCGGGGGAAATTCCTGCCTGCTGCCGAATATGCCCTGGTGAAAAATGTGAATGACCGCGGAGTATATTCCTTCTGCATGTGCCCCGGCGGAATCATGGTTCCTTCGGCAACTTCCGATGAGGAATCCGTAGTGAACGGAATGTCGAATTCATCGAGGAACTCTCCTTTCGCCAACAGTGGACTGGTAGTCGAAATCCGGACTGAAGACCTCTCTGCTTACCAGGAACATGGCGCATTTGCCGGAATTGCCTGCCAGCAAGAGCTTGAAAAGCTGGCATTCCAGAATGGCGGACAGGGCCAGATCGCCCCTGCACAACGTCTGATAGATTTCATTGAGGGAAAAACATCTTCATCTCTTCCCCGGAATTCCTACAATCCCGGCTTAGTCTCCTCTCCGATGCACGAATGGCTCCCTGATGGCATCCGCTCGCGTCTTCGCGACGGGCTTCGGTCCTTCGGCAACCAGATGAAAGGATTTATGACCAGGGAAGCTATTATGGCCGGTGTGGAATCCCGCACCTCTTCCCCGATCAGGATACTTCGTGATCCGGAAAAAGGATTTCACCCGGATTTACCGGGCTTGTTTCCTGCAGGCGAGGGAGCCGGTTATGCCGGTGGTATTGTCTCCTCAGCCATAGATGGTGAAAATGCGGCAGACTCCGTCAGTAACTACCTCTCCGCCTGAATTCGCTGCAGATAATAGCCGCTGCTATTGATACATTCAGCGACTCGGACCTGGATTCCCCAGTGGCGAAATCAGGAATAAGCAAACTCTCTGTGGTGAGCGCCATGATCTCATCATCGAGTCCCCTGGATTCATTCCCCATCAGAATTATTCCATTGGATGAAATGGCAGCTGTATAAAGGTTTTTCCCTTTCAGATGGGTTCCGTATACAGGAAATCCCGAAGGAAGAGATTGAATGAACGAAAACAAATTGGTTGTCAGCAGGTTAACCCGGAATATCGAACCCATGCTTGCCTGAACAACCTTCGGGGAAAAAAAATCAGCAGAATCGGCCGATGCAACAACTCCGCCCAAACCAAACCAATCGGCAAGCCGGATTATCGTTCCGACATTTCCGGGATCCTGAACCTTGCTCAGCCCGATGAATAAATCCTGATTGAAATTGAATCCGGGTAAAGGATCAGCATGATGATAAACAACTGCCAGTACCTGATTAGGAGATTTCAACAGACTGATGCGTTCCAGCTCTGTCGGAGTGACGTTGATCACTTCGGCCTCAGCTTTTTTTAATAAACCCGGACAGGAATTCAGCCAGCTTCCGACACCACATACTGTTTTTACCTGGAAACGACCTCCTACGGGCAATTCCAGTGCTTCACGGACAAGTTTATCCCCTTCGGCAATAAAACAGGATGATTCATCACGGTTCTTCTTCTGATCCAGTGACCGGATGAATTGAATCTGGGTTTTGGTGATCATATAGCTGATGGTAAGTGCGCAATTTACACTATTTTTATAATTTCGGACTCTCACTCAAGGAAGGTTTTAATGACCCGCTTCGGCAAAATAAATTTTCAAATCAGAAATGGTTGTGCTTTTGTTCTGATATCCCTTATCATGCTGGGATGCAGTCCGGTACGCTATGTGCCCAAAGACCAGTATCTCCTGAAATCAAATAAGATTGAGTCTTCCGGAAGTGCCATTCCGAATCGCGATCTTGAATCTTACATCCGACAAAAACCCAACAAAAAGATATTCGGATTCTGGCGGTTTCACCTGAGGCTGTATAATCTTTCAAAACCCGACAAGAAAAACGGATTCAATAATTGGCTCAGGGAAATAGGGGAGGAACCGGTCATTTACAATCAGGCTGCTGCTGACGAAACCCTTAATCAATTAAAGCATTACCTTGAAAATCTGGGCTATAAAGATGCCCTGGTCAATGATACCGTCACCCTTTCCCGAAAGAAGGCGAGCGTTGTTTACCGGATTGATTTCGGACAGCCATTAATAGTCGACAGTGTCAGACTCACCAGCCCTGATCTGATAACTGACAAGGCGATTAATAAGCTGATTCTTCAGGATTCGGCTTCATCTTTGCTGAAACCTGCGATGCGTTTCGATCTGGAGGTACTCCGGCTCGAACGAATGCGGTTGACAAAGTATCTGAGAGATCGTGGTTATTACGGATTCTCAAGAGAGTACGTTTATTTTAGCGCCGATACCTTAAAGGGGGATCATCTGGTTGATGTTTGGCTGGGTATCAAGAATCCGAAAGATGCAATCAGCAGCACCTCCACCATGAATTTCCATCCCCTGTACCGAATCGGGGATATCAGCATAAAAACCGATTTCAATACCTCTGACTATCTGCGTGATACTGCAAAATACCTGACTTCTTCCGATACATTATTCTACCAGGGCACCCAGTTTCTTTACCAGGGCAAGTTGAATATGAAGCCCAGTTTACTGCATTCCTCGGTGGTATTTAAGCCAGGAACACTTTTCAGCCAGACTGAAGTTGACCGGACCATTGAGTCGTTCAGTTCGTTGCGTAATTTTAAGCAGATCAAGGTCAATTTTACTCCGACCGGCAATCCTGCTGATTCAATTCAAAACCTGAACTGCCAAATTTTTCTGAGCCCGATGATCCGGCAATCCTATGATGTTGCACTCGAAGGCACTTATTCTTCAGGAAATATCGGAGTATCCGGGAACCTCATCTATAAAAACCGTAATCTGCTAAGAGGTGCTGAGAGTTTTGAACTGAAATTCAAAGGAGCCGTGGAATTTCTGGCAAACGCAGAGTCTGACTTCAATAAGATGGTGGAATACGGTGTTGACGCCCGCTTTGAAGTACCCCGCGCCTGGCTTCCGTTCTCGATCAAGCCGGGATCAAAATTCGGCAAACCGCACTCCTCAGTCAGTATGAGCTATAACTACCAGCGCCGGCCTGATTTTACCCGAACCATTGCAAACGCCGCATACGGTTATAACTGGAAGTCTCAACTGTCACTGCATCAGATCAATATGTTTGAGTTCAACTATGTGAACGTAACAGATATGTCGGAGTCATTTTATGCAACCATCAAGGATACTTATATCGAAAACAGTTTCCGTTCTCACATGGTTCCGGCACTGAATTACACCTATACCTATACTGATCAGGCGATTAACAAACAGTCGAGCTTTTTTTATCTGCGTGTAAGGCCCGAAATTGCCGGAAATACTTTTTATGCATATAACAGGCTGTCGGGCATGGTTAAACCTGAGAATGGTTATGAGATTTTTCAGACTCCTTTTTCCCAATATGCTGAAGCGGATATCGATCTGCGATACCATTGGGTAATCAATCCATCGAACAAAATGGCGTTCCGTTTCTTTGCAGGTGCCGGAGTTCCTTACGGGAACAGTGATGCCATGCCATTTGAAAAAAAGTATTTTTCCGGCGGCTCTTCGGGTATCCGGGCCTGGCAGGTGCGTTCACTGGGTCCGGGATCTTATGTGATGCCTGATGATCAGAAAGGGATGTACCCGAATCAGTTGGGCGATATGAAGCTGGAAGTCAACGCAGAATATCGCTTCGATCTTTTCTCGATGATCAAGGGAGCTCTGTTTTTAGATGCCGGTAATATCTGGGCGATCAACTCTTCGGATAGTAGGGTGGGAGCCGTGTTTAAAACAACTGAATTTGTTAATCAGATCGCCGTCGGAACCGGATTTGGTGTTAGGTTTGACCTTTCGTATTTCATTGGAAGGCTCGACCTGGGTGTAAAACTGCGTGACCCGGGCGCTGCATCCGGTCCCCAATGGATACCCGGCAACCGGAAATATCAATGGAGCGATCTGGTACTAAACTTCGGAATCGGTTACCCATTTTGACGGACTTAATCCTTCTTAAGTTATATTTGTAGATTCATTAAAAAAATTGGTCATGAAAATTCTTGATGTAGTAAAACCGGGTGTAGTTACCGGTAAAGATGTACAGAAGATATTTAGTATCGCAAAACAGAACAATTTTGCAATTCCTGCTGTTAACGTGGTTGGAACAAACTCAGCAAATGCAGTCATTGAAGCTGCCCGTTCAGCCAAAGGACCTGTTATGGTTCAGCTCTCCAATGGGGGCGCTTCATTCTGGGCTGGCAAGGGGTTATCGAATGACAATCAGGAAGCCGCAATTCTGGGTGGTATTTCAGCTGCCCGTCATATCCATTTGGTTGCCGAAGCATATGGTGTACCGGTCATCGTTCATACCGACCATGCCGCAAAAAAACTTCTTCCCTGGATTGATGGATTGCTTGATCAGGGTGAAAAACACTTCGAGCGTCATGGTAAACCTCTGTATAGTTCGCACATGCTTGATTTGTCAGAAGAATCATTGGTGGAAAACATCGAAATCAGTAAAAAGTATCTTGCCCGCATGAGCAAAATCGGGATGACACTTGAAATCGAACTCGGTGTAACCGGTGGTGAAGAAGACGGAGTTGACAACACTGACGTTGATAATGCTCTGTTATATACACAGCCTGAACACGTAGCCTATGCCTATTCTGAGCTTATGAAAGTAAGCGACCAGTTTACCATCGCTGCATCATTCGGCAACGTTCACGGTGTTTATAAACCAGGTAATGTAAAACTACATCCGATCATCCTTAAGAATTCGCAGGATTATATTGAAAAGACCCTGAAAACAGGACCAAAACCGGTTAACCTCGTATTCCACGGAGGTTCAGGTTCAACTCAGGAGGAAATCCGTGAAGCGATCTCCTATGGCGTAATCAAAATGAACATTGATACGGATACCCAGTGGGCATATTGGATTGGTGTCAGGGATTATTATGAAAAAAATAAAGGATATCTGCAGACTCAGATTGGTAATCCTGAAGGAGCCGATAAACCCAACAAGAAAAAATATGATCCCCGTGTTGTACTGCGCGAAGGTGAAAAGACCCTGATCGCCAGATTGCAACAGGCTTTCGAAGATCTGAACTGCATCGATCGGTTATAAAATACTGTAATCGGTTCTGAAAAGCTTCTGGAAAATTTCCACTGAGGCATCCGAAATGCATCTAATACCGGTAAAAGGAGGTTGTTATGACCAAGTTTTACCGGTATCTTTTTACCCGATCGGAACTTCGGGGCGTGCTGATATTGAGTTTTGGGGTTATCCTGATCCGGGTTCTGGCTTATGCGATCGGTCCGGGAACAGGCGGGCTCAATTCCGATTCACTGGCACCGTCACCGGCAGACTCATCAGGGCAATCGAAAAAAAAAGCAACACTGACCGAGATCAATTCGGCTGACAGTCTGGCCTTGCTCGACCTCCCTGGAATAGGTCCGTCATTTGCCAGGCGGATACTTAAGTACCGGCAGATGCTCGGGGGCTTTGCATACAAGGAGCAACTGAAGGAGGTATACGGGATGGATTCTGCCCGTTTATCGGGTTTTATCCGGTTGATCAGGGTTGATACCACGAAGATCCGGAAACTGGATGTCAACAAAGCCACTTTCAAGGAATTGCTTGCCCATCCCTATTTGGAGTATGAACAGGTGAAGGCGATAGCCCGGTTCCGTGATAAGAAGGGGCATCTGGAATCTCCCGGCGAACTATGGGCTGCCGGAGTGCTGGCCGACTCCCTGTGGGATTGCCTGTCACATTATCTGGTTGCCCGGGATTCCATAATAAAAGAAAAGTAGTTTTGGATTTATTAGTTTTTTTGTTTTTCTTTGCAGTCCAATTTTCGGTTAACTGAACGCATTTAAAAGTATTAACGTATGATCATTATTCCGGTAAAAGAAGGTGAGAACATAGAAAGGGCTCTCAAAAAATTCAAACGCAAATTTGAGAAAACTGGTGTTGTTAAAGAGTTAAGAGCACGTCAGGCTTTTACAAAACCTTCCATCAAACGGCGTCAGGAGATGCTTCGTGCTGCTTATGTACAGGGTTTGCAGCAAGCAGAAGAAAACGAATAGCCCAACAGTTTCTTTAGCCCGAAACAATCTGTTCATTTTTTCGTTATCTTTAGGTAAAGATTCGGGATTATGATAGATGCAGTTGGTTTGTTTATTAGATTTCTTCATACTGAAAAAAGATATTCCCCGAATACTTTGCTATCGTATGAAACTGATCTTTGTCAGTTCCGTGTTTTCGTAGCCGGGCATCATTCAATTGATTCAATCACCGATTGCACAACCAAACAAATCCGTAATTGGGTCATCTCCATGCTTGACGATGGGATGTCGCCAAGGTCAGTAAACCGGAAAACCACCACTTTACGCAGATTCTACCGGTTTTGCCAACAGGAGGGCCTGATCAAAAATAATCCTGCGGATTTCCTTCCGTCAGTTAAAGCTCCCAAACCGCTACCCGTTTTTATGGAAGAGAGCCAGATGGAAACAATTCTGGATACACCGGTTCCGGAAGGCTACCCGGAAGTCAGAAACCTGTTGATCCTTGAATTATTATATGGTACAGGAATGAGGCTCAGCGAGCTGATTGGGCTGAGAGACCGGGATATCGATTCCAGTCGCAATCAGATCAAGGTTTTCGGTAAACGCCAAAAGGAGAGGATCATTCCGGTTACGCCGGAATTGGTTGAACAGGTAAAAAATTATATAGCCACCCGCGATAACACCTTCGATACTTCAGATGGAGGCTATCTTATTTTGACCGATAAAGGGCAGAAAGCCTATCCGAAGCTGATTTACCGGGTTGTACATGATGCGTTGGGAGCGGTGACCAGTGCGGGCCGGAGAAGCCCTCATGTATTACGGCATACTTACGCAACTCATCTTTTAAACAGGGGAGCGGAGCTGAATGCAATTAAAGAATTACTAGGACATGCAAGCCTGAGCGCTACTCAGGTTTATACACATACTGGATTTGAAAAGCTTAAACAAGTTTACCAAAAGGCTCATCCAAGAGCCTGAACATTAAAATTAAGGAGGAAATACTTATGACAATTAAGATTCAATCCGTGCATTTCGATGCAGACCAGAAACTGCTGAATTTCATCGAAGAGAGAGTCAACAAGTTAAGCCTGTTTGACGATACAATTTTAGGTGCGGAAGTGATCCTTCGTTTGGACAAGAATGAGAATACCGAGAACAAACTCAGTGAGATACGCCTGATAATATCCGGATACGACCTTTTTGCCAAGAGGCAATGTAAATCTTTTGAGGAAGCTGTCGATCAGACTGTTGAAGCGCTTAAACATCAGTTATCAAAGCAAAAAGGCAAAAAAACAATCAGGTAGAAAAAATAATTTCTAAAAGTTTTGATGTGTAATTTCTATGTACTACATTTGCAGACCCAAAACTGGCAATGGGAGAGTTCTTTTTGTAATTGCGTTTTAGGTTGAATTTGCCAATGTAGCTCAGTTGGCCAGAGCAGCTGATTTGTAATCAGCTGGTCGGGGGTTCGAATCCCTCCATTGGCTCAGATTTGACCATCACATAGGGGGGAGATACCAAAGTGGCCAACTGGGGCAGACTGTAAATCTGCTGTCGTACGACTTCGGAGGTTCGAATCCTCCTCTCCCCACACGAGCGGCGGGAATAGCTCAGCGGTAGAGCATTAGCCTTCCAAGCTAAGGGTCGCGGGTTCGAATCTCGTTTCCCGCTCTGAGAATTAGCCGACTTAGCTCAGCTGGTAGAGCGCGTCCTTGGTAAGGACGAGGTCACGGGTTCAAGTCCCGTAGTTGGCTCAGAATAAAAGGTGTAATCATTATTTAGTAAAATAAACTGAACAAAAAAAGGTAGCCATGGCTAAGGAAAAATTTGATAGGTCAAAACCACACGTCAACATTGGTACAATCGGCCACGTTGACCATGGTAAAACTACTTTGACTTCTGCAATAACAATGGCCCTGAACAAAAAGGGCTGGTCAGATGTAAAGAGTTTTGATTCAATTGACAACGCTCCTGAAGAAAAGGAGAGAGGTATTACTATTAACACAGCCCATGTTGAGTATCAAACGGCAAACCGTCACTATGCTCACGTTGACTGTCCCGGACATGCTGACTATGTTAAAAACATGGTTACCGGTGCAGCTCAGATGGACGGCGCTATTTTGGTCGTTGCAGGTACTGATGGTCCTATGCCACAGACCCGCGAACATATTCTGCTCGCCCGTCAGGTAAACGTTCCGAGAATTGTCGTTTTCATCAATAAATGCGATAGCGTTGATGATCCGGAACTTCTCGAACTGGTTGAGATGGAAATCCGCGAATTGCTGACATTCTATAAATATGACGGTGATAATACTCCTGTCATCTTTGGTTCTGCTCTTGGTGCTATGCACGAAGAACCGAAATGGGTTGAGAAAGTGTATGAACTGATGGATGCAGTTGATACCTGGATTGAATTACCTCCAAGAGCAATGGACAAACCATTCCTGATGCCGGTTGAGGACGTTTTCTCAATCACCGGACGTGGTACTGTTGCTACTGGTAGAATTGAAGCCGGTGTTGTTAACACAGGTGACGAAATTCAGATCGTTGGTCTGGTTGAAGGACCTGGCCGGAAATCAATTGTAACTGGTGTTGAAATGTTCCGTAAAATCCTTGACCGTGGTGAAGCTGGCGATAACGTTGGTTTACTGCTTCGTGGTGTTGATAAGGACGAAATTCGTCGTGGACAGGTCATTGCAAAACCAGGTTCGATTACTCCTCATACCAAAGTTAAGGCTGAGGTTTATATTCTGAAAAAAGAAGAAGGTGGTCGCCACACTCCTTTCCACAATAAATATCGTCCGCAGTTCTACATCAGGACACTGGACGTTACCGGAGAAATTCTTCTTCCGGAAGGAACTGAGATGGTAATGCCGGGTGACAACCTGACAATCACCATTCAGCTTATCACTCCTGTTGCTATCGACCGCGGTCTCCAGTTCGCTATTCGCGAAGGTGGTCGTACGGTAGGTGCCGGTCAGGTAACTGAAATTCTTGAATAATATTTATCAGTGAAGGATGATCCGGTGCATAACCGGATTATCCTTTTCTACGGACGTAGCTCAATTGGTAGAGCAGCGGTCTCCAAAACCGCAGGTTGGGAGTTCGAGTCTCTCCATCCGTGCCTAGTGCTTAAGCAATGAAAGTCAAAACCTATTTAAAAGAATCGTACGACGAGCTGGTCCACAAAGTATCCTGGCCAACATGGGCTGAATTGCAGAATTCAGCTATTGTTGTTCTGGTTGCTTCTTTGATGATAGCCGTTATTGTTTTGGTAATGGATCTCTCATTTGAAAATGTAATGAAGGTCATTTACAATTTGGTTTTTTAACCTAAACAAATAATGAGCCAGAACGAAAAGAAGTGGTATGTCCTGAGAGCGATCGGCGGTAAGGAAAAAAAGGTTAAAGAGTATATTGAAAGTGAAATTACTCATCAGAATCTGCAGGATTACATCACGCAGGTTTTGATACCTACCGAAAAGATCTATCAGATCAAAAATGGTAAAAAGGTATCCAAGGAGAGAAGTTATCTTCCGGGATATGTTTTGATCGAAGCTGTTTTAACCGGCGAGGTTCCACATATTTTGAAAAACGTGCCCAACGTTATTGGTTTCCTGGGTGAAGATCGTGGTGGAGCTCCTGTACCGATGAGACAATCAGAAGTTAACCGGATTTTAGGGAAGGTTGATGAATTGTCTGAAACCGATGAAGAACTAAATGTTCCCTTCTTTGTTGGCGAGGCTGTTAAAGTTGTGGATGGACCATTTAACAGTTTTTCCGGCGTTATTGAAGAAGTGAATAACGAAAAGAAAAAGCTGAAAGTAATCGTCAAGATTTTTGGACGAAAAACACCTTTGGAACTCAGTTTTATGCAGGTGGAAAAAGAGTAGGGGTTTCTGGCGATTCTGGCTTCCAAAGAATCAAAAGAGCAAACAGCCTCTGTTTTATTCTCCGCAGATTGTTACAACTGCGAAACCTGTATGAGTGTTTATAATAAATTAGTAATCGTATGGCAAAAGAAGAAACGGGAATCATCAAATTGCAGATCCGGGGCGGGGCCGCAAACCCTTCACCTCCTGTTGGTCCTGCTTTGGGTTCTAAGGGAGTCAATATTATGGACTTCTGTAAGCAATTCAATGCTCGTACCCAGGATAAAGCCGGAAAAATTATTCCCGTGGTGATAAGGGTTTTTAGTGATAAGTCATTCGAATTTGTCACAAAAACTCCGCCTGCAGCTGTTCAATTGATCGAGATAACCAAAATTAAAAAAGGTTCAGCCGAACCTAATCGTGTTAAAGTTGGATCGGTCACTTGGGAACAGATTCGTTTGATCGCTGAAGATAAAATGGAAGACTTAAACGCTTTCACTATTGAATCAGCTATGAAGATGGTCGCAGGAACAGCACGGAGCATGGGAATATCAATTAAAGGTGATGTAGCCTTATAATGAAGGAGTTATCATGGCTAAACTAACCAAGAACAGAAAAGTCGCCCTCGCAAAAATCGAGGCCGAAAAAGTGTATACCCTGACAGAAGCATCAAGCCTGGTTAAACAGGTTTCTACCGCAAAGTTTAACGCTTCGGTAGATATTGATATTCGGCTCGGGGTCGATCCCAGGAAGGCCAATCAAATGGTCCGTGGCGTGGTTACATTGCCCCATGGCACAGGTAAAGTTATTCGGGTGCTGGCACTTGTCACCCCGGATAAAGAAGCTGAAGCTAAAGAGGCAGGTGCTGATTTCGTTGGTCTTGACGACTATGTCGACAAGATCAAAGGAGGCTGGACCGACGTCGACGTGATTATTACGATGCCCTCCTGTATGGCAAAAATAGGACCTCTCGGACGCGTTCTGGGTCCGCGCGGATTGATGCCGAACCCGAAAACGGGAACCGTTACCATGGATGTTGGAAAAGCTATTACCGATGTAAAAAAAGGTAAGATCGACTTTCGTGTTGATAAATTCGGTATCGTTCACGCCGGTGTTGGAAAAGTTTCGTTTGAAGCTGGAATGATCGCGGATAATGCCCGCGAACTTCTCCAAACTATCCTCAAACTGAAACCGTCCGCAGCTAAAGGTGCTTACGTTAAAAGCATTTATATGTCAAGCACTATGAGTCCTGGTATTCCGATTGACCCAAGGTCAATTGACTCTTAATACCCTAAAATGAGGATTTTCAAATCATGAAACGGGAAGATAAAAACGTCATAGTTGAACAACTGACCAATGAAATCAATCAGGCAAAACATTTCTATATTGCCGACATTGGTGGGTTGAACGCAAGTGAAACGATTGCTTTAAGGAGAGTTTGTTACAAAGAGGATATCAAATTACTCGTTGTAAAGAACACCCTTCTTCAAAAAGCATTAGAACGCGCCGAAGGCCAATATGAGGATTTGTATCCGGTACTTAACGGACCTACGTCCATTATGATCACTGATACAGGTAACAAACCGGCAAAAATGGTTAAGAGCTTCAGAAAGAAGCACAAAAAGCCGGAACTCAAAGGTGCCTATGTTGAAGAATGTGTTTATGTAGGTGAAAACCTGGTCGACACTTTAATTGCCGTTAAGAGCCGTAACGAGCTTATTGCTGACGTTATCGCCACATTACAGTCTCCAATGAACAACGTAATGTCATCGCTCCAATCCGGTAAACATATTTTGGCAGGTGTTGTGAAAACTCTGTCTGAAAGAGAAGAATAATTTATTGTTGAATCCATTTGTAAAATCATAGTAAAATGGCTGATTTAAAAAAGCTCGCTGAAGAACTGGTTAACTTAACCGTTAAGGACGTCAACGAATTGGCTGGTATCCTTAAAAATGAATATGGCATTGAACCTGCTGCTGCTGCAGTTGCTTATGCCGGACCGGCTGCATCTGAAGATGGCCCGGTTGTTGCTGAAAAATCTGAATTTGATGTTATCCTGACTGCTCCGGGTGGGGCAAAACTGGCGGTTGTAAAACTCGTTAAGGAACTCACCGGTCTGGGCCTGAAAGAAGCAAAAGAATTGGTTGATGCAGCCCCAAAAGCAGTAAAAGAAAAAGTAACGAAGGAAGAAGCAGAAGCTTTGAAAGCACAACTTGTTGAAGCAGGAGCTGAAGTTGAAATTAAGTAAGTACGACTCTTCCATACTAGATCCTCAAGGTTTAGAATCCCGTGCCACGGGATTCTAAGCCTTTTTGCTGTTGTTTCCAATACCCGCTTTAATTAATTCTTCTTTGGTCGATGGCACAGACAAGCACACAGCGAATCAATTTTGGTTCCACAAAAAGTCAGCTTAAATATCCTGATTTTCTGGAAGTACAGGTAAAGTCATTTACCGAGTTTTTCCAGCTGGAAACTACTCCAGAGCAAAGAAAAAACGAAGGCCTTTATAAGGTCTTCCAGGAAAACTTTCCTATTACAGACACCAGGAATAATTTCGTCCTGGAATTTTTGGGCTATTATATCGACCCTCCACGGTATACAATCGAAGAGTGCATCGAGCGAGGCCTTACCTATAGCGTACCGCTGAAGGCTAAGCTTAAGCTTTATTGCACTGACCCGGAACATGAGGATTTCGATATGGTGATCCAGGATGTATACCTGGGTACCGTCCCATACATGACCCGCAGGGGAACTTTTGTCGTGAATGGCGCCGAACGTGTTGTGGTATCACAGCTGCACCGTTCTCCTGGCGTATTCTTCGGTCAAAGCACCCACGCTAACGGCAGCAAATTGTATTCTGCCCGGGTAATCCCTTTCAGAGGGTCATGGATTGAGTTCGCTACTGACATCAATAATGTCATGTACGCTTACATCGATCGTAAAAAGAAATTGCCGGTAACAACCCTCCTCAGGGCTATCGGCTTCGAAAGTGATCGCGATATTCTTGAAATATTCGATCTCGCCGACGAAATTAAAGTTTCGAAAGCTGCATTGAAAAAAGTCATCGGACGGAAATTGGCCGCTCGCGTGCTGAAATCCTGGATCGAGGATTTTGTGGACGAGGATACCGGTGAAGTTGTTTCGATTGAGCGTAATGAGATTATTGTCGACCGCGAAACGGTCCTGGATAATGATCATGTTGATGCAATCATCGAATCAGGTGCAAAAGCTATCCTTCTCCATAAAGAAGATGCCAACCTTTCTGACTTTGCAATTATTTATAATACACTGCAAAAAGATCCCTGCAACTCTGAGAAAGAAGCCGTCATCCATATCTATCGCCAGCTCAGGAATGCTGATCCGCCGGATGATGCCACCGCAAGGGATGTTATCGATAAACTGTTCTTTTCTGAAAAACGTTATGACCTTGGTGATGTTGGCCGTTACAGGATCAACAAAAAGCTCGGTCTCGACATCGGATTGGATGTTAAGGTACTCACCAAACAAGATATTATCAGTATTATCAAATACCTCATCCAGCTGATCAATTCGAAAGCTGATGTAGATGATATCGACCATTTGAGCAACCGTCGCGTACGTACCGTCGGAGAACAATTATACGCTCAGTTTGGTGTTGGTCTTGCCCGTATGTCAAGAACTATCCGGGAGAGAATGAACGTCAGGGACAATGAGGTATTTACTCCGATCGATCTGATCAACTCGAAAACCCTGTCGTCAGTCATCAATTCATTCTTCGGAACAAACGCCTTGTCACAATTTATGGATCAGACCAACCCATTGGCTGAAATGACCCATAAACGTCGTATGTCTGCACTCGGACCAGGCGGTTTGTCAAGAGAGCGCGCCGGTTTCGAGGTTCGTGACGTTCACTACACTCATTATGGCCGTTTGTGCCCGATTGAAACCCCTGAAGGACCAAACATCGGTCTGATCTCTTCACTGTGTGTATATGCCAAGGTCAACGAACTCGGATTTATTGAAACCCCTTACCGCAAGGTTGAAAACGGAGTCGTTAATCTAAGTCCGGAAGGATTGGTTTTACTGACTGCTGAAGAGGAAGAGGGACAAATTATTGCCCAGGCCAATGCACGTTTGGATGAAAAAGGAAACTTCCTTGACAGCCGCATCAAAGCCAGATATGAAGGCGATTTCCCGATCGCTGCTCCTGACGAGATTCAGCTAATGGACGTTGCCCCGAACCAGATTGCCTCGATTGCAGCTTCATTGATTCCTTTCCTGGAACATGATGATGCTAACCGTGCCCTTATGGGATCGAACATGATGAGGCAGGCTGTTCCACTGGTAAATCCTGAAAATCCAATCGTCGGCACCGGAATCGAAGCCAACGTAATTCAGGATAGCCGTATTCATTATACCGCTGAAGAAGATGGTATTGTGGAATATGCTGACGCTGAGCGCATTGTTGTCAAATACGACCGCGATGAACAACAGAAATTTGTCAGGTTTGATAGCGAGGTTAAAACCTATATCATCCCGAAATTCCATAAGACCAACCAGAATACTACGGTTAACTTAAGGCCGGTTGTCCGCAAGGGTGATCGCGTCGTCAAGGACCAGATGCTGACTGAAGGTTATTCAACCAAAGGTGGTGAACTGGCACTCGGACGTAACCTTAAAGTGGCTTTCATGCCGTGGAAGGGATATAACTTTGAGGATGCTATCGTTATTTCTGAAAGAGTAGTTCGTGAAGATCTGTTCAGTTCAGTACACATTGACGAGTATCTCCTTGAAGTTCGTGATACCAAGAGAGGATTGGAAGAGCTGACTGCTGACATACCAAATGTCAGTGAAGAAGCTACCCGTAATCTTGATGAAAATGGATTAATCAGAGTTGGAGCAGAGGTTCGGCCGGGAGATATCCTGATCGGAAAAATCACTCCAAAAGGTGAGTCAGATCCTTCACCGGAAGAGAAACTGCTCCGCGCTATTTTCGGAGATAAGGCCGGTGATGTGAAAGACGCCAGTTTGAAAGCCGGCCCATCTTTACATGGAATCGTGATCGACAAGAAACTCTTCTCGAAGAGTATGAAGGACCGCAAGATCCGTGCTGCTGAAAAAACCCTGATCGATAAATTCGAACAGGAATTCAAAAGGCAAGTCGATGACCTGACCAGCATTCTGGTTGATAAACTGTTTACCCTGATAAATGGAAAAGCATCGCAGGGAGTGAAGAACTTCCTGAACGAAGATGTGGTATCCAAAGGAACCAAGTTTTCCCTTAGAGTTTTGCAGAGCATTGATTTCTTGCAGGTTAATCCTAACAAATGGACAACCGACAAGGATAAAAATGATATGATCAGGGATCTGCTTCAGAACTATCTGATTAAATATAAAGAGCTCGAAGGAGATTACCGGAGGAAGAAATACAATGTTACCATTGGAGATGAGCTGCCCGCAGGGATTGTTCAGCTTGCCAAAGTTTCCATAGCCAAGAAGCGTAAGCTTACCGTTGGAGATAAAATGGCAGGTCGACATGGTAATAAAGGTATTGTGGCCAAAATCGTCAGGGCCGAGGATATGCCTTTCCTGGAAGACGGTTCGCCGGTTGATATCGTGCTGAACCCTCTTGGAGTACCATCCCGTATGAACCTGGGACAGATCTACGAAACCGTATTAGGTTGGGCAGGTATGGAACTGGGACTGAAATTCGCAACGCCGATTTTTGATGGTGCTACACTCGATGAAATTTGTTCTTATACTGACAAAGCTGGCTTACCCAGATATGGTCGTACCTATTTGTGCGATGGTGGAACGGGTGTGAGATTTGATCAGCCTGCAACCGTTGGTGTAATTTATATGCTGAAACTCGGCCACATGGTTGAGGATAAGATGCATGCACGTTCTATCGGGCCTTATTCACTGATTACTCAGCAGCCACTTGGAGGTAAAGCTCAATTTGGTGGTCAGCGGTTTGGTGAAATGGAGGTTTGGGCACTGGAAGCTTTCGGGGCTGCTCATATCCTGCAGGAGATTCTTACCGTGAAATCGGATGATGTTATCGGCCGGGCAAAAGCCTATGAGGCAATTGTCAAGGGCGAACCACTCCCGATGCCTGGTATTCCGGAATCCCTGAATGTGCTGTTGCATGAACTGCGCGGCCTGGGTCTGAGTGTTAAGTTGATTTAATGAAGGTTTGTAAACAATAGAACTCTATTATATTATGGCGTTCAGGAAAGAAAGTAAGGTAAAGATTAATTTTACCAAAATTGCCCTGGGTTTGGCATCACCGGAAGAGATCCTGGAACGATCAAGCGGAGAAGTGCTGAAACCGGAAACGATCAATTACCGGACCTATAAACCGGAACGGGATGGATTGTTTTGTGAACGGATTTTCGGACCGGTCAAGGATTATGAATGTCACTGCGGCAAATACAAACGTATCCGTTATAAGGGTATTATTTGTGACCGATGCGGTGTTGAAGTTACCGAAAAGAAAGTGCGCCGTGAACGTATGGGACATATATCCCTGACGGTTCCTGTTGCACATATCTGGTACTTCCGTTCACTTCCGAACAAGATCGGTTATCTTCTGGGATTACCATCCAAAAAGCTTGATTCCATTATCTATTATGAAAAATATGTGGTAATCAATGCGGGTATCAAAGAAGCTGACGGCGTTAAGTTATATGATTTCCTGAGTGAGGAAGAGTATCTTGATATTATTGAATCTCTGCCAAAGGAAAATCATTTGCTCGACGATTCAGACCCCAGAAAATTCATTGCAGGAATGGGAGCTGATGCTCTGTATAAATTGTTGGAAAAGATTGACCTGGATGAATTGTCTTATGATTTAAGGCATCGTGCCGACAGTGAATCTTCACAACAGCGCAAGAGCGAGGCACTGAAAAGATTACAGGTTGTTGAATCTTTTCGTACTTCAAAAGCAGTAAACCATCCTGAATGGATGATTGTTAAGGTTGTACCTGTTATTCCTCCGGAACTGAGGCCTTTGGTTCCTCTTGACGGTGGTCGTTTTGCAACCTCCGACCTTAACGATTTATATCGCCGGGTAATCATCAGAAACAACCGGTTGAAAAGGTTGATCGAAATCAAAGCCCCTGAGGTAATTCTCCGTAACGAGAAACGTATGCTTCAGGAAGCTGTTGATTCATTGTTTGATAATAGCCGGAAATCCAATGCTGTTAAAACCGATGCTAACCGTCCGCTGAAATCTTTGAGCGACAGTTTGAAGGGTAAACAGGGTCGGTTCCGTCAAAACCTGTTGGGTAAACGTGTCGACTATTCGGCTCGTTCTGTTATCGTAGTTGGTCCCGAATTAAAACTGCATGAGTGCGGTTTGCCGAAGGACATGGCTGCTGAACTTTACAAACCATTCATTATCAGGAAACTGATTGAAAGAGGTATTGTAAAAACGGTAAAATCTGCCAAAAAGATCGTTGATCGCAGGGATCCGGTTGTATGGGATATTCTCGAAAACGTGCTGAAGGGTCATCCTGTTATGCTTAACCGTGCTCCTACTTTGCACAGATTGGGTATTCAGGCTTTCCAGCCAAAGCTGATTGAAGGAAAAGCTATTCAGCTGCATCCGCTGGCCTGTACGGCTTTCAACGCCGACTTCGACGGTGACCAGATGGCTGTTCATCTTCCGCTTGGCAATGCTGCCATTCTGGAAGCTCAAATGCTGATGCTGGCTTCACACAATATTCTGAATCCGGCAAACGGTGCTCCTGTAACGGTTCCGTCACAGGACATGGTTCTTGGGTTATATTACATTACCAAAGGTCGTTTAAGTACTGACAAAGAGCATGTTAAGGGCGACGGACTGGTATTCTATTCGCCGGAAGAGGTTATTATCGCTCACAATGAAGGAGCTATTGACCTTCATGCTACCATCAAGGTGAAAACCAGAGATGTGGTAGATGGCCAGCAGGTTATGCGCCTGATTGACACTACCGTTGGTCGTGTTCTCTTCAATGAAGTAGTTCCCATTGAAGTGGGTTACCTTAATACCTTGCTGACTAAGAAGTCGTTGAGGGAAATCATCGGATTCGTTTTGAAGGAGTGTGGTACCGCAAAAACGGCCAAATTCCTCGACGATATCAAGGAAATGGGCTTTATGGCTGCTTTCCACGGTGGTTTATCTTTCAACCTTCATGATGTCATCGTTCCGGATGAAAAGGATGAAATGGTAAAAGAAGGTTATACTCAGGTTGATGAAGTTTTGAACAACTACAACATGGGTTTCATAACCAATAATGAAAGATATAACCAGATCATTGATATCTGGACACATACGAATGCAAGATTGACTCAAACGGTTCTCGATAAACTGAAGTCGGACCGCCAGGGATTCAATTCCATTTATATGATGCTTGATTCCGGTGCCCGTGGTTCGAAGGAACAGATTCGTCAGTTATGCGGGATGAGGGGTTTGATGGCGAAACCGCAAAAATCCACTTCGGCCGGTGCAGAAATCATTGAAAACCCGATTTTGTCGAACTTTAAAGAAGGCTTATCGGTTCTTGAATACTTTATCTCAACCCACGGTGCTCGTAAAGGTCTTGCTGATACGGCACTGAAAACAGCTGATGCAGGTTATCTGACCCGTCGGTTGGTTGATGTTTCGCATGACGTGATTGTATCAGAGGAAGACTGTGGTACTCTCCGCGGGCTGATTGCCACCGCCCTCAAAAATAATGAGGAAGTGGTTGAAAGTCTGTATGATCGTATTCTTGGCCGTGTTAGTCTGCATAATATTTATCATCCGACAACGGGTGAACTGATCGTTGAATCCGGTGGTGAGATTACCGAGGCAATTGCGCAGGTTATTGAAGAATCTCCTATTGAAAAAGTGGAAATTCGTTCGGTTCTTACCTGTGAATCAAAATTCGGTGTTTGCACGAAATGTTACGGCAGAAGTCTGGCTACGGGCCGGTTGGCTCAAAACGGAGATGTTGTCGGGGTTATTGCCGCTCAGTCGATCGGTGAGCCTGGAACACAGTTGACTTTGCGTACGTTCCACGTTGGAGGTACCGCTTCGAACATTGCAACTGAATCGAGCATCATTGCCCGCTACAATGGCCGCCTTGAATTCGACGAGTTAAGAACAGTTGATTTCAGTGAAGGTGATGTCAAGGGCAAGGTGGTTATCGGCCGGTTGGCTGAAATGAGAATTGTCGACAAAAATACCGGAATCACACTGACCACACATAGCATTCCTTATGGCGCGAAAGTGTTTAAGGGTGAAGGCGAAGATGTGGAAAAAGGCGATTTATTGTGCGAATGGGATCCTTTCAACGCGGTTATTGTTTCAGAAGCTGCCGGTAAGGTTGCTTTTGACAGTGTGATTGAAGGTATTACCTACCGTGATGAGTCGGATGAGCAGACTGGTTTCCGTGAAAAGGTTATTATCGAAACAAAAGATAAAACCAAAAACGCCGAGATCAAGATTCTGGGGAAAAATAATGAACCTCTGAAAATCTATAACCTTCCGGTAGGTTCGCATATTTCCGTGACTGAAGGTACTGCAGTAAAAGCTGGTGAGATTCTGGTGAAAATTCCAAGATCGGCCAGTAAAGCTGGTGATATCACGGGTGGTTTGCCAAGGGTAACTGAATTGTTCGAGGCCCGTAACCCATCAAATCCGGCAGTTGTTGCCGAAATCGATGGTGAGGTTTCCTACGGTAAGGTAAAACGCGGTAACCGTGAGATCGTGGTTACTTCAAAGAGCGGTGAGGTTAAGAAATATCTGGTTTCACTTTCGAAACAGATTCTGGTTCAGCCGAACGATTATGTTCGTGCCGGTATCCCGTTATCTGACGGTTCCATTACTCCGTCTGACATCTTATCGATTAAGGGCCCGACTGCCGTTCAGGAGTATATCGTGAATGAGGTTCAGGAGGTTTACCGTATGCAGGGTGTGAAGATCAATGACAAACATTTTGAAGTCATTGTTCGTCAGATGATGCGTAAGGTGGTTATCGAAGATCCGGGTGATACCAAGTTCCTCGAAAAACAGATTGTTGACAAGATGGAAGTTATGGAGGAGAATGATTGGATCTACGGCAAGAAAGTGGTTCTTGAAGCTGGTGATTCTCAAACAGTTCGTCCCGGTATGATCATTTCGGCCCGCAAACTCCGTGATGAAAACTCGGTACTGAAACGCAAGGATTTAAGAATTACTGAAGCCCGCGATGCTGTTCCCGCAACCTCCAGTCAGATTCTGCAGGGTATAACCCGTGCTGCATTACAAACCAGCAGCTGGTTGTCAGCAGCTTCTTTCCAGGAAACGACCAAAGTACTCAACGAGGCTGCAATTCTTGGAAAAGTTGATGAACTGAAGGGATTAAAAGAAAATGTTATTGTTGGTCACCTGATTCCGGCCGGTACCGGGAACCGCCTTTTTGAAAAGATCGTGGTGGGTTCTTTGGAAGATTACCAGGCTCTTATGCAGGGAAAATCAACTGAAAACGAATAAACAAGAAAGATTAAATTATGTCAGATCAAGGAAAACCTGGAAATCAGATCAATATTGAGTTGAGTGAAGAAGTTGCTCAGGGTGTTTACTCAAACCTGGCCATCATTACTCATTCCAGCTCCGAGTTTGTTCTGGATTTCGTCAGGATCATGCCGGGATTGCCGAAAGCAAAGGTTAAAAGCCGCGTGATCCTTACTCCTGAACACGCAAAACGTTTACTGCTTGCACTTCAGGACAATATCCAAAAATACGAATCTGTCAACGGGGTAATCAAAAACGTCGAACGATCCGGGGGGCCAGTGATCCCTATGTCATTCGGCGGTCCAACCGCGGAGGCATAAAAGAACAAGCCCTGCCATTTGGCAGGGCTTTTTTTTATATTTGTCCGCTGAAATTCAATCAATATTATATGAAGAATTTGAAAATCATTGTTTTAGCTAAACAAGTCCCTGATACACGCAATGTTGGAAAGGATGCCATGAAAGCTGACGGGACCGTGAACAGGGGAGCTTTGGCAGCTATATTCAATCCTGAAGATCTTAATGCTCTTGAACAGGCGCTTCGGATCAAAGACCGCTATCCTGATACTGAGATTGTCATTCTGACCATGGGGCCGGGACGAGCCGCTGAAATTATCAGAGAAGCCATATACCGGGGTGCTGATAAAGGTTATTTGTTAACTGACCGTTTATTTGCCGGTTCCGATACCTTGGCTACATCTTATGCGCTTTCGATGGCGATTCGTAAAATGGAACCCTATGACCTGGTAATTGCTGGCCGTCAGGCCATCGATGGGGATACCGCTCAGGTTGGTCCTCAGGTTGCCGAAAAACTGGCATTGCCTCAGATAACTTATACTGAGGATATACTGGAAATTAACGATACAGAGATCGTCATCAAAAGGCGTTTGGAAAGAGGTGTGGAAGTGGTTACCGCAAAGTTGCCGCTACTCATTACCGTTCATAATTCAGCTCCTGCTTGTCGTCCGCGTAATGCCAAACGGCTGATGAAATTCAAACATGCCCAAACGATTACCGAAATGCAGAGCAATAGCGAAGACTATCTCGCCCTTCAACAGGACCGGCCCTTCCTGAGAATTGAGGAATGGAGTGTTAATGATGTTCAGGCTGAAGAGGCGAAACTTGGACTTACCGGGTCGCCGACAAAAGTCAAGAAGATTGACAATGTCGTTTTCAAGGCAAAGGAATCCAAAGTATTGTCGGGCAAGAGCGATGATATTGAATGGCTGGTCAAGGAATTGATCTCCAATAATACCATTGGCTAATCGGACTCAATGTTTAATTCAAAACTGGAATATCGTGAATAACGTAATTATATACTGTGAAGTGGAAGATGGTCTGGTAGCCGAGGTTTCCCTCGAGCTGCTGACTAAAGGCCGGTCACTGGCCAATCAGCTGAATTGCCAACTCGAAGCAATTGCTATCGGATCAGGACTCGGGAATGTGCCCGATCAGGTTTTTCCCTATGGCGTTGATTTGTTGCACATTGCTGATGATCAGCGGTTGTTGCATTATACCACCATGCCTCATGCTTCAATTATTTTGGGGGTATTTCAAAAAGAGCAGCCACAGGTTGGATTGTTTGGCGCTTCATTTATCGGGAGGGACCTTGCACCCCGGATTGCCTCGGCACTGAAATGCGGATTAACTGCTGATTGTACCCAGTTGGAGATAGGTGACCACTTCGAAAAGAAGAATGAGACCGAGTATAAGAACCTACTGTATCAGATCAGGCCTGCTTTTGGCGGGAATATCATTGCCACCATTATTAATCCTGAAACGAGACCTCAGCTGGCTACTGTCAGGGAAGGTGTCATGAAAAAGGAGATCCTTTCAGCATCATACCGGGGAGAGGTCAGAAAGATTTCAATTGATGATTTTGTCAGCAATGCTGATTTTGCCGTAAAGATCATCGAGCGGCACCTGGAACAGCGGAAAGTGAATATCAAGGCTGCTCCGATCATTGTTGCCGGTGGTTATGGGGTGGGATCCAAAGAAAATTTCAACCTTCTGTTTGAACTGGCCGGTTTGCTGGGTGGGGAAGTGGGTGCTTCACGCGCCGCTGTTGATGCCGGATTCGTTGACCATGAACGCCAGATTGGCCAAACAGGGGTAACTGTTCGTCCGAAACTTTACATTGCCTGTGGAATATCCGGGCAAATTCAGCACAGGGCCGGAATGGAGGAGTCTGCCATGATCATATCCATCAATAATGATCCTAATGCTCCTATCCATCATATTGCAGATTATGCGATTGTTGGTGAGATATCAGACATAATCCCGCAAATGATCCGGTTTTACAAACAGAATTCCAAGTAATTAAAATTTGAACCATGGCCAATTTTTATATAGACAATAAGGATCTGCAATTCCAGCTTTCTCATCCGTTGATGAAGAAAATTGTGGCTTTGAAAGAGAATGATTTTGCTGACCGCGATAATTACGACTATGCCCCTCTCGATTACGAAGATGCGGCTGATACCTACCACAAGGTTCTCGAAATTGTCGGGGAGATTTGTGAAACCACCATTTCACCCAATGCTGAATCAGTCGATCATGACGGACCTCAGTTGATCAATAATGAGGTTCAATATGCCCGGGGAACCCGTGAAAACCTGGATGTGCTCAACCAGGCCGGTCTTCTCAGCATGTCGCTTCCACGGGTGTATGGCGGACTGAATTTTCCGGTTACGCCTTTTATCATGGCTGAAGAGATTGTTTCGAGGGCAGATGCCGGATTTGCAAATATCTGGGGTTTACAGGATTGCGCTGAAACAATCAATGAATTTGCTTCTGAAGAAGTGAAAAAAGAGTTTCTTCCGAGATTCCAGTATGGTGCCACGGCTTCGATGGACCTGACCGAACCGGATGCAGGATCGGATTTGCAGGCTGTTCAGCTGAAGGCCCATTTTGATCAGGAAAAGGGTATATGGCTTTTGAACGGAGTAAAGCGGTTTATCACCAACGGAGATGCCGACGTAGCCCTGGTTTTAGCCCGGTCTGAAGAGGGAACCTCTGACGCCCGCGGATTATCGTTGTTCGTTTTTGATCGTAAGGACGGAGGAATGATCGTCCGCCGGATCGAGAATAAACTGGGCATCAAAGGATCTCCAACCTGCGAACTCGTCTTCAAGGATGCTCCTGCCGTTCTGGTCGGGGAGCGTAGATTGGGGCTGATCAAATATGTGATGGCCCTGATGAATTCAGCCAGACTGGGGATCGGAGCTCAATCAGTGGGGCTCTCTGAAGCTGCATACCGTGAAGCTTTGAAATATGCCGGAGAACGTGAACAGTTTGGTAAACCGATTATCCAGTTCCCGGCAATTTATGAGATGCTCTCGGTGATGAAGGTAAAATTGCAGGCCAGCCGTGCACTGCTGTATGAAACATCGCGCTTTGTTGATATGTACAAGATATATACGGAACACAGCGGACACCGGAAGCTTGAAAAAGAGGAACGGGATGAGATGAAATATTACCAGAAGCTGGCCGATGTTTATACCCCGATGATAAAACTGATGTCGAGCGAGTATTGCAACCAGATTGCCTATGACTCGATTCAGATTCACGGAGGAGCCGGGTTTATGAAGGACTTCGCGGTTGAACGGTTGTACCGCGATGCCAGGATAACTTCCATTTATGAAGGAACCAGCCAGCTTCAGGTGGTCTCAGCTATCCGGGGAATCAATACCGGAATCTATCTTTCGAAGATCCGGGAATATGAATCCATGCCGGTAAGCCCGGATGTGGAACCGCTGCGTAAACGTTTGATTGATATGACTAACGAATATGAACTGGCTGTTCTGAAAGTTCATAAAGTTGGTGACCCTGAGTACACCGATTTCCAGGCCCGCAGGCTGGTGGAAATGGCCGCACATATTGTAATGGGTTATCTGTTGTTGCTGGATAGTGAACGCGATCAGGATTACCGGGATTCTGCCAGGATTTATATCCGGATGGCTCAATCCTGGAATCGTGAACGAATGCTGTTTATCCACCAATTTGATCCCAATGATCTGGGTATTTACAAGATGAATGTGATGAAATCCTGACGCCATGTCATATCGCATCGGTTTTATCGGGGCAGGTCGGGTTGCCTGGCATCTGGCACCTGCGTTGAAGAATGCAGGGCATCAGATTGTTCAGATTATCAGCCGTTCCGAAAAATCGGCTAAAAGACTTGGCGACCGGGTGGGGTGCGATGATACGGGTATTATCTTTAATCCGGGGAGTGACATTCAAATCCTGTTCTTAACCACAGGCGATGATGCATTGGTTGAAATTATCCATGAAGTGGCTGGATTTCAGGGAATTGTAGTAATTACCAGTGGCACATTTCCCTTAATGCGTTTTAATGGAACGGGTTTGCGGTCCGGTGTATTGTACCCGCTGCAGACCTTTTCGTTTGAACGGGAACCTGATCTGACAGAGGTCCCTGTTTTCATTGAAGGTTGTAATCCGGAGGTAACCGAAATTCTGGTAAATTTAGCATCAGGCTTTTCGAACGAAGTATTTAAAATCGGACACGACGAACGCAAATGGATACATCTGGCCGCTGTTTGGGCCAATAATTTTTCAAACCACATGCTGGCAAATGCATTTGGCATCATGAATGAACGTTCCCTTCCGGTGAAATGGCTTGAACCGCTGATCCGGGAAACTTTCAGTAAGGCGATGGACCTGGGCCCTCAGAAATCACAGACGGGCCCTGCTGTACGACATGACCAGATGACTATTTTAAAACAGTTGGATCTGTTATCTTACTCACGGGAACTTCAGGTTCTTTATCAATGCATCAGTGACTCCATTCAAAGTGTTTCAGGAGAAGAAAAAAACGATCAGTTATGAGCTTTTTCAAAGAGGATTTAAAGAATATTAAGGCTTTTGTTTTCGATGTCGATGGTGTACTGTCAACTAATCAGGTGATGTTGCACCCATCCGGAGATATGATGAGAACGGTGAACACCCGTGATGGGTTCGCGATAAAAACAGCGATTGATCTTGGCTTTAAGGTTGCAATTATAACCGGTGCCCGTTCAGAATCCATTTTAAACAGGTTCAGGGACCTTGGCACGGATGATGTTTTTTTGGGATCGTCAGATAAAGTCGTTGATCTTCATGTGTTTGAAAAAAAATACAATCTCGATCCCATGCAGATTCTGTACATGGGCGATGATATTCCCGATATCGGACCGATGAAGGAAGTGGGTATGCCTACTTGTCCGAACGATGCTGACAACGAGGTGCAATCCGTTTCAAGATATATTTCGATTTATCCGGGAGGATCCGGATGTGTGAGGGATGTGGTTGAACAGGTATTGAGAGCCCAGGGGCTATGGAATAATCAATAAAATTGACATGAGTTTATCAGGCGCATTGCGGATTTTCAGGCTTCCGAATCTTTTGATGGTAGCCATCACCATGTACCTGATGCGTTTTACGATCATCAAGCCGATTCTTTTCCGGTACGGCATTGAGTTGCAGGTTTCAGAGATTTCATTTTTAGGATTGGTGCTTTCGACGATGCTGATTACTGCTGCCGGCTATGTCATCAATGATTATCATGATGTTAAGGCCGACCGGATCAATAAGCCGGATAAGATGGTAATTGGAATACATGTAAGCCGACGGGCTGCATTGTTGCTGCACGGACTTCTCAATGCTGCAGGGGTTTTGGCTGGAACGGTTTTCTCATTATTGTATCATGTTCCCTGGATGATCCTGGTGTTTGCCGGGGCGCCCCTTCTGCTCTGGTATTATTCGGTCAGGCTTAAACATGTGCTGTTGGCCGGTAATCTGGCCGTGTCGCTTTTAACTGCCACTGTTCCCCTGCTGGTTGTTCTTTTTGAGTATCCCATGCTTGCCCGTAATTTTAGGTTCAATACTGAATTTTATCCTCAAGGACTGATTACTATACTGTTGTGGGTTTTGGTATTTGCTTTTTTTGCTTTTATGACCAACCTGATCCGCGAAATCATCAAGGATGCCCAGGATGTGGAAGGTGACAAAGAACTGAAAAGCCTGACGGTTCCCATCGTTTGGGGTTTACCGAAAACCAGACTGGTTGTTGCCGGATTGGCGGCTCTGACAATTGCCGCGCTAAGTTTCATTTTCCTGACCTTCCTGACAGATACCGTCAGCCTGATTTACTTTGCAATGGCGCTTCTGCTGCCATTCATCTATTTGATATACAGAACATTAATGGCCACTGATGCAGATGACTTCAAGTTCCTGAGTCAGTGGGTGAAACTAATCATGCTGCTGGGTATATTGTACGCCCCGGTAGTTCACTGTCTGAACCGACTTTTTTAATCTGATGAAACGATTTAACGATTTTCTTAAAGACTATAGAATTTTTCTGGCTTCCCGGTCGCCCCGCAGACAATCTTTGCTTACTCAGGCCGGAATTCCTTTTAAGGTATGGCTGAAAGAAGAAATCCCGGAGGAATATCCTGCTGAACTGAACCCCGGTGAAGTGGCCACTTTTCTTTCAAAACTTAAAGCCGATGCCTATCGGGATGAACTTAAAAAGAACGATATCCTGATCACTGCTGACACCATTGTCGTGCTCGATTCGAAAATCATTGGAAAACCGGCAGATCGCGCAGATGCCATCAGCATGCTCAATGGCTTGTCGGGTGTACCGCATGAGGTGATCACCGGAGTCAGCCTGAACTCCTGTGAACAGGAGTCGACTTTCATATCGAGCACGATTGTTTGGTTCGATCATCTGGAGCAATCTGAAATCGAAGAATATGTCGATGAGTTCAGTCCTTATGACAAGGCCGGTTCTTATGGAATACAGGAGTGGATCGGCTGCAGGGGTATTCACCGGATTGAAGGATCTTACTTTAATGTGATGGGATTACCCATTCAAAGATTATACAAAGAGCTACAGGTTTTCATCGGTTATCAAGCAAATAGCAATCAATAACATAGTCATGAAAAAGTTATCACTATTGCTGATCCTTGTTATTTTGTCGGGATCAGTGCTGAGGTCAGAAGAGGGTATGTGGATTCCGCTGCTTCTGAAAAAATACAAAATAGAGGACATGAAAAAAGCCGGATTCCGGCTGACTGCTGAGGATGTTTATTCGGTCAATCAGGCTTGTCTGAAAGATGCAATTGTCATTTTCGGCGGAGGTTGTACCGGCGAACTGATCTCGGGTGAGGGATTGCTCATTACAAACCATCATTGCGGATATGGCACCATTCAACGGCATAGTACGGTTGAACATGATTATCTGACGAATGGATTCTGGGCCATGTCGAAAGAAGAGGAGTTGCCCAGTCCGGGTTTGAGTGTGACATTTCTGGTCAGGATCGAAGATGTTACTGAAAACGTTCTGGCTGGGGTCACCGGGAGTACGAGCTATCAGGAACGAGAAAAAATGGTTCGTGCCAATATTGCGAAAACACAGAGTGATGCGGTCAGGGATTCGAAGTACACAGCCCGGATTAGTCCATTTTTCAATGGAAACCAATATTTCCTTTTTGTGTACGAAGTATATCAGGATATACGCCTGGTTGGGGCGCCTCCGAGTGCAATTGGAAAATTTGGCGGTGAAACGGATAACTGGATATGGCCGAGGCATACCGGAGATTTTTCTCTGTTCCGGATCTATGCAGCACCCGACAATAGTCCGGCTGCTTATTCCATGAAGAATGTCCCCTATAAACCGAAAAAGTTTTTCCCGATCAGCCTCAAAGGGGTAGAGAAGGGCGATTTCACGATGGTCTTTGGTTATCCGGGACGTACGACTGAATATGTTCCGTCGTTTGTCATCGAGAGCCAGGTGAATTATACCATCCCGGCTTCAGTCGATCTGAGAACCAAAAGGCTTGATATTATATCGGCATCCATGGAGACGAGTCCGAAAATCAGGCTTCAGTATTCTGCCAAGAAAGCAGGCATTGCCAACGGCTGGAAAAAGAACCAGGGAGTATTGCTTGGGTTGAAAAAGGTTGGGGCGATCGATAAAAAAGTGGAGTTTGAAAAGAGTTTTCAGGAATGGGTAAATTCTGATGCCGGCCGTCAAGATCAATATGGTGTTGTTCTTGCTCAGTATAAGGCGATTGTGACCAAGCAGGCCCCTTATGAACTGGCCAATACTTATGCCCGTGAAGCTGGTGAAGCTGCAGAGATCATTGGTTTTGCCGGGAGGTTTGCTGCTTTAGTGGATCAGGCTGACGGAGACCCTGTCGAACTAAAAAAGAGTGCGGAAAAGATGAAGGGTATGGTGACCTCCTACTTCAAAGATTATGATGCTCCAACCGACCAAAAGCTACTTGCGGTGATGATGGAAGCCTATTTTAAAGGGATCACCCCTGAATTTCAACCGGAGCTTCTCAAGCAGGTTGCAATTGATTTTAATGGTGATTTCCCGAAATACGCAGAATCCGTATTTGAAAAATCCTGTCTCGACAACGAGCAGGAGGTTCTTCAAATGCTTGACGGGTTTAATGCCAAACTGGCTAAAAAGCTATCGAATGATCCGGCTTTACTGATGTTTAAAAGCATCAGAAAATTGACCATTGAACGGATTAATCCGGGTCTTGCCGAAGGCCAGGGCTTGCTGCCCGAACTTCAGATGAAATATATGAAGGCGCAAATGGAAATGCAGCCTGACAAGCTGTTTTATCCGGATGCGAATTCAACCCTCAGGGTTTCTTTCGGTAAGGTCAATGATTTTGAACCTGCCGATGCGATTCAGTATCGGTGTGTGACCACTCTGAACGGAATTATGGAAAAGGATAATCCTGACATCTATGATTACCGGGTACCGGAGAAACTGAAGCAGTTGTATCAGGATAAGGATTTCGGACAATATGAGTCAAACGGGTCGGTGCCGGTTTGTTTTATTGCCTCGAACCACACCTCGGGCGGCAACTCCGGGAGCCCGGTCATCAATGCAGACGGAGAGCTGATCGGAATAAATTTCGACCGTAACTGGGAAGGGACCATGAGTGATATCATGTATGATCCGGATTTATGCCGGAATATCAGTCTGGATATCCGTTATGCACTTTTTATCATTGATAAATTTGCGGGTGCCACCCACCTGATCAGGGAAATGCAGTTGGTCAGATAGATAAAGCAGAGATCTGTAAATAGCGAAGGGATGACTGGCAAGTCATCCCTTCGTTTGTTAAAATGATATGTTGGTCATCGATTTTTATTTATTAACACGATTTTTTTGTTTGTTAATAAAAAATTACCATCTTTGTTTTGCTCTCTTTATTTACATGTAGTTGGCACATGTTAATACCTAAAAGAGATAAAAGGTAACCTTGATTTGTCGATTTTTTTTGCAAATCCCGTGTTACTGTACAAGAAGATGGAAGGGTCACAAAGAAGAAAGGATTGGTTGCGCCTGCAAATCAGGCGTATACCGGCAGAGTACAGGGAACCATTCATGCTGGAGACCGGGACTGACAACCTGCTCCGGGTTAGGGTATTGTGTCTGGTTTTGATTGCTTTTGTTACCTTGTTCTGTCTGAAACCTGGCTTTTTCAAAGTTGAACCCCAGTCATTCTTGGTTTCTCCGGTTACCATAAATTTGTTTTTCGGGAGTTTTCTTCTATTCACCTACCTGAGTGCCCATTTCATTTATTATAAAATCAACAGTTGCCCAACCTGGCTGATTCGTTTGCCTGTGATTATTCTGTCGGTCGGTTTTCTGTTATGGGGCTGTTATACAAGCAATCTTAACCCCTTTGGGCTAAGCGCAATTCTTTATTTTGGAGCTTGTCTATTTGTTGTTTTTTCTGTTTTTCTTCTTTCCATGGCTGAAGCGGCCGGCATCATGCTGAACGGGCTGTTAGCTTTCTGTTGGTTTCAGGTATTCTCTTCGGATGCCCCGGCAATCTCTGCATGGTCGCTGACCGGGCTCTTATTTTTGGTTTCGCTCTCATTTTTTGTATCCAGAGCAATCTTTTACAGGCGACTTTCGGTTTTCCTGAACTGGGAGAATATATCCTCCATGAACAGCACCTTGAAATGGGAAATCAAAAACCATCAGCAAACCCTCATGGAACTTGAAGCGGTTAAGAATGATCTTGACCGGCAGGTTTCTGAGAAAACGAATTTTCTCAGCGAAGCAAACCAACAGTTGAAGGTTGAAATCGCTGAACGTGGATATGCTGATAAAGTACGAAATGTTTTATACAGGATATCGGGATTTGTCAATCATAATATCGATCTGACCGATATCATCCGGAACATTCATGAGCAATTGAGGCAAATTCTGGATGTTACAAATTTCATGGTGGGTATTTACGATCCGGAAAATCTTGAAGTTGAGCCGGTTTTTCAGGTAAATTCGACCGAGTCATTTGATAAGTATCGTTTAGGGCGGACATTAAGTTCTTATGTTATCAGGAACAAAATGCCACTGGTTGTCGATAAGAGAGGTATTCGTGATCTCGTTATGCAAGGGGAGATCGAGATTGTCAGGACTCCCGCCAACAGTTGGCTCGGTGTGCCCTTAATGGTGGAGGACCGTGTTGTAGGTATCGTTATTGTTCAGAGTTATGATACCAGTGTAGAGTATGATCAGTCTGACCTGAAGCTGATGGTTTATGCCAGTGAACATCTGGCTTTTGCCATAGATCGGTATGAAGTTCAGTCCAATCTGATCCAGGCCAAGGAGAAAGCTGAGGAGAGCGACCGGTTAAAATCAGCCTTTTTATCGAACCTCTCTCATGAGATCAGGACACCTATGAACGCTATTCTTGGGTTTACTGAAATGATGGCTGAGCCGGAACTGAATTCGCAAAAGTGGCAACTCTTTTCCTCCCGGGTAGTTGAAAACAGCCAGCGATTGCTGAAGACATTGACCAAGATGATAGAATTGGCCAAGCTCCAGGATAACCAAATGGCTGTTGAAGCCAAGAATCTTCAGGTTGGTCTCGTTTTTTCGAACCTGCGCGACGATATCGGCTCCATGGTTGGCCTGTTCCAAAAAACAGGATTGGAAATCCGTTTTCTGTGCGATCCTGATGTAGCGGATTTATTTGTTTCGGCTGACCAGATCCGATTGAAGCAGGTGATATTTTGCCTGGCCGAGAATGCGGTGAAATTCACTAACCAGGGATTTGTTGAAATCGGATGCCGGAAATATAATCAGCGGCAATTATTGTTTTGGGTCAGGGATTCGGGTATTGGGATCAATCATGATGAATTGGAATATATTTTTGAATGGTTCATCAGAGGGCAGAATCCGGCCAATAATCAATATCAGGGTACCGGATTGGGCCTGACCGTAACGAAGAAGATTGTTGAATTAATGCAAGGCCAGATATGGGTAGAATCTGAGCCCGGGCAAGGTTCCTGTTTTTATTTCACGCTACCGGCAACCTTGCCTGATTCCATCAAAATGATACCTGAAAACCGGGCTCACCGCAACAATTCCGGAAGCAGCCAGTCGGTTCATGCTGTGTAGCTTAGCAGGTGTTTCCAAAGCCTGACTTTTGTCATCCCTATTGCTAATAAACGTCATATTTGTTATTTTTCTTTTGTTATAGCTTTAACAGATATAATGATTGCCTGATTGATATTAAGCACTAACCTAAAATGAAAAAAAGGAGTACAAAAATGGCTGATGTTCAACAGATTATTGATGACGTGACTCAGGTTTACGGCAAAGAACGAAAGGCTTTGATGCCTTTGCTGCAAGCTATTGTCAAAACAAAGAATTATTTGGATGACCAGGACCTGATTTCAATTGCGAAGGCTCTGGATCTTTCGGCTGCCGAAGTATTTGGGACAGCAAGTTTTTACACATTCCTGGATACGGTTCCCCGGGGAAAAAATGTGATCAGGGTGTGTAAAACCATATCCTGCCATATGGCCGGGAAGGATGAGATCATTCATGCTATCGAAGAGACCCTGAATGTAAAAATGGGGGGGACTACGCATGACAAGAAATTCACCCTTTTAAGTGCCAATTGTCTGGGATGGTGCCATAAGGGGCCGGTTATGCTGATCAACGATAAGGTTTTTCCCGAGTTAACGCCGGAGAAAGCCATCGAGATTATTCATAATTATCAGGAAGCAGAATAGTTACGGAACCAAAAGCACAAAAAAAATGGAAAATTCAAGACCAAAACGGGTTGATATAATATTTCTTGTTGAAGAAATTGATCCGATTAAAGTAGTTGAAACAACGATCAAAAAAAGTCCGGAAGATATCATCCTCGAGATGATCGATTCAGGGTTAAAAGGCCGTGGTGGTGCCGGCTTCCCAACGGGTTTGAAATGGAAGTTCACCCGTAACGAGGACAGTTACATCAAGTATGTTATATGTAATGCTGATGAGGGTGAACCGGGGACCTTTAAAGATCGGGAGATTCTTGACCGTGTACCTGAAAAGATATTTGCCGGATTAGCAATTTGCGGTTATACCATCGGGGCGCGTGAAGGTTTTATTTATCTGCGGGGAGAGTATAATTTTCTGCTTCCCGAATTAAACAGAAAGCTTGATCTTTTCAACGAAGGGTTGAAAAAGATCGGGCTTGATTTTACCATTCAGCTTCGTTCGGGCAGTGGTGCCTATATCTGTGGTGAAGAGAGTGCCCTGTTTGAATCTATGGAAGGTAAACGGGGTGAACCCCGAAATAAACCGCCTTATCCGACTGTTGCCGGGTATCTGGGTAAACCTACTGCCATCAATAATGTGGAGACGCTGGTTTATGCTTACATGATAGCACGTATCGGGCCCGATAAATTCAAGGAAATGGGAACCAAGGATTCAAGAGGGTCCAAAGTTTTCTCCATTTCAGGAGATACCCCTAAGGCCGGAATTTCAGAGCTTGAATTGGGGATGACCGTTCAGCAGTTTGTTGATGAGTTCGGTGATGGCGATACCAAAGCAGTCCAGGTTGGAGGAGCATCTGGTGGTTGCGTACCCAGGAAGATGTTCAAGGAAACCATTATTGGCTATGAAGGAATCCCGACTGGTGGTTCCATGATGTTATTCAACAGCAGCCGGTCGATGTACAATGTTTTGCATGATTACCTGGAGTTTTTCACGGAAGAATCATGCGGACAATGCACTCCTTGCCGTGTTGGTTGTCAGCAGCTCCTGAAGGGAATCGAAGCCGTTAAGCGCGGAGAAAAGAGCCCTTCGTATCTCGAGGATTTGAAAAAGCTGGCGAAAACCATGAAGGTTGCTGCAAAGTGTGGTTTGGGGCAATCGGTTGCCAATCCATTTGTATCCATTGTGACCAACTTCAAAGAGGAAATTATTTACTAAGCCAAAATCGGAATAATCATGAGCAAATATTTGGTAAATCTGTCAATTAATGATATTCCGGTTTCGGTACCGGAAGGAACAACTATTCTTGCTGCCGCAAAAAAACTTGATTTCAGAATTCCAACCCTATGCTTCCACGAAGACCTATGCGTGGCTGGCAATTGCAGGGTTTGTGTGGTGGAACAGGTTGGAGCAAAAGCCCTTGTTGCTGCATGTGCAACACCGGTTTCAGAAGGCATGGTGATTCATACAAATAGTTCAGTAGTCAGAACCGCACGTAAGACGATCATTGAGCTCTTACTTTCGGAACATAATTCTGATTGCACCAAGTGTTATAAAAACGGTAACTGTGAATTGCAGAACCTGGCACACGAATACCGGGTCAGCGATCATGTTCTTATTGATCTGACCGCTAATAAACACAGGGGGATTGATGATCTTTCCCCGTCTATTATCAAGGATGACAGTAAGTGTATACGCTGTCAGCGTTGTGTGAGGACATGTGCCGAGCTGCAGGGTGTGTCGGCCCTGGCTGTTGCCTATAAGGGAGATCATCAGAAGATCTCGACATTCCTGGATCATCCGCTGGTTGAAGTGGTCTGTACGAATTGCGGTCAATGTGTCAATCGCTGTCCGGTTGGTGCCCTGGTGGAAAGAAACTATGTCGACGAAGTTTGGGATGCCATCAATGATCCGAATAAACATGTGGTTGTTCAAACAGCGCCTGCTGTTCGTGTTGCCATTGGTGAAGAGTTGGGTTATGATCCTGGCGAAAGGCTGACCGGAAAGATGGTCACTGCTTTAAAAAGGCTTGGATTTGATTCGGTTCTGGATACTGATTTCACGGCTGACCTGACGATACTTGAAGAGGGGACCGAGTTACTCACCCGGTTGAAGAGAGCGCTGGTGGACAAGGACACTACGGTAGCATTGCCTATGACTACCTCATGCTCACCGGGATGGATCAAGTTTGTGGAACATGCTTTCCCTGAATTTCTGCCGAATGTTTCCACCTGCAAATCACCGCAGCAGATGTTTGGTGCGTTGGCCAAAACCTACTATGCACAGAAAAAGGGCTTAAAGGCTCAGGATGTATGCGTGGTTTCGATCATGCCGTGCACGGCCAAGAAATATGAGGCTAACCGGCCTGAAATGCGGTCGAGCGGATATAAGGATGTTGATTATGTATTGACCACCAGGGAGTTAGGAATGATGATCAAGCAAGCAGGGATCAATTTCAAGAATCTCGAGGAGCTGCATTATGACAGTCTCATGGGTGAATCGACCGGTGCTGCAGTTATTTTCGGAGCCACCGGAGGTGTCATGGAAGCAGCATTGCGAACGGTTTATGAAGTGGTAACGGGTAGGGAGGTGCCTTTCAATAATTTGAATATCATGCCGGTTCGCGGTATGGAAGGTGTTAAGGAAGCAAAGGTAAAACTCGAAGGATGTCTTCCGGAATGGAAATTCCTGGATGGGATTGAAGTTTCGTGTGCGGTGGCTCATAGCCTGGCTCATGCCCGGCAATTGATGCAAGCCGTTAAAGATGGAAGGGCTCACTACCATTTCATTGAGATCATGGCTTGCCCGGGCGGCTGTTTGGGCGGAGGAGGCCAGCCGATTCCTACCAATCAGGAAATCAGGGACAAGAGGGCAGCAGCTATCTATGGAGAGGATGAAGGATTGCCATTGCGTAAATCGCATGAAAATCCGGAAGTGAAAATGATTTATGAAGAATTCCTTGGGGCCCCCAATAGTCATAAATCTCACAGTTTGCTTCATACCCACTATTTAGCAAGGAAGCGGTATTGAGATAATTAGATGCTTTGTTAAAAAAAGAGGCTATTTTTGAAATGGCCTCTTTTTTTGTTGAAAAAATGCACATTAATCATTGGTAAACAAATATAAGACACTTATCTTTGTGTGTGAAAATTATAACAATGTTAAGAAATTAACAACAACTATAATGATCTGTATATAATTCTGGTAATCAGTTAGCTACTTATGACAATTCAGGAAATTTTGATGAGGACAGAGGGGGAGATCCGTTGCGGAGAGCACCGAAAGAATGAAACAGTCGGCCGTGCTTTTTGTTCAGATCTGATGAGTGATGTGCTGACTTTGGGTTGTCAGGATGTATTACTGGTAACGGGACTGGCTAATGTACAGGCCATTCGCACCGCCGAGATGGCTGATATATCCTATATTTTATTTGTCCGGAACAAGAATATTACTGATGAAATGTTACAACTTGCCAGGGAAAACAATATGGTTCTCATCCAGTGCAAGTCATCCATGTTTAAAGTAGCCGGTGAGTTATTTACTGCCGGACTGCAGCCAGTTTATTGATGAATTTCAGTTACGACATAGCAGGTGGTGATTTCGTACACGCGGGACAAGCTTCGAGTGCCTTGAAAAAGATACTCAAGAGTCTGAATCTGGATTCATCGCTGATCCGGAGAACTGTGGTATCTTTATATGAAGCTGAAGTCAACGTGGTGGCACATGCCTGGTCGGGGAATATCCAGGTTAATATTCAGCCGGATCAGATTTGTATAGTCGTTTCAGACAAAGGCCCTGGAATCAATGACATTAATCTGGCCATGCAGAAGGGATATTCCACTGCTTCGCCTGAAGTTCGTGAGATGGGATTCGGCGCCGGAATGGGCCTTCCGAATATTAAAGACAACTCAGATGTTATGGAGCTTCGTTCCACTCCGGGTGAAGGAACAGAATTGAAAATTGTAAATAAGATATAGTCGTGACTGCAGAAACTCATTTTCATCATGCACTTTATGTTGACCGGAATCAATGCAACGGTTGTGTCCATTGCATGAGGGTGTGTCCGACTGAGGCAATACGGGTGAAATTTGGCACGGCTATAATCGACGTGGACAAATGTGTCGATTGTGGCAATTGCTTTCGTGTTTGCCCGGTAAAAGCAATCAAGGTGGAGCAAGATGACCTGGGTACCATGCTCAATTTCCCTGTGAGAATTGCATTGGTGCCAGCGGTATTTATCGGCCAGTTCCCGAATGAGATCAAGACGGAGACGATTTATGGTGCTTTACTGAAGCTTGGATTTACGTATGTTTTTGAAGTTGAGCATGGAGTGGAACTGGTGGCTGACGGTATCCGCAACTATATTTCGGGCAACCCGGATATCAGGCCTTTCATTTCATCATACTGCCCGGCGATAATCAGATTGATCCAGGTTCGATATCCTTCACTCACCGAGAATATTATTTTGGTGAAGCCTCCATTTGATGTTTCTGCCTTGTACTGCAGAAAACATTTTGAAGATAAGGGATATAAACAGGATCAGATCGGGGTATTCTACGTGACTCCTTGTGCGGCAAAAATTGCCGCCGTCAAGTCTCCGGTTGGCGAGTCGAAATCGGCTCTGACAGGTGTGATCAACATGGATTTTCTTTATAATAAAGTTCTATCGGTGATCTACCAGGAGCATGGCAAAATAGAGGGTCCTGAGGTTCAAAGTCCATCCGGCCCGGCCATCAAATGGAGCCTGACCCGCGGAGAGGTTTCCTGTACATCAGTTCGTGCACTGGCGATTGACGGAATACATGAAATCTGTAATTTTCTGGACAAGATTGAGATTGGCCAGATCAAGGGAATTGATTTTCTTGAATTAAGAGCTTGCCAGGAGGGATGTGCAGGGGGTATTCTTACTGCCGGCAATACATTCCTTACTGTTGAAAATATTGAACACCGCGCACTGCTTGATACAGATGACAGCACATCGATTAAGTGCCATCTGAACGATTACCGGGATTATCTGAACGAACATATTTCGTTAAGTCCGGTTGAGCCACGTTCGGGACTGAATCTGGATCAGGAAGTGGAGACCGCAATGGCTAAACTGGAAGCCTTGAAGGAAATTGAGCTTTTGCTTCCCGGTATTGATTGTAATGCGTGCGGAGCTCCATCGTGTAATGCGCTTGCCGAGGACATTGTACTCGGTAAAGGCACCATGAGCCAGTGCCCGTTTATGGAACTATTATCATTGAACAGGGGGCAGATCAGTCCGGCCGTTGCCCTCGATCATGCTGAAGATGTTTGGACCGGTCGCATAAAAGGATAATCTGATGAAATTAAAAGAGCTGATTGAACAGTTGAACCTGACGGTTTTTGAACCCGGAAACAACCTGGATCGCACCCTTTCAGGCGGATATGCTTCGGATCTGCTGAGTGATGTTATGGGCTACGCCAAGCACGATATGATCTGGGTGACCTTGCAGAATCATGTGAATATCATTGCTGTGGCAAGTTTGAAAGATATCGCAGCGATTATTCTGGTTCATGGACTGGAACCGGCCCGCGATGTATTGGACCGGGCGAAAGAAGAAGGAATTACCCTGTTGGGAACTGAATCGGATACATTCCGCATTTCGGCGGACGTTTATATGAGCCTGAACCAGCATGGAACGGGTTCGCGTTGATTGGCATATACACACGACCTTGTCACCCTGTGGCAGTCTCGCCATGGATCCGTTAACGATCCTGGAGAGGGCAAAGCAGAAAGGACTTCAGGTTATCGGGATCACCGATCATAATTCGACCCGGCAGGCGAAAATTATCAAGGAAGAATATACAGAGGAGATTCCCTTGATCCTGACCGGCGCCGAAGTGACAACCCGTGAGGAGATACATTGCTTGGTGTTCTTTGATGGTTTTGTTGCACTTGATGAATTTCAGAGTTATCTGGATGCTCATCTTCCTGCCATTCCAAACAGGCCTGATTATTTTGGAGATCAGGTAGTTGTAAATTCCAAAGGTGAGATCATCTTTGAGGAAGAGAAGCTGCTCATTTCGGCTTTGGATCAATCTCTGGAGCAGGTAGAAAAATTTGTGTCTGAAAGAGGAGGAATTTTCATTCCGGCACATATTAACCGGCCCAGCTACAGTTTGCTGTCGCAATTGGGTATGATTCCGTCGAATCTGAAGGCTGATGCACTGGAGTGGATACCAGCATTCCGCGGAGGGCTGGATTGTGAAAGTGATCCGGCATTTCATTCCTTTCCGCTCGTTTGCAGTTCGGATGCACATTATCCTGACGATATCGGATGCAGGTATACGGAGCTGGAAGTTGAGGGATGGTCGTTCGATAATATCAAGTCGGGATTGTCACGGTTGATGAAAATGGAAGCATAGCATGAAAGACCTTAGTCTGCATATATTGGATATCGTTCAGAACTCCATTCGTGCCGAAGCCCGAACCATTAAGGTGGAGATGGCTTCAGGGACTGACGGGATGCTGAAAATGCTTATTTCCGATGACGGAAAGGGGATGGATGAAGAGCAGGTGAACCGGGTAAAGGATCCGTTTTTCACAACCCGTACAACCCGCAAGATTGGTTTGGGAATTTCGTTGCTCACCCAGAAAGCCGAACAATCGGGAGGATATCTGAAGATTGAATCAGCACCCGGCAAGGGAACTGAAGTGAATGCGGTATTCGAGATCAGTCATCCGGATTGCCCTCCTCTCGGAGATATCCCCGGATGTGCCTGGATGTTGATGGCTTCAAATCCGGGATTGAGGATGATCTTTCGTTTGGTGAGTGCAACTGAGGAATATGAGTGGGACAGCAATGAAATCAATGAAGCCCTCGGAGGGTTACCGCTGACCGAACATGACGTTAAGGCCAGCATTATAGAGTGGTTTAACGCAGATTTTTGTAAATTCAAGGAATTTAACGATTAATAAATTATTGACAGACAAATATTAAAGACATGACCAAGGTTAAAACACTGGCTGATCTAAAAAAGCTTCGCGAGGACTTGCAGGAGAAAATCCGGCTGCGTGAATCCGGCGAACATCCTGAATCACTGGTTCAGGTTAAAGTGGCTATGGCCACATGTGGTATTGCATCCGGAGCAAAGGATGTAATGACCTTTTTTATGGAAGAGCTTGAGAAACGCGGAATCGATGCAGTGGTTACTCAAACCGGTTGCATGGGTTACTGCTATGCCGAGCCTACCTTAGAAATCACCCTTCCGGGACAGAGTCCTCTCGTATTCGGTTACGTCAACAGCCGCAAAGCTGACGAAATCATAGAGAAGTACATCAAAAAAGGGGAGTTAGTAGATGGAATCATCCCGGTTACCTACCAGTCGATCAACGATAACCAAAAGGAGGGATGACATGGTGACACAGAAAATGAACATCATGGTTTGCGGCGGAACTGGCTGTAAATCATCTAACAGCGAATTGATTATCACTGAACTTCGCAGAGAGCTTCAGGAGAATGGCCTGGCTGATGAAGTACAGGTTGTACAGACCGGTTGCTTCGGATTTTGCGAAAAAGGTCCGGTAGTGAAAATCCTTCCTGATAATACTTTTTATGTAACGGTTACCCCTGAAGATGCTCACGAAATTATCGCCGAGCACATCATCAAGGGTCGTAAGGTTCACCGGTTGCTGTTCAAGGATCCGGTTACCGAGGAATATATTAATGATTCCAAAGGAATGAACTTCTACAAAAAACAGTTACGTATTGCCTTGCGGAATTGCGGATTCATCAATCCTGAAAATATCGATGAAGCTATTGCCAGGGATGGATATGCTGCTTTGGCAAAATGCCTGACCGAATACACTCCTGCAGAAGTTACCGACATCATCAAAAAGTCAGGTTTACGTGGTCGTGGGGGCGGTGGATTCCCAACCGGACTGAAATGGGAAATTACTGCAAAAGTTAAGGCCGATCAGAAATATGTCATCTGCAATGCTGACGAGGGTGACCCGGGAGCATTCATGGACCGTTCGATTCTTGAAGGAGATCCGCACTCGGTTATTGAAGCGATGGCTATCAACGGATATTGTACCGGTTCCAATAAAGGTTTGGTTTACATCCGGGCCGAATATCCTCTGGCTATCGAAAGGCTTAAAATAGCTATCAGTCAGGCTCATGAATCCGGTTTGTTGGGTAAAGATATCCTCGGAACCGGTTTCGATTTCGATATTGAGTTACGTTATGGAGCAGGCGCTTTTGTTTGCGGAGAAGAAACTGCCCTGATCCATTCGATGGAGGGAAAACGCGGAGAACCGACATTCAAACCACCGTTCCCGTCAGAAGAAGGATTTCTGGGCAAACCATCCAATGTGAACAACGTTGAGACCTACGCTAATATAGCCCCGATCATTCTGAAAGGTTCCGATTGGTTCAGTTCCATTGGTACCGAAAAATCCAAAGGAACCAAAGTGTTTGCACTGGCTGGTAACGTAAATAACGTAGGTTTGGTGGAAGTTCCGATGGGAACCACCTTACGGGAGGTTATTTTCGAGATTGGCGGAGGTATCCGTAACGGGAAGAAATTTAAAGCGGTTCAAACAGGTGGTCCGTCAGGCGGTTGCTTAACCGAAAAACATCTGGATCTTCCGATTGATTATGATAACCTGATTGCCAGTGGTTCGATGATGGGCTCAGGAGGTATGATCGTTGTGGATGAAGACAGTTGTATGGTTTCGCTGGCAAAGTTCTATCTGGATTTCACCGTCGAAGAATCATGCGGAAAATGTTCACCTTGCCGTATCGGGAACAAAAGGATGTCAGAAATTCTGGATACCATTACCAAAGGCAAGGGTACACCCGAAGATCTCGATCGTCTCAGAAACCTGGGCGAAGTGATTAAGGATACCTCATTATGCGGATTGGGACAAACATCTCCTAACCCGGTATTGTCGACGATGGCAAACTTCATGGATGAATATGAAGCCCACGTGATTGACCATAAATGCCCGGCCGGAAAATGCCGCGATCTGATGACTTACCGTATTGAGGCAGAGAACTGCGTTGGCTGTACTGCCTGCGCCCGTGTTTGCCCGGTAAGCGCTATCAGCGGTGAACGCAAGGAAGTTCACACCATTGATACATCTATCTGTATCAAATGCGGAGCTTGTATGGAAAAATGTAAGTTTAATGCAGTGTTTGTTTCTTAAGTCCTGATTATCAATGCTATGGATAAAATAAATTTAACAATAGACAATAAACCGGTACAGGTTGATCCTGGTACCTCTATTTTAAAGGCAGCTGAACAGGTAGGTATTAAAATTCCTACACTGTGTTATCTGCACCTCGAAGATTTGAATATCGAAAACAAACCCGGTGGATGCCGTATCTGTGTAGTTGAAGTACAGGGCAGAAAAAATCTGGCTCCGGCATGTGCTACCGCGTGTATGGAGGGAATGTTTGTCAGGACAAACACCGTACGTGTTCTGAATTCACGGAGGACGGTTATGGAGCTGATCCTTTCGGATCATCCTTCAGATTGCCTTGTTTGTGCTAAAAGCGGGAAATGTGATCTTCAGAAGACTGCTCAGGACCTGGGTATTCGTGAGGTTCATTACAAAGGAGAACAGTCGCATTACAAGGAAGACCGGTCGCCATCGATCATCCGGGATATGGACAAATGTATTCTTTGCCGTCGTTGTGAGATGATGTGCAATGAATTCCAGACTGTTGGGGCCTTGTCGGGTGTAAACAGAGGTTTCGAGGCTGTTGTGGCCCCTGCTTTTGAGCAGGATCTGGTCAAATCGACCTGTACTTTCTGCGGACAGTGCGTCGCCGTATGTCCGACAGGAGCGTTAACCGAGGTTGATCATACGGATAACATCATCAGAGCGCTTGCCAATCCGAAGAAAACCGTTATAGTTCAGACTGCTCCGGCTGTCAGGGCTGCTCTCGGTGAAGAATTCGGAATGGAACCGGGTACCCTGGTTACGGGTAAACTGGTTACTGCTTTAAAACAGCTTGGTTTTGACTATGTGTTTGATACTGACTTTGCCGCTGACCTTACCATCATGGAAGAGGGGACAGAGTTGCTGACCCGCTTGACCAGTTATCTGAATGGCAATAAGGAAGTACCTCTGCCGATTCTGACCTCCTGCTGTCCGGCATGGGTGAATTTCTTCGAAGAGTATTATCCCGAAATGGAGGATATACCTTCCACCGCAAGATCTCCTCAGCAGATGTTCGGCGCCATTGCAAAAACCTATTTTGCCAACAAGATTGGTGTTGACCGGAAAGAGCTGGTTGTGACATCCATTATGCCTTGCCTGGCTAAGAAATTCGAATGCCAGCGTGAAGAATTCAAAACTGACGGAAATCCGGATGTTGACTTTTCATTATCCACCCGCGAGCTTGCTGCCTTGATCAAACAATCGAACATCGACTTTCTGAGTCTTCCGGATTCTGATTTTGATGCTCCTATGGGTGAATCGACCGGAGCTGCCGTTATTTTCGGTACCACCGGTGGTGTGATCGAAGCTGCAGTTCGTACCGCGTATGAGGTATATACTGGCAAACAGCTACAGAAAATCGATTTTGAGGAATTGCGCGGAATGGAAGGTATTCGTCATGCAACGATTGATTTCAACGGACTGCCGATTAATATCGGGATTGCACATGGATTAGGGAATGCCCGTAAGCTCCTTGACAGCATAAAAGCAGGTACCTGCAATTTCCATGCTATTGAGATTATGGCTTGCCCGGGTGGTTGCATCGGTGGTGGAGGACAGCCTCTGCACCATGGACAGTCGAGTGTTATTATGGCACGTCAGAGGGCTATCTATCAGGAAGATGCAAATAAACCGATTCGGAAATCGCACGAGAATCCTTATATCACCAAACTGTATGAGGAGTTCCTGGGTAAACCGTTGAGTGAGAAATCTCACCACTTACTGCATACGCATTATTTCAACCGCAGTAAAGTTAAAGTCGTGATCCCGAAATCAAAAAGTTAACTATAGGAGATCAAACATTATGTCCAGCATACAAATTGAATTGCACGAAAATCAGGTTAAAGAACTGGTGGAAGTTTGCCGGTCTTTTAACAATGATCCAATAGAGTTGATCAATGTTCTCCATAAAGCCCAGGGTATCTTTGGATATCTTCCGGCTGAGGTACAGGAAATTGTTTCACGAGAGTTGAACGTTCCGGTAGCTAAGGTTTATGGAGTAGTTACCTTTTACTCCTTCTTTACCATGTTGCCAAAAGGGCAGAATCCGATTTCCATTTGTCTGGGAACGGCTTGTTATGTAAGGGGAGCCGAAAAGGTTCTTGATGAGTTCAAAAAGAAGCTGAAAATTGCGGTTGGTGAAACAACGCCGGATGGCAAATTTTCACTGAACTGCCTGCGCTGCGTCGGTGCCTGCGGGTTAGCGCCTGTTGTTATGGTTGGAGACCGGACCTTTGGCCGGGTTTCCCCTGACGGAGTTCAGCAGATTCTGGATGAATACGTATAAACAAGAATGAAAATGTAGGGGCGCAGAGTATGCGCCCTTACATTTTATATGTAAGAGACTTTTACTTCGAGGAGGAATTTTTTCTCTAAAGTTCTGGCAATCCGCTTGACCACCGTCCGGCGGATTTCCAGTTCTACAGGGAGACTAGGATCCTGGTGGGCAATGTTGATACGGGTTCCGATGATAAAGTAAACTTCATCCGATTGCAGAATCATTTTGATAATCTCGTCGGCAGGTCCTTTGCCCACTCTCAGGTTCTCATTGTAACTATCCAGAAGGACCGAAACCTTTCCCAGGGTCAGAATGCCTTCGGTGATGAGGTCAACTCCATCCATAAAGGCTACCGGCGGCAGGTCGGGGTCAGTGAATTCGAATGAATCAACAATTTTCTTGTCCCATTCGCGGGAGATAATATCAGCAGTTGTGGCGCCGCACAATATTTTCCGGCCAGGAAATTCACGGACCATCTGTGCGAGTTCCTTATCTTTTTCAAGATCGTATGGCGGACCTGAGCAGATCATTAATTTCCGGGGGTCCCTGAAGTAGATGGTGGCACAACTGGTATCGTCCTGCGCGTGATAACTGTCGTTCTGGAACGAAGTATTGATGATTCTCGACGATAATTTTCGGGCAGAGATATCCGGGTCACGCGATATCAGATCATGAATGTGGTCGGCCAGTTTATCCCGGCCCCAACCGAATGGGTAGGCGGTAAATCCGAGGCCTGACTGAACTACTCCATCCGAGCAGATCACGATACGGTCCTCTTTACGGGCAACAAAGGAGCAGGTGAGTATCTCCTTGCCCGCATTTTTATCGGTGGTCATCAGGATGCAGTTCCATTCGGGTTCCAGAAGCTGTTTGCCCCTGAAAATGAGTGCATGCGGATTGTCATATTCCAGAATTCTGGTTAGTCCGTCTTCCTGAATGTCAACCACTGAGAAGGTGGCGTACGACATATTCCGGTCGGAGCAAACCGGCAAGGTATTCATGATGATTTCGGCAATCTTTTCGACGTCCTTGTGCTCTTTGGTGAAATTGAGGGCCATTGTGGCAGTCAGGGTGGCCAGCATATTGGCTTTGACACCGTGTCCCATACCATCGCTCAGCACCATGATGGTCCGTCCTTCTTCAGATATTTTCTGGCTCAGAAAGACATCGCCGCAGATTCTCTCTCCTTCCTGAAATTTCTGCTGGCAGTTGATCTCGATATGGAACCGGGGTTCATTCATTTCGTCTCATCAGCACGGTAATATTTAATGATTGAATTCAGCATCTTTTCCGTATCTGAGGCTCCTTCTCCAAGCAGGAATCCGATTTGCTGAACCATTTCCAGATTTTTATCGATGACTTCAGTTACTTTTTTGATGACTTCCTCTTTCTGAACTTCCGGCAGGGATAAATCCCTGAGTACGGCCCCCAGAATCGATCCTTTCTTTATCGGGAAAACCGACAGGTTCAGCAACCGGTTGTTCATTGAAACATCCTTATGCATTATATCCTGGCTGTTTTGGAGCACAAAAGTGAACAGGTTCAGCATGTGTGTGGGAAACAGGGTCCGCATGTCGGCGCCTTTAAGTCCGGGAATTACCTCATCGATGGATTTTATTTCGTCACCCAGAATTTCGATAAACTCACGGTTAGCCTGGATAATCCTCATGTTTTCGTTAACGATAACTACCCCTGACGGTATCTTTTGCAGAACGGCTGTGAGGGTTTCGGAATACTCCTGAGCCAGCTGTTTCTCAACCAGGGCTGTTTGTTCAGATTCCTGCAAAGCTTTTTTTGCTTTAGCCAGTTGCTCGTTGGTCGATCGCAGCGACTTGATATATTCCTGTTTGTTTTTGGTGCCGTACAGGTGGCACATTTCAGCTTTTGCCAGTCCGAGAGCTACTGCAATGGCAAATTCGCGGCATGATTTATAGCCGCAGGCCAGGCAGCCACGTTCGGTATCCCGGTTTCCGTTTTTACCGATCAGTTTAAGTATGTCGTTGATCTCCGTTTCATCGGGTTCCCTGAGTTGTTGATTATCGGGAGTGAATTGCCGGTCGATCTCAGCGATTGAAAATTTTTCCAGATTTTCCTGCCATTCTTGGGCATCGAAGGTGGAGAATCGTTTGGTAGCGTAATCTGTTGCCAGGGTACGCCGGCGGAATTTGTGCCCGTTTGGCGACATCTGCGGCCCCATGATGCAACCTTCGCAATAAAACAGATCGAGATGTTTTCTGATATCATAAGAGGTTGAAAATGCCTCAATGGAATTAATCATATCCTGACGGCCATCAGTCGAAAAGAAGTTGCTTTCCATCAGGTCTTCGAACTGATCGGCTGCCTGCAGGAATCCCGATGATAATGGGAAAAGGGCGCCCTTTCGTCCGTTTGGCGGGTTAAAGTCGGAGAATTCGACTGAGTTTTCAGAAATCTGTGCAGCAGAGAACCATTCCCTTACTTCAGGGAAGGAGATCTGCGCGTCGATCCTATGTTCGTCGCCAGGTTTTCCCAGTTCAAGCCGGCTGGCCAAACAGGGATTGATCAGGACAATATAGGGGTCATCGGGTTCTGTTTTGCGGATGATGCCGGCCATAATGGAGGCCGGGCTATAAATCGGCGCCAGATTTTCAGTAAGCTGAGGGTAATGTTTTTCGATGAAGGAAACTACAGCCGGGCATTTCGAAGAGATGCGGTATTTCCCGTTGAAGTCGGTAAACAAAGCGGCATGTGCCTGAGCAGAGAGGTCGACCGCGAACGACAGGTCATAAACACCGTCGAATCCCAGGGCTCTGATCATTCCTACGAAATTCCGGTAATCCGTGATGTCAGGGAATTCTGCAGAGATGCAGGGGTCGATGATTGCGCACGACTTTTTGCCGGTTAATACCGTTTCCTTAACCTGGTTCAGATCGGATGCAATGCAAACGGCTCTGGTGGGGCAAACGGTGTAACAACTGCCGCAAGCGATACAGCGATTCGGGAGTATCGTGACGTGATCGACATTGGATTTTACCTCGATAGCCATCACCGGGCATTCCCTGACGCAGGCATAACAGAGTATGCAGGTGGCCGAGTCAACCCAGATCGTCTGATTACCGGGCGGACTTTCGCTGATGATATTGTTGTTCATAACCCAAAATGATTCTTAAGAATTTTCTTCAGTTCATCAGGATCATCTGAATGGATAAGTTCATCTCCGATCTGAATCATCGGGCCTTCGCCGCAATGTCCAAAACAGTGGGCTCCGTGAAAAATCACCTTGTCTTCGAGGTGATGCTGTATCAGAAATTGCTGAACCACCTGAACCATTTTCTTGTTTCCGCGTGCAAAACAAGAGCTCCCCAGGCAAATTCTGATCTCAGTTTTATAGTCTTCCATTATAACGTCAAATCATTGTTTCAAAAATAACAATTATGTACGCGGTAATTAGGAAATGACTGAAATTTGTTGTAAAATTTGCAATCATAAAATCATGTTATAATAATAACAATGTTTGTCAGGTAACAGCATGGGAGCCGATTTCAATGATTTTTTGAAAAAATATCCGGCCGGACGGCGCGAAAACCTAATTCCAATCCTACAGGATATCCAGGATTTACACGGGTATATTCCTGAACCAGCGGTTGCTGCAATTGCGGAGCACCTGGAAATTCCGGCTGTTAAGATTTTCAGTGTGGCTACTTTTTACAATGAATTCCGGTTTAATCCGGGAGGTAAATACCATTTTCAGGTATGCCAGGGAATTGGTTGTCAGGTTGATGGAAGTGAGCGGATCAGGGCGGAATTATCCCGTTTATTGGAAATCGGCCCTGGTGAGATTTCGGGCGATGGTTGGTTCAGCATGGAGTGGGTGCCCTGTTTGGGTGTTTGTCAGGAGGCCCCGGTGTTATCGGTAAACGGAGAGTTTTATCCGAAGATGACTCCGTTAAGGGTGAAAGAACTTATAGAGAAACTCCAAAACCATTGATGTAATGGGAACAACCGCTATCAAAGCCGATCTGCGTGAAGGATTACTCAAACTGATCACTCATCAGCAACCCGACACGGATAAGGACCTGCGCCACCTGGGTAAAACTCTGCGCCGGGAGCGCATCGAAAACCTGACCGTTTTCATCGATAAAACAACTCCCTCATCTATTTATAAGACGGATCTGATTGCAGAGGCAGTTAACAGGTGGTCGGAGGAGAATCAGCTAAAAATTGATATTGTGGAAACCGGGTGCCTGGGATTGATTTCGGTGGAGCCGGTTATTGGAATCCAGGTGCCGGGAAGGGCCAGATTATATTATGGAGAGATTGTCCCATCGGAGATCCAGGGGTTGCTCGACGCCATCACCAAACAGGTGATTCCGGAGGAAAACCTGATCGGGCAAATGGCATTTGGCACCCAACAACCTTGGGAGGAAATTCCCAACTGGAAGGAGCACCCATTCTTTAAACATCAGACGAGAACCGTTACCCACCTGAGCGGGGTTATTGATCCCTGCTCGATATCGGATTATATTGGCTGGGGAGGCTATCGGTCGTTTTATAGGAGCATCCGGTATTATTCCGACACCGAAATATTAAAAATGATTGAAGGGAGTGGCCTGAGGGGGCGCTCCGGATCCGGATTTCCTGCAGCTCAGAAATGGGCGAGTGCTGTCGGGACTCCCAGCGATAATCGTTTTGTTCTTTGCAATGCCGACGAGTCGGACCCCGGTGGATATATGCATCGGGTACTGATTGAAAGCAATCCGCACCTGATTCTTGAAGGCGTCATGCTGGCTGCGTATACCATCGGGGCCAACCATGCGATAATCTATACCCGTTCGCGTTACCGCATGGCAGTTCAAAGAATTCAATGTGCCATCAATCAGGCACGTGAACTCGGACTGATTGGCCAGGATATTTTAAGTAGTGGTTATACTCTCGATATTCAGCTTAAAAGAGGGCCTGGCGCATACGTATGCGGCGAAGAGACCGCCCTGATAGCAAGTCTTGAAGGGAAGCGGGGCTCTCCGAGAACAAAACCTCCGTATCCTTCTACCTTCGGACTGTTCGGCAAGCCAACCCTGGTGCATAATATAGAAACGCTGGCTCAGGTTCCGATTATCATCGAAAAAGGCCCCGACTGGTATAAACAGACCGGTACAAGCGGATCGACGGGTACCAAATTGTTTAGCCTTTCAGGAAAGATAAAGAGGTTGGGTGTTGTGGAAGTTCCTTTCGGAACGCCACTCGGAGAAGTCATCAACGATATGGGTGGGGGTACTGCCAGCGGACTTCCTGCAAAAGCGGTATTGCTGGGAGGGCCATCGGGTCAGTTTGTACTACCGTCGAAATTCGATATTCCGCTTGATATTGACCGTTTCAGGGAAAACAATCAGGTATTGGGTTCAGGAAGTATGGTACTTCTGGATGAGGAGAGTTGCCCAGTGAATCTGATCAAGAATATGATGGATTTTATCCAGCAGGAAAGTTGTGGTAAATGTATCCCATGCAGGGATGGTTCCAGCAGGATCATGAAGACTCTAACGCTGATATCGAGCCGGTCGATGCCTGAGCAAAAGTATGAGGCTCTTGACCGTTTCAAGGGAGTAACCGGTATGCTGGAGCTGGCTGAAGTCATGCAGTCGACCTCTTTATGCGGATTGGGCAAGAGTGCCCCGAATCCGCTGATCAGCGGAATGGAGTTGTTCAGGGAAGAACTGGAGGAACATGTGTTCGACAGAGCCTGCCGGGCTGGGGTATGCATGAATATGAGGTCATTTACGGTTGATCCGGTTGCCTGTAACGGATGTAACCTATGCTATACCAAGTGTCCGGAGAAAGCGATTATCGGAACGCCCCGGCAGGTTCATTATATTGTGGATGATCTTTGCACCGGTTGCGGCAAGTGTTTCGAAGTTTGCAAGTTTAACGCCATACTCGTGGAATAATTCGTCAAGCTATGGTCATCGAAATTGAAGTCAACGGTCGGAAAATAAAAACCCAGAAGGGGACATTGATCCTGGATGCATTGATTGCCAATGGTATCCATGTGCCTACACTTTGTCACATGGATGGGTTCAAACCATCAGGGGCATGCCGTATTTGTGTGGTTGAGGTTGAGGGACGCCCCGATCTTATCCCTTCGTGCTCCTTTTGTGTCGAAGAATCGATGAAGATCCAAACTCACTCGGCAAAAGTGATCAGAGCCCGAAAAACCATACTGGAACTGCTGTTATCGAATCATACGGATGGATGCTTGTATTGTGACCGTGACAACTGGTGTAAGCTGCAGGACCTGGCTTCAGAGTTGAATGTTTCGGAGCGGAAATTGAGCGGGCCGGTCAGGCGAAAAAAAATCGACAATACCAGTCAGTCGATCATCCGGGACCCTTCAAAATGTATTCTCTGCAGCCGTTGTGTAAGGGTTTGTGAAGAGATACAGATCGTTGCGGCCCTGGATTTTCTCAACCGCGGAAACCGTATGGAGGTTGGTACGGTTCTGGGCAAAGGGCTGAACTATACCTCATGCATCAGTTGCGGGCAGTGTATTCAGGTATGCCCGACAGGTGCCCTCAAAGAAAAGAGTCATCTGGATCAGGTTGGCGGGTTGCTCAACGATCATCATAAAATCCCGGTTGCCCTTATTGATCCTGCTGTATATGTCACTCTCGGCGAGTATTATGGTTTTAAACCCAGCCGCGAGTTTTCGTCGATATTAGTCAATGCCCTGAAAAGAATCGGCTTTCAGAAAGTTTATGGTACGGGGTGGGGAATGGAGTTTCAGGCTGGAAACCTGATTAATATTCTGATGGATAGAGATTCAGAAACCGACAAAGGTCCACTGATTTTATCTGAATGCCCCTCAGTGGTCAGGTACATCAGTCAAAGCCGGCCTGATCTGTTGCCACGATTGGTGCCATTAGCGCCTGGACGGCAATTGATGACCCACCTGTTGCGAGAAAAAGTCAGCAAGCAAACGGGCAGGCCTGTTTCAGATATTGTCATTGTACATTTGACTTCATGTATTACAGCCAAGGATGAAACTGTTGCTGCCTCCAAAAAGAAGGATCCCGACTGTTTTCCTGATTTTGCATTATCCACCAGGGAGGTTTTCCGTTTGGTCAGGCTGTTCGGTATTCAGATGGAAAGCCTGGCACCTGAATCCCAGGAGGATCAGATAGGCCCGGGAGCGAGGTCTGGCCATTTGAGTGCAATTTCAGGAGGATATCTTGAAATGCTCACCCGGATTCTTATGGCCAGGGCGCCGGAAATTTCCATTACCAGCGAAAAAGCGGGTAAAATCAAGGGACCGAAGGATGTAAAGGAGATTTGCTGGGAGACTGAAAATAAGCGGTTGGTGGTTTCGTCAGCAAGCTCAATAGTTCAGTTTGAAGCCTATCTGAAAGAGATAAAAAACAAGAAAAGGAAGATCGATCTGATCGAAGTGATGGCTTGTCCTCATGGTTGCATCAATGGTGGCGGACAACCCTGCCGGGGAGTCGACCGGAATTTACGCAACCGACTGAAGGGGATTCTCGATTGGGATGAAAAGTTTTCGGGCACACAGACCTTGGAAAATCTGGATGTTCCGGCTGATATAAACTTGCACGAAGAGGATATTATGGCGAGTTTTGTACCACGCCTGATTACTAAATAATACTCCGATGGCAGATACAGGTAACAAAAAACTAGTCACAACCATTCCGGATAAATGCAGGGTATGTTATACCTGTGTGCGTGAATGTCCGGCAAAGGCCATCCGGATTGTGAACGGACAGGCTGAGGTTATGCATGAAAGGTGCATCGGTTGTGGTAATTGCGTGAAAGTTTGTTCGCAGAATGCCAAAAACTATCTGAATGAAGAGAAAGAGGTTGTTGCACTGTTAAAATCGGGCAAACCTGTTGCTGCTTTAATTGCGCCTACCTTTCCGGCCGAATTCGGGGATCTGGCTGATCCGCATGAATTGGTTGGTGTATTGAGGGCCATCGGGTTTAAATATGTGTGTGAAGTGGCTTTTGGAGCGGATCTGGTTGCCAAGGCTTTTACCGATATTTTTACCAACGAGGAACACCCGGCCGTGATTAGCTCGGATTGCCCGGCTGTAGTTTATTATGTACGGCAGTATCATCCGGATCTGGTTCCTTCATTGGCCAGGATTGCCTCGCCGATGGTGGCGATGACGCGGGTGGTTAAAAAGAAATACGGAAAGAACGTCAAAACTGTTTTTATCGGGCCCTGTATTAGTAAAAAAGCGGAGTCCGAGGAGGTTGATCATGTTCTTACCTTTCAGGAAATCAGGCATTTAATAAAACATAAAGGGATCAGGGCCGGTCAGATACAACCTTCGGAGTTTGATCCACCGCTGGCCGGTAGGGGACTGATCTTCGGAGTTAAACGGGGAATGCTTCAGACCATAAATATCCCGGAGGATCTTTTCGATAGTAATGTTTTGGTTGCCGAAGGAAAGGTAAACTTTCCGGCTGCGATTGACGAGTTTGAAAAAGGGGTGATTGCTGACCAGCATCTGGAATTACTCTGTTGCGAGGGGTGTTTGATGGGACCGGGGATGTCGCCTGACGGGAAAAGATATGCCAGACGCGCCTTGATCGGGAATTATGTAAGGAGCAGGATTCATCAGCAGGATTCAAAAATCTGGAAAGATGAAATTGCGGAATATTCAACCCTTGATCTGACCCAAAGTTTTTCACCGGTCGACCGGAGGCTGGCTTTACCTTCGCCGGCAAAAATCCGGAAGGTGCTGGCATCCATTGGCAGGCAAAATCCTCAGGACCATCTGAACTGCGGAGCATGCGGGTATGATTCGTGCCAAAGTCA
>Ga0209373_10000512_pt1 | contig 62119 bp, 51 predicted proteins | sample Higcelweek5metaG_FD_187173 | JGI IMG/M metagenome (GOLD analysis project Ga0209373, IMG submission 187173) | Freshwater pond sediment microbial communities from the University of Edinburgh, under environmental carbon perturbations - High... | ecosystem: Environmental > Aquatic > Freshwater >...
AACAACATCGGCAGGGTTTTGCAACAGCAACGGCGGATTGTCTTGCTGAACGGTGTAGAAGAAAGGAAACTCGATCAAACGGTTTTGATTGGTGCGTTCGAGCTGATAGAATTCGGCGGTGAAGATGAAAATATACCCTTCCACATCGTGCGAAAGCTCCAGCATGTGGGCTTGCCCCGGCGACAGAAAGAACACACAAGGCGGCTCAATCTTATACTTGTTGCTGTCGATGACATGAAAACCCGACCCTTTGGCCAAGTAAAGCACCTCGAAAAAATCGTGCCGGTGCGGGTATTTCACAGCAAAATGGCGGTTAGCATCGAACACCTCCACCTGAAACTGCTGGCTCTTTCGCTCGGGCGAACTGAACGCGTGCAAACTGTAAACCGGTATTTGGTTGTTCTCTTTCATCGGCAGTAAAAATAGGAAAAAGAAACTCATCACGCTTTACTGATCCAAACTGCAATTCAACTGATCTCATAAGATCGTGAGAAATCACGCCAATCCTATTTTAACCAAGATTTTAATTCTTACATTAAACTCAAAATATTCAATAATTGTAAACCCGACCACAAAAATAATTTTAAACATTCCTCTTCATCCCGACTTCAAATATTTTACTCTTACTAATATTTGTGACGATTTATAAATACCAATTCCTTCCTTAAAATAATATCTACGTGTGCGATTACTCATCAAGTTAATTTAGCATAGATTCACTACTTTTAGTCCTCTGTTTTAACCCTGATTTTTCAAACCTAATACAGAACAGATGAAGAATTTTTCAATTTTGTTGCTTTTGGTTACCGCTCTGGCAACTTCAAACATGGCTTTATCAAATCAACCTTTAAAGGTTGCCATCATTGGATTGACCCATGACCATGTTCACGGATTGCTCAATCAATTAACCAACAGCGAGCTTAAAATTGTGGCCATTGTTGAGCCTAACCGCGAATTGGCCAGCCGCTATTCGGCACAATACCATTTTCCAATGGAACTGGTCTACCCCACTATCGACGAGATGTTGAAAACCGTTACCCCCGAGGCAGTTTGCGCGTTCAACAGTATCTATGAACACCTCGAAGTGGTTCAGAAATGTGCCCCCAAAGGTATTCATGTAATGGTTGAAAAACCACTTGCCGTTAACCTGAAAGCTGCCCGCGAAATGGAGGCATTGGCAACAAAATACCACATACAACTGCTTACCAACTACGAAACCACATGGTACGCATCGAACCACGAAACCTACAATTTGGTCAACAATAAGAAAACCATTGGCGATATCCGCAAAGTTGTGGTTCACGATGGCCACCGCGGGCCGAAGGAGATTGGTTGCAGCAAAGAATTTCTCGAATGGTTAACCGACCCTGTACTGAACGGCGGAGGTGCCATTATCGATTTTGGCTGCTACGGGGCCAACCTCATTACATGGCTGATGAATGGAGAACGACCAATTTCGGTCACCGCCATTACGCTTCACAACAAACCTGAACTGTATCCGAAAGTAGACGACGAAGCCACCATTTTAGTAACCTACCCAAAAGCCGAAGGAATTGTACAGGCATCGTGGAACTGGCCGTTTAACCGCAAAGACATGGAAGTGTACGGCCAAACCGGCTATGTGATGGCCGACAACAGCACCGACATTCGGTACAAATACAAAGAGAGCGAACCCGAAGCAAAACAAACATTGCCTGCCCGTACTGCACCGTTGAACGATCCGTTCTCGATGTTTAAAGCAGTTGTTCGTGGCGAGATGTCACTACCTACCAACGACCTCTCATCGTTAGAGAACAACCTGCTTGTGGTCGAAATACTCGATGCAGCTCGCGAAAGTGCAAAAACAGGCAAAACCATCTTTCTTAATCGGAAATAAACATGAAACAAATAGATTCAATTGGGCATCTGGTTACACAAAAAGGCTTCAAAGACTTCAAATTGATCGATGCCAAAGAAATTGTGGTGGCACAATGGGTGCGGGTGAAATGTCAATTTGGATGCAGCGATTACGGGCTGGGAACATGCCCTCCCAACACCCCAACGGTGGCCGAGTGCAAACAGTTTTTCGATGAATATTCAACTGCATTCATTATCAAATTGACAACCTTTGCCGATAAAAATGCATATCCGGTACAGTGGTCGAAAAACATCACCAACCAATTGTTGGAGTTGGAACGAGAAATCTTTCTAAGCGGGTTTCAAAAAGTATTTCTATTGAATCAAACATGTTGCGGGCTTTGCACCGAATGCTCTGGCAACCGGATCAACTGTAAAGACAAACAACGGTCGCGTCCAAGCCCCGAAGCCTTTGCTGTTGATGTTTATCAAACCGTTCGGAATGCAGGAATGGAAATCGATGTGATTGCCGAAAATCCATCTGAAATTCATCGGATAGCCATTTTGATGGTGGAATAATAATTATCAAAAAACAGAAATTACAATGAACAACTTTCTCATCGCATTATTGATTGGACTATCAGCAGGCATCATCGATGCATTGCCCATGATTGTGCAGAAACTAGACAAATATGCTGTTGCATCAGCCTTTGTCCATTGGGTGGTATTGGGACTGATTATTCCGTTTGTCGATTGGAATATGGCTCCGTGGTTAAAAGGGTTAATTATTGGAGAACTGAGTGCAATCCCAGTTATTCTGATAATTTTCAAGCAAGACAAAAAAGCTGCAATACCGATTCTGGCAATGTCTGCCGTTCTTGGAATTGGCGTTGCACTTGCAGGCGAATGGCTCATCAATTAATCGGTTAAAACATCGTTTTCATGTCTGAAATATCGAACCACACACCGCAACGGGTAGCACAATTGGTGCAACTTACCGTTGGATTATTGGAAGGCCAAAACGGCAAGGAACTTTACCTGCAACACATCGATGCCGTAAACAGCGCAACGCCGCTTGAAGTAATCCTGCTCTTCGACGAGGTGATGAAGCTCGACTACCCCATTTCGGAGGTAAAAATTGCCGTTAACCGCTCGCTAAACCTACTACACAAAACCCTCGACAATAACCCGTTGCCAACACCTGAACCAAACTCATTCCTTTGGGCGTTAATGGAAAACAACCGGGCAATGGCCGAAATACTCGAAGAGCTGAAACCATTGATCAAACAGGTAAACATTGAACAGAACAACGGGTTAATAGAAACAATCGGGGCACAATTCGAGAAACTGCTCCTGTTCAAGAAACATTATGTATTGAAAGAAAACTTGCTTTTCCCGCTCATCGAAAAGCACTTTCCCCAGCACCGGTGCCTGCAAATTATGTGGTCGTTTCACGATGATATTCTACGGAACTTGAAAGAGGCGCACGAAATGCTGCTTGAAAAAAGGTTCGAGAAAATTCCGTTTAACCGTTTGGTTGGTATGATTTTCTTCAATATGCTGGCCATTAAATTCAGAGAAGAAAAAATACTTTTCCCGGTAATGATGGCACACATTCCCCAACCCGATTTTGATGCGTTGTTGCCCGAAAGCATCGAGTTGGGTTATCCTTACATTGCCCCACAACACAGGACTCTTGAAAATGAACTGAAAACAACTATCGAAGGAAAAATAGATTTGGGAACCGGGCTTCTCACCCCAGAACAAATAATCTTGCTTTTCAATCATCTTCCGGTAGATATTACTTATGTGGATGAAAACAATAGGGTGCAATTTTTTTCAACTCCTGAGAAAAGAATTTTTCCACGCACCAAAGCCATTATCGGTCGCGAAGTTTCAAAATGCCATCCACCAGAAAGCGTGCATGTGGTAAACCAAATTGTGGAGTTGTTCAGAAAAGGCGAAAAAAACGAAGCCAGCTTTTGGATACATATGAAAGGAAACTTTGTTTTGATCCGCTATTTTGCTGTTCGAAACAATGCTGGAGAATACAAAGGGGTAATTGAGGTAACCCAAGAAATTGGGGAAATACAACAACTTGAGGGCGATAAACGGTTGTTGGATTGGTAAAATTGGATTGTGGAACAATCACAAAATGAAGCAGGCCCTTTTGTAGGCCAATCATTTCATTTTCCTCGAAAAAATTCTTTTCTTCGTTTCCACTATTACAATTTTAACACACACAAACCTTAATTATGAAGATCTTAAAACCATTTATTCTGGCACTGCTCGCATCGGCTACGTTGATGTGTTTTGCCAAAAACAACAAACCACTCAACAAACAGGTTGACGAAGCACTTGAATTCTCACTTAAGCAGAGCATTGCAATGGCAAAAGTGATGGATACTCTTCCGGGGCGTCTTCCAAAAACAATTAAACCAAACGGAGAGTTCGAAACCTCCGACCAGCGTTGGTGGACCAGCGGATTCTTTCCGGGGCAACTTTGGTACATGTACGAATATTCGGGCGATGAGAACATAAAGAATCTGGCGCACCAATATTCATTGAGAGTTGCCAATCAACAATATACCACCGACAATCACGACGTGGGTTTTATGATCTTTTGCAGTTTTGGGAACGGTTATCGATTAACAAAAAATGAAGATTACCTGAGTGTTATTGAAAATGCATCAAAATCGTTGTGTACCCGCTTTAACCCAATTACAGGTTGTACTCGATCGTGGGATAGAGGAGCTTGGAATAAAAGGTGGCAATATGCCGTAATTATCGACAACATGATGAACCTTGAACTGTTGATGTGGGCGGCCCAAGAATTCAAAAATCCTGAATTTGAGAAAGTGGCACTTTCGCATGCAAACACCACTATGAAAAACCATTTCCGCCCCGACGGAAGTTCATATCATGTAATTTCGTATGACACAATCACCGGAGAACCTCACGCTAAGAACACCGCACAAGGCTACAGCGATAGTTCGGCTTGGGCACGTGGCCAGGCCTGGGGACTCTATGGCTACAGCATGATGTACCGCATGACTGGCAAAAAAGAGTACTTGGAGAAGGCGAAAACAATTGCCAACTTCATCATTAATCATCCCAATTTGCCCGAAGATAAAATTCCGTATTGGGACTTTAATGCTCCCGACATACCGAATGCGAAACGCGACGTGTCGGCTGGGGCAATCACCTGTTCAGCGTTATTGGAACTGAGTGGTTTTGTTGATAAAAAGCTTTCAAATCAGTATCTCGATGTGGCAAAAAAACAACTCTCAGCCATGTGCAACAAACCATACCTTGCCAATTTGGGCGAGAATGGAAATTTTATTCTAAAACATAGTGTTGGGCATCTTCCAAACAAATCGGAAGTGGATGTTCCTCTTACTTATGCCGATTACTATTTTGTAGAAGCCTTAATTCGATATAAGAATTTGAAGAAAAAATAGCATTTTAAGCGGGCTGCCATTAGTTGGTGGCCCTTTTTTTAAGCTGAATTTTGGAATAAAAGAAGCAAAACACTTGAATTGGTCTAATTATTCAAGTAAAGGCTCAAACATTAACCAATTCATTATTCCATCGGTTTATATGTTCAAAAACATCGTGAACAAAACACACGTATTCAAGGTTATAGGATTGAATTTATTTTGCAAAAACAAATTAGTTCATTTCCTAATATTCACTAAACCTTGTTCGTATGAAAAAAAATCTACTCATCTATTTAAGTCTTGCAGCCGCAGCAATTCTTTTAATATCAGGAACACTTTACAGTTCAAGTTCACCGGGTAAAAAGTCAGGTTCGCCAATGGATGGAGCAACATGTTTATCGTGCCATACAGGAAGCACGGTTGAAGTGAAAGACAAATGGATTTCATCAAATATTCCGGCAACCGGCTGGGTTCCTAAAACCACGTACACCATTACCATTGCGGCAGAAGATGCTATAGCCGCAAAAATCGGGTTCGAATTAACAGCTGAAAATGCAACATCAAAAGTAGGAACATTTAAAATTACCGAAACCACAAGTACTACACTTACCAATGGTAACAAAGCCGTAACCCATAGAGATGCGGGAAATATACCTACCGACGGAATCGTTAAGTGGACGGTTGATTGGACTGCTCCGGATGTTGATTCGGGCGACATTACCTTCTTTGCCGCTTTCAATGCTGCCAATGGCAACAAAAGCACCAATGGTGACAGAATATTTACAAGCACTTATACCGTAGCACAAGACCAAACAACAACCGGCATCGAAGTGCCTGATTTGATAGAGAATGCGGTATACCCAAATCCAGCCTATGGTTTTGTTTTCGTTCAAAGTGAAAAACAGTTGAGAAGCATTTCAATCATAGACATTCAAGGTAAATTGGTTAAAACAATTAAAAATCCTTCCGAAAATCGTTCAATAATTGATTTAACCGGAATAAGAAATGGAAATTATCTTATAAAAGCTGTAACTTCAGATGGTGAATTCGTTAAGAAAATTCAACTCATCAACTAAATCATCATGGTTAAGCAAATCACATCGTGGATACGCCCTTTGATACTTTTGACCTTAATTGGGTTGACAACAGCTGTTTTCTTTTACAATAAACCGTTTCAAAACATTGGAAAAGCAAAAGCGGCGTACGTATTGTCTTCGTCAGAACTTTTTTCTCAATTTGAAAAAAACACTTCTGAATCGCTAAAAAAGTATCAAGGCAAGGTGTTGGAAATTAGCGGATCGGTTCAAACAGTTGAAATACAAGAGAAGTATGCAACTGTTATATTGGCCAACGAAGGCGACTTTTACGGAATCAATTGCTCATTTAACGCCAAGCACCTCGAAGGATTGAACTCTTTGGTTATTGGACAATTGGCGACAATTAAAGGTGAATGCAAAGGTTATATCGACGATGTAATTATCAACAATTGTGTTCTGGTAAAACAATAGCTATGAGAATTAAACCTTTAACGTTATTGCTATTTCCGCTGGTGTTGATTGCAAGCAACAGTTGCACGTACCACAACGAAGACGACTACTTTAAGGATAACCCGTCGATTTGTTACACCGAAAACCTTTCGTTTGAAACCGATATTACGCCGCTCTTTCAAGCGAACTGCGTATCGTGCCATAACACGGGCAACCAACAAGGAGGTGTAAATCTCGACAACTACACGGGTATAACCCAACAAGCAAAAAACGGCAAACTGGTTTCTGTTATCAAACACGAAACAGGTTTTTCGCCTATGCCTGCTTATCAGCCCAAACTCGACGATTGCACCATTTCCAAAATCGAAGCCTGGGTAAACAACGGTTCTAAAAACAATTAAGGTATGAAAACATACATAACACTTACACTTCTGCTTCTCCTTGCAGGAACAGTGTCTGCTCAAAAATATTTCACCCGCAACGGATTTGTACGTTTCTTCTCTGCGGCACCTTTGGAGAACATCGAGGCCACAACAAATCAAGCCTCGTGCATTGTTGATCTCACAACAGGTGAAGTGGTTTCAAAACTATTGATCGAATCGTTTCAGTTCGAAAAAGCACTGATGCAAGAGCATTTCAACGAAAACTATATGGAATCGGACAAATTTCCACAAGCATTGTTAAAGGGCTCAATTGCAAATCACAAAACGATTGACTTCAACAACCTAACGAACCGCGAAATTGAGTTCATTGGTGAAATTACCATTCATGGAATTACACAACCATTAAATGTTAAAGTAACGATAGACAAAAAGGAGGATCTATTTACTGCAACTTCAAAATTCATATTAAAACCTGCTGATTTTGAAATAAAAATACCCAAAGCGATTGCAAACAACATTGCAAAAGAGATCGAAGTGAGCTTAAAATTTGACATGAAACCCTTAAACCGCCAAAATTGAGAATAAAACGAACATGTTTGCAGAGAAACACAAACACAGATGAACAGAACACATGTGAGTTCCATATGGCCGAAATCTCGTTCATATTTTGAATTTTTGATCCAAAAGATATTAAGCGAGTTAAAAATTTTGTACGAATGAAACAACTACTTTTTTTACTGCTGTTGGCTATAAATCTCTCGGTTTCGGCTCAGGAGTTGGAAGATTTACTCAACGACCAATTAAAGGACTCATCAAAAACAGAATTGGTTCCGGCTACTTTTAAATCGGTACAACTCATCAACTCGCACACCACCAAATTACCCGACAAAGGCGATTTGATATTACTCATTTCGCACAGGTTTGGAAATTTTAGCACAGGCTTTTCAGACCTTTGGGGGCTCGACAATGCGACCATGCGATTTGGGTTCGAGTATGGGGTTTCGCCTTCCCTATCGCTGGGGTTTGGTCGAAGTACGTACCGCAGCAGTTACGACCTATTTGCAAAACAACTTCTATTTGTGCAGCAAACGGGAAAAAAGGAGATCCCGCTTTCGTTGGGAGTTTTGGCCGTTTCAAACATTTCGTCGGACAAATGGCCCGATGATGGACGCGATTATTTGTTTGCCCACCGCATGAGCTACACCTTGCAGCTACTTTTGTCTCGAAAATTTAATCGAAATTTATCGTTGCAACTGATGCCTACGTTCATCCATCGAAATTTAGTAGAAACAGCCACTGATCAAAACGATGTTTTTGCAATTGGCGCAGGAGGCAGAATGAAACTGAACAATTGGGTTGCACTTACCGGTGAATACCATTTCACAATGCCCGGAGAAACAGCTCACAAATATGAAAACCCTCTTTCGTTGGGCGTTGACCTTGAAACTGGCGGGCATGTTTTCCAACTTTTTTTCACCAATTCGACAGCCATTTACGACGAAGCACTAATAACCCAGACCACAGGCAAATGGTTGGCAGGCGACATCCGTTTTGGATTCAATATTTCACGAACTTTTTAAAAAATAAAAAAGGGAAAGAAACTCCAACATTACTTTCCCCTTTCCTATTGATGAATGACGAATTCATTACATCGTCCAAGGTTCAGCTTTACTATCAAGTTCATCGGCCCATTTGTATTGCAATTTCACAATTGCGTCTACAATATCGTAGGGCAAAGGTTCAATACTCTCGGCTGCACTCAAAAATTCGATCAGGTTTTCAGCGTTACTTGTTGAACCAACAGTAGCCCTAACTGACGAGAAACTGTGCGCAAAACGGACACAGAATTCGGTCCAATTATCAACTCCCGAACGTTCGAAAATAGGTGCCACTTCAGCAGCACGTTCCTGCAAATATTTTTTCCAAGCAAACCCCTTCACATCGCGCAAACTGTGAACTGGACCGCCAGCAACTGTTCGTAACGCGATTATTGGTTCGCTTCTTTCACGTATCAGGTCCCATAATTCGTTCGATACAAAACGCTGCAGTGGATTCAAATAAAAAATGATTCCATCAACAATCCCTTTTGTATAACCACCTTTTAGTGCTCGAAGCGGTATTTCTGAAGTCCATGGAAAAGCCTCAATAACAAAACGATTCACCAATCCTTTGGTTTTTATTTTCTGAAATTCTTCGTAGCATTTTCCACCTGAAGCAAATTCTTCTGCTAGCTGACCTCCAAGACATAATTGACCAATTTCGATGCAATTAATTTCCATTAACTGAATATTCTTTTGAATATCGGCATTAAGCTCTTCAATGGTTTCGCCGCCTAGTTTAACAATTAGTTTAGGAATTTTGGTCCGATCGAGATCAAAAGCTTTTTTAAGTACATCCAAGGCATCACCATACCAATGACTGGTGTGAAACCAAACACCTGTATCGATTGCAGCTTTCGCAATTTCTACTCTATCGTCGAAAGAAATATTGCTGTCGCCCAATCGGGTTGTTCCGTATACATATGGTGAAATATCAGTTAATAAAACTGACTTCTCAAGAAAACTTTGTCTATCCATGATTGTCCCTTTTGAATTCACTAAAATAAGCAATTAATCATCAAAATTGAAAGCATTTTTCTGATCAAATAGAATCACCTATTGAAGATTAGGACAAAAAAATATTCGCCTAAAAAACACACATGAAAACACAAATCCGAAGACCTAAAAATCAATAAATTGGACTATTTTTTAAGATAAAGTTTATCACGCAATTCTTTAATTTTTTCGTTGCCTTCGTATTCCGAATATTCCATTTGTTTATCGATCATTCCATTTGGAGTAAGTTCAATAATTCGGTTACAAACGGTGTTAATAAATTCGTGGTCATGAGACGACATTAAAACGTTTCCGTTGAATTGGGTCAAACGGTTGTTAAAAGCTTGTATCGATTCCAAATCGAGGTGATTGGTTGGCGTATCAAGAATCATCAAGTTAGCGTTACGCAACATCATGCGGGAAATCATACAGCGCATTTTTTCGCCTCCCGAAAGCACATTTGCTTTTTTGTAAACCTCCTCGCCCGAGAATAACATTTTACCAAGGTATCCGCGAACAAACATTTCACTGGTGTCGCTCGAGAACTGGCCTAACCATTCAACCAGCGTATAATCTTTTTTGAAAAATTCACTATTTTCAAGAGGTAAATAAGCAGTGGTGATGGTCTGTCCCCACACAAAAGTACCTGAGTCGGGTTTTTGTTTTCCGTCGAGAATTTCAAATAAAGCAGTCATAGCACGGGTATCGCGCGAAACGAAAACAATCTTATCGTCTTTTTCAACTTTGAACGTAAGGTCGCGAAACAAAATTTCACCTTCGATGCTCGCACTCAGGTTTTCAACTTCTAAAACATTGTTACCTGGGGCACGATCGGGTGTGAAAATAATTCCGGGGTATTTTCGGGTCGAAGGTTGAATTTCTTCAACATTGAGCTTTTCGAGCATCTTTTTACGGCTGGTTGTCTGCTTCGATTTGGCAACATTGGCACTAAAACGGCGAATGAACTCTTCAAGCTCTTTTTTCTTTTCATCGGCTTTTTTGTTCTGAGCTTGTTGTTGGCGAAGTGCCAACTGGCTCGACTGGTACCAGAACGAATAGTTACCGCCATACATTTGAGCCTTTCCGAAATCGATATCCACAACATGCGTACATATTGCATCGAGGAAGTGACGGTCATGCGATACAACCAAAACGGTATGATCGAAGTTTGCCAAATAATTTTCGAGCCAAGTAATGGTTTCGAGGTCAAGGTCGTTGGTTGGCTCATCGAGCAAAAGGTTGTCGGGTTGGCCAAACAATGCTTGAGCCAATAACACTTTTACTTTAATTTTTCCATCCATGTCGGCCATTGTACGATGATGCAGCTCTTCTTTCACCCCTAATCCGCTCAACAACGATGCGGCATTATTTTCGGCATTCCAGCCATCCATTTCGGCAAAACGCTCTTCAAGTTCAGAAGCGCGAATACCATCGGCATCGGTAAAATCGGTTTTTGCATACAAAATTTCTTTTTCGTGCATGTTGCGCCAAAGTTCTTCGTGCCCTCTCATTACAGTTTCAATCACTGAAAAATCGTTGAAAGCCGAGTGGTCTTGTTTCAGCACCGACAAACGTTCACCTGCACCAAAACTTACAGATCCGGTTCGGGCATCCATATCGCCGTAAAGCATTCTAAGAAAAGTTGTTTTCCCGGCACCATTGGCACCAATAATCCCATAGCAGTTACCTGCCGTGAATTTCATATTAACATCCTGAAATAAAACACGCTTACCAAACTGGATACTTAAATTCGAAACTGTAATCATTTTTTTACTTTTGTATTTAACTGTGAACGGGCGGCAAAAATACACAATCTTAATCAGCCTGCAAGTTTTTATACATTTGATAATGAATAATTAAGATTAATTTCTCCATTATAATGGTCAATAGTCACTGGTAATTAGAAACGTGGAAAAGGAAAACAAAAAAACAAATTATCACAACCCCAATTTCCGTTATTATCAACACAATATGCTGAAATTATGAAAAATTAGCAATTGACGACAGTTCTATCAGAAACCGATTCAAAGGCAAAAACCCAGAATAAATCACAGGTTTAATCAGGCTTAACATTAAAAAATTGATAGGCTTGAAGATCGATTCTACAAAATATGGAAAGATTTTATTGTATTCTGTCGGTTTATTTAACTTCGCATATCAAAAGGAACAAGTTAATTTTTATCAAATGCAAACAGCACTGCTAATTATCGACATTCAAAACGACTATTTTGAAAACGGCACCATGGCTTTGGTTGGTGCAGAAGAAGCCAGCTTAAATGCAAAAGAAATTTTGTACAAATTCCGATCTGAAAAATCACCAATTATTCATGTCCAACACATCGCAACTCGACCAACGGCTACATTCTTTCTTCCCGGAACAGGAGGAGCAGAAATCCAAAAAAATGTAACCCCAGATACAGGTGAACTTTTGGTGGTGAAGCATTTCCCCAACAGCTTCAAAGAAACCAACCTGCTCGATTATCTTAAAACCAACAACATTACTGATTTAGTGATTTGTGGTATGATGACCCATATGTGTATCGACGCAACAGTGCGGGCAGCAAAAGATATGGGTTTCAATGTTACGCTCGTTGCCGATGCTTGCGCTACCCGAGATCTTGATTTCGAGGGTTCGACTGTTCCCGCGAAACAAGTCCACAACAGTTTTCTTGCCGCACTAAAAAACACATATGCAACCATTGTTACAACCAAACAATTGACAAACAACCAATAGCATATGCTCAAAATTCTTTTCATCACATTGGGAAGCATTTCACTTTTACTTGGCATTATTGGAATCTTTGTTCCAGGATTGCCCACTACCCCATTTCTATTATTAACTGCCGCACTGTACATGCGCGGTTCAACAAAACTGTATCAACGGGTAATCAGAAACAAATTTCTTGGCCCGTACATTCTTCAATATCACAAAAATAGAGGGATGACCCTTCAGCAAAAATTTTCATCAATGGGATTGATGTGGTTCATGATTATAGTTTCTGCTTTTTTCTTCATCCATTTAACAACACTAAAAATGGTAGTGATTGGTGCAGGTGTGATCGGAACTGTAGTTATGGGTTTTATAGTTCCAACTTCGAGAAAGTAGTATTTATTTCTTTTTTTTGATTGGTTACATTTTCTTAACTTCCAACCAAGAACAGAATATCTTTTTCATTGTTTAATCGTTGTTTTTAAAAAGGTTTTTATGCAGAAGAGGATTATTGTTGTAGGCGGAGGCTTTGCAGGGTTGCAATTCATCCAAAATTTAAAGAAGAACGAATTCGATGTTTTACTCATCGACCGATTGAACCACCACCAGTTTCAACCACTTTTTTATCAGGTGGCCACATCGCAAATTGAGCCTTCGAGTATTTCTTTTCCTTTTCGAAAAATATTGCACAAAAGGAAAGATGTTCGTATACGCCTTGCCGAAGTGCTTTCCATCGATAACAAGAACAATATTTTGAACACCTCAATTGGACCGTTTGAATATGACATGTTGGTAATTGCTACCGGCTGTAAAACCAATTTCTTTGGAAACGAAGAGATCAAAAAACATACACTTACCCTGAAAACCACTCATGAGGCAATTACAATCAGAAACTCCATTTTAGAAAATTTTGAGAAGGTACTTTATACTCCCGAATCAGAAATTGAAGGATTGTTCAATATTGTAATTGTAGGCGCTGGGCCAACTGGAGTTGAACTTTCAGGCGCTTTTGCTGAAATTAAACGTGATATTCTGCCCAAAGATTTCTTTCGAATTGACTTTTCGAGGTTGCAAATTATACTGATTGACGGATCGGCCCATACGCTGAACAACATGAGCGAACTTGCCCGAAATTCTTCTGAAAAATACCTGCGCGAGATGGGTGTTGTAATAAAAACAGGTGTAATTGTGAAAAATTACGATGGAGAAACATTGACTTTAAACAGTGGAGAAACAATTAAAAGTAAGAATGTGATATGGGCTGCAGGTGTTACCGGCAACATAATTGAAGGATTACCACAGGAAATAATTACGCCGCAAAACCGGATTAAAGTTGATCGCACAAATAAAGTAGACGGGTATGAAAATATTTTCGCAATTGGCGATATTTCATACATGGAAACACCCATTTTCCCCAAAGGACATCCTCAGTTAGCCAATGTAGCCATTAACCAGGGAAAACGTTTAGCAAAAAATTTACTGTTGATCGAAAAAGGCAAAACACCTAAATTTTACGAATATGAAGACTTAGGTTCAATGGCCACAATTGGAAGAAATAAAGCTGTTGTTGATTTACCGTTTATGCGTTTCAAAGGGTATTTCGCCTGGTTTATTTGGATGTTCCTTCACCTGATGCTAATTTTAAGTGTACGCAACAAACTTATCATCTTTATCAACTGGGCATGGAACTACATTACCAAAAACAGCTCTTTACGATTGATATTGAAGGGCAATGATAGATATTAACAAAAGAAACAAGCAACAAAAATTCAATAATTCCCTTTTGAATTTTAAAGCCCAATGAACGAAAACCACTATAACCATGAACAATTTTGACATTTCGGTAAACCGTTTCAACGAATTTGCTGAAGAATATGCCAACCGATTCTCAACCATTGAAAACTATCATCACGCAATCGATCGTTTCATCGAATTAATTGATTCTGAAAAACCCTCGATACTGGAACTGGGTTGCGGCCCCGGAAACATTACAAGGTATTTGAAAGAAAAATTACCTGAAAGTCAAATTATCGCCATAGACCTAGCCCCAAAAATGATTGAAATTGCCCGGCAAAGCTTAACTGACGTTGATTTTAGGGTTTTGGATGTTCGCGACATCAACCAGATAAACCAGAAATTCGATGCGGTTATGTGCTCTTTTTGTTTGCCTTTTTTATCACACCCCGACACGCAGCAATTAATCGCCAACTGTGCAAACCTGCTCTCTGAAAAAGGGGTAATGTACATTAGCACAATGGAAGGCGATGCTTCAAAGGCAGGATTCGAAACAACTAGTTTTTCGGGGAATTCTGAAATTTATTTCAATTACTATACACGTTCTGAACTCGAAGGTTACATTTCAAAATATTTTTCAAGCCAGCAACTCATTTGTCAAGACTATTTTGAACCCAACGGGAGCATCACCACTGACATGATTTTCACTTGTGTGAGATAAATTTAAACTGTCTGTTTTTTCAATTGCTTACAACAACGAATCGAACCTGTGTTTTTCAAACACCGAGTAACTAACTATGCCCTATCTTTTGTAGGAAAAAAGTTAAGCGATAAGACCTTTAAGGAGAACTACTTTACGTAAAGTGTAGCACCAATTTTTAAAATGTGCTTAGTAGTAATGTTGTTCAAAGCACAGATACTTTTTACGGTTGTATTGTACATTTTAGCAATACTCCACAAGTTATCACCCTTGCTCACAATATGTTTTGTAGAGTCACCGCCATCAGCTAAAGTTGCGTTCGAAATACGAGCAGGGGCAGTTTCTTTTAATTCATCAATATCAATGGTGACTTTTTTGTTTTTGTAATATAGGAATTGACTTCTGAGTGAATATGTTTCAAAGTCAATATATTTATTTGAATCGAAAGGATCACCAAACAAACGGGTTTCGAAATGAAGGTGGTCACAGGTTGCTCTCCCTGTCCGTCCGCCTAAACCGATTAAATCGCCTGCTTTAATGGTATCGTTCACTTTTACCGATATCGATTTCAAATGGCCATAAATGGTTTCAAGCCCGTTGTTATGACGAACCAAAACCAAATTTCCATAACCGCTAAAAGGGCGCGCTAAACGAACTTTACCATCAAAAGCACAATAAACAGAGTCGCCTTTCGTCAGTTTTATGTCGGTGCCGGTATGCATTCGACCACTTCGGGGGCCGAATTTCGAAATTACTTTTCCTTTATAGGGATGGCAATATGGATTATCCATCGCCCCAACCAATGCAATCACAATAGTGTCACTGTTTGGTGTGAAAATTTTTGATGGATATCGGATATTCGTAGTTTCCCACAAATTTTTATACAGTTCTGTGGCAGGAGAGCCTTCCTCTTCATTAAATGATGATTCAATAATATTCAAAATAGAATCAAGCTGAGCACTCTCATCTGACTCATTCGGTAATCTATTAATTTCCTGACCTTTCACTACACCTGAAGCAGCAAATAACAGTAAAAATGAAATATATATCCAATAAATTTTCTTCATTACTGGTAACAGTTTCCGGTTAATCTCAACGCATCATTTTGCACAAAAGTAACATTACAGTTACATATTTGGATACTTTTTATAAAAATGAAACAATTTTTAACAAACAAAAGTCTCTTTTCATAAATTTGCGGCGTTTAAAAAAAGAACTATTTTGGAGATGAAAAAGAGTGGTAGCCTTAAAGTTATAAAGTTAATAACTATTGGTTTTTTTGGAGTATTTGCATTAATTGGATTATTTCTCACCGGCGCATATTTAGCAGTAAAACTACACCTCACCGATGATCCGGGTGTTGCCGACTTAAACGACCGTTATTTTCAGGACATTAAAGATCGATATGGAAAGATCACTGATCGAAAGAATACTTCTTTAGACCAAGAAGAAGCCCGTCTATATTACAATTTGTTTGTTTTGAGCAAATATTACCCCGAAAATTCGGCGTATATCTTAAATGCATATCAAAAAAGCAAAAACATCAAGGAAGCAAATCGGATGTTCGAGGCTGTTAACTTGCACATGCAGGATAACGAAGAATATCATAATGCATTGAACCAATTTGATCCGAATGATGAAGAGTTGAAGGACATGGAAACAAATGGAAGTGTCTTTACTTGGATGAATATTGGTGAATGGCAGGTATTTAAAGAAGCTGTTGCAAAAGACAAACCTCTTATCGACTCAGTGGCATACCTTACCGGTGTTGAACCACGACTTATTGTAGCTGTTTTGGTAGGAGAACAAATCAGGCTTTTCAATTCAAACCGCGAAGCCTATAAAAAATGGATTGGCCCATTGAAAATACTCTCGGTTGAAACAACTTTTTCACTTGGGGTAACCGGAATCAAAGTTCCAACAGCACAAAAAATTGAGAGAAACCTAAAAGACAGCTCATCGGTTTTCTACCTTGGAAAGCAATATGAAAACCTGCTCGATTTTCAAACAAACTCTCCCGGACAGGAACGATTTAAACGGTTAACCAATTACCAGAACCATTTTTATTCGTACATGTATGCTGCTTTAAATGTGAAGCAGATGAAGATTCAATGGGAACGTGCTGGTTACCCAATAGATAACCGACCTGAGATTTTAGCAACGCTATTCAACATTGGATTTGAGCAATCGATCCCAAAAGAAAATCCGGTAGTTGGTGGTTCTGGAATCAACATTAAAGGAAAACGCTACACCTTTGGTTCTGTAGCCTACGAATTCTATTATTCTGGCGAGTTGTTCGATTTGTTCCCATTCAAAAATTCAAAATTCGATTTTGCGAATGAAAATGTTTAAAACAATTCCGTTTTTCGTTATCGCTATTCTAGTTGGATGCATTACAACACCGCAATATACTAAGGCACAAGATATATCAACGTTTGTTTTACCATGGAAAACCCTCGACAGTGGTTTATTCTATTGCGAAATTGATGCGCCAGAAAAATCGATTCTAAACGACTCTAAACTTTCTATTTTAAAAGTTGATCCAACAAAATTCGATTTTAATCTGCTAACAGCCACAGAATTTGGTCAACACCCACGAACAGCGCCCCAATGGGCCGAAGAATTCAAAATGGAAGTGGTGGTCAATTTAAGCATGTACCAGTACAATAAAGGGCAAACTGCCAAAGCCTATTGCATCAACTACAACCATATAAACAACAGTAATTTCAGCGGATACTACAATGCCTTGCTGGCTTTTCACCCTGTAAAACAGCAGGATGCAACATTTGAAATTATAGACATGACTTGTCGTAGTTGGAGTGATGTTAAAAACGATTTTTATTCCTTTTGCCAATCGATGCGCATGATCGATTGTAACCGAATGCCCATGGCTTGGGACAAAAGACCAGGTCAATCGTGCAGCATGGTTGTTGCTTCAACTGACATCGAAGGGTTTATCTATTTTATTTTTACCCGCTCGCCATATACCCACCCGCAAATGATTGGTTTTTTACTGAACCTTCCGTTACAACTTACAACCACTGTTTATTTGGAAGGTGGACCAGAAACCAGTTTGTACATTGCCACTCCCGACACCACCATCAGTAAATTTGGCTGTTACGTCTCCAAAACTTATGAGCGCGACGACAATGCCGAATTCTGGAAAATACCCAATGTAATTGGTATCCGTAAGAAATAAACTGATTCCATTCATTTTTAAGATTCTTCAATTCACGTTTTCTACTCTTCACATTCTGCAACTTGTTCAATTCTTAGCGGTTGCTCTTTTTTTTAACATGCCATTCACACGTTGCATAAAAAAATCCAAGTACCTTGGGACTGGAAACTTTTAAAATAAACCTTTTATGCAAACCTATTTAACTGTCAGAAAAATCAGCTTTCTGCTGATGATTCTTCTATTCTGTACATCCAACATTAATGCAAATCGACCCACAAAAAAGAGCAAATCGCAGTTTAGTGTGATTGCTTTCTACACAGGGAAAAACGACGCGGCACACGTTAGTTACGTAAAAGAATCCAATCGCTGGTTTTCTGAAATATCAAAGACATACAATTTTGAGTATGATTCAACCAACAATTGGAACAACATGAATGACGAGTTCCTGAAAAAGTACGATGTCATTGTTTTTCTCGACACCCGCCCCGATTCATTACCCCAACGGCAAGCTTTTGAACGTTACATGAAAAATGGCGGCGGATTTCTTGGAATCCACTTTTCGGCATTTGCACTTACGCCTAGCGCCTACCCACAAAACTGGGATTGGTACCACAACGAATTTTTGGGTTCTGGCGAATACAATGGGAACACATGGAAACCAACAACTGCAGTTCTTCGGGTTGAAAACCAGAAACACCCGGCCACCAAAAACCTGCCCGAAACCTTTACTGCATCGCCCAACGAATGGTATAAATGGCAATTCGACCTTCGCAAAAATCCAAACATCAACATTCTGCTCTCCATCGATTCCACCAGTTTTCCGTTGGGCACAGGCCCCAAAGAGTGGGAAATATGGCACAGTGGCTATTATCCAATGGTTTGGACGAACAAAAACTACAAAATGTTGTATGTAAATATGGGGCACAACGACATTGACTACGGCGGAACAGAAAAAGAACTGTCGTTTACCCACGAAAACGAAATCCAGAACCGATTAATCATCGACGGGCTGCTATGGTTGGGAGGCAAAAAGAAATAGACTACAAACCTATAGTGTATACAACCTAATTAACTATTAAAATGAATCAATTTACACATTCACGACTAGCATCAATTTTATTGCTAGTTGCAGGAATTCTGCTCATGACCATAAAATCGGAGGCGCGTTCGGTTTACGAACAAAAGCCCAACGACCCCGAGGCAGTTTTCTTTACGCCCGAAAACTTTAAGATCAGTGCCGATGGCAAAACTGATGTTACTGACGAGCTTCAAAAGGCTATAAACAAGGTGAAAACGGAAAAAAACTTCGGAATACTGTTTATCCCCGAAGGTAAATACCTAATCAGCAAAACTATTTATGTTCCTAGTGCAGTAAGATTGATTGGTTACGGGAAAAACCGTCCTGAGTTTATCCTTGGAAAGAACACACCTGGATTTCAAAATGAGCAAAACTATATGATTTGGTTTACCAGTGGACTAGTTGCCGATGGACAAGAACCTCGCGATGCCGGTGCCGGAACATTTTACAGCGCCATTTCAAACATCGATTTCCGCATAGAAAAAGGGAATCCGAAAGCCATTGCGCTGCGAACACATTTTGCCCAACACGGATTTGTGAACCATTGCACCATCAATATTGGGCAAGGGCTGGCCGGAATTTACGACTTGGGAAACGAAATTGAAGATGTTAGTTTCATTGGCGGCGAATATGGCATTACCACTTCGCGCACATCTCCAGGGTGGCCAATGATGATGATCGACCTTTATTTTGAAGGGCAAAGCAAAGCAGCTGTACTTAGCCGCAATACGGGAATGACCATTCTGTCCATGCACGTAAAAAGCGCCCCCATTGCCATCGAGCTTCAGGAAGATATTACCGACCGTTTATTCATGGAAAACTGCCTTTTCGAAAATGTGGGCAAAGCTGTGGTAATTGGCGTTGAAGAGAATCCCACCAATCAGGTCAACCTCATAAACATCGATTGTAAAAACGTACCGATTGCTGTTTTTTTCACCAAAAGCCGAAAGAGCATCGAGGTGAAGGACAAAACATACAAGGTCAAAGACTTCACCTATGGCTTGGTAATGAACAACATGACCGATAATTCGGAATACAAAACCATTAGCGACATCGAACCTACAATTCAGGCTCCAGCGAGCATTGCCAAAGTGATTCCTGATTTACCTGCCATGAGCACCTGGGTAAACATCCGCGACTTCGGAGCAAAAGGCGATGGAGACACCGACGATACCGAAGCGTTCAAAAAAGCCATTTCGCAACACAAGAACATTTATGTTCCTACTGGATGGTACAGGATTACAAAACCTATAAGAATGGGCAATGGTACCAACCTGATTGGGCTGCACCCATTTGCCACTCAATTAATGTTGAAAGAGAGCGAACCTGCGTTTAGCGGATTTGGCGCACCTGCCCCACTTTTAGAATCGTCGGAAGGTGGCGACGACATGGTGAACGGCATTGGACTAAACACCGGTGGTTACAACTACCGCGCTGTTGGGTTGAAATGGATGGCCGGCCAAAAATCGATGATCAACGACGTAAAATTTGTTGGTGGCCACGGAACAATGTATAAACCCGGGCAGGAACCTGAGCGCCCACGTTGGGAACGCAAAATCAGTTCGCCAAATTCGCCCGAAAATGCACAAGGAATGGATTTGGCATGGGACAACCAGTACTGGAGCCTATGGGTAACCAATGGCGGTGGTGGAACCCTGAAAGACATATGGACTGCCAGCACCTACTCGGGAGTTGGATTCTATGTAAGCAACACATCAACACCAGCCAACGTATTCGCCATGTCGCTCGAACACCATGTTCGCCAAGAGTGCCGGCTAAGCAATGTTTCGAACTGGAAATTTTATGCTTTTCAGTTTGAAGAAGAGAGCAGAGAAGGTAAAAACTGCCAAATACTCGATATAAGTGATTGCAACAACCTGCTATTTGCCAACTTCTGGATATACCGGGTGATACGTGTGAATACACCGCGCCCTTGGGGTGTGAAACTTTCGAACTGCTCGAACATCGATTTCCGAAATATGCGTAACTGGACTCAGGTGCTGCATGTTCCAGAGCTCACCATTTACGACATGGACAAAAATCTTGCGGTATATCCGTGGGATTTCGCCCGCGCAGTAATCACGGGGAACGAACAATCGAAAAAAGCGGTTACCACACAAATCGATCAACCAGAAAAGCTGGCCTTTGGGTTTGAATTTGCGACAGGAGCAGTTGCCGACAGCAAGGGCAATGTTTATTTCTGCGAAAATCAGCGGAAAAAAGTGTACAAATGGTCGGCCGAAACAAACACGGTTTCTGTTTATGCCGATTATCCGTACAAACCATTTTCACTTGCTGTAGATACAAAAGACAACTTGATTGTGATTTGCCGTTACGATCCGCAGCCTGGCCTCATGATCAATGGTGAACAAGAACCTGCACCTAAACTTCCTGATGACAATCCATATTACAGCGGATGGGGAAACGGAGGCTGGTCGGCACTGGCTTATGCCATCAATCCTGAAAAAGCAGATGATATGCAACCGCTTCAACGCATTAAATCGGGTGAAGCAACGAATGTGAAACGGATTATCTACCCCACTCACCGATGGAGAGGTGATTTTGAAAAAGTGGTTATGAGCATGCCCGACAATTTTTTTCTTGCTCCCGATGGAGTTACCATCATCCCCGAAACCTACGATTTAGGTCGGTCGGTACAATTAACGGCCGTAACACTGGGGCAATCGCAACCCGTTTTTGTAACGCACGAAGACCCAAAAATAACTTACAAATTTGATGTGGCTACCGATGGAAAACTTAAGAACATGCAAAAACAGCTTGCTCGTGGCGAGTACAGTTCGTTGGTCGATGGCAATGGCAACCTCTATTTAGCCGAAGGACAGATCTTTGTTTTCGACAAAAGCGGAAAAGAGATCAAACGTATCAATTTAGATGAACGCCCAATCTCGATGGCCATTGGCGGAAAAGATAAAAACATGCTTTTTGTTACAACCAGTTCATCATTTTACAAACTGAAAATCAAATAGATCATGACAAAAAATAGTTTCAAAATAGGATTGCTGTTAATCTTCAGCTGTTTTATAAGCAATTTTAGTGTTGCCGAAACAGGAGCAAAAATCACAAAAAACAATGGCAAGTTCGAACTCTACATCGATGGCGTTCAAACCTACATTAAAGGCGTTGGCGGGACCAACAAAATTGAACTTGCCGCACAAAACGGAGCAAACGCCTTCAGAACATGGGGCGGAAATGTTGAGTCGGTAAAGAAAAACATTGAACTGGCCAAAGCCAACAACATGTTCATTATGCAGGGTATCGGTCTCACAAAAGATCGCAAAATGTATTTCGATGAAGCTTACAAAAATAAACTTCGGGCCGAGGTTCGGTTGCTGGCTGAAACGTTTAAAGATGACCCCAACATTCTGGTTTGGGGCATTGGCAACGAAATTGACCACGAAGAGAAAGCCAACATTGGTGCTGCATGGATATTTGTCGATGAGCTGGCCCAAATCATCAAATCGATCGATAGCCGCCACTTGGTCTCCACCGTCATAACACACAATTCTAGAGCGTTAGATTCGATTGCCCAATACACCAGCCACCTCGATTTGATCGGAATCAACAGCTACGGTGCCATTGGCGGACTCAAAGTCATGGTTGACAAATCGAACTATAAAGGAGCATATATGATTACAGAATGGGGTCCTACCGGATTTTGGGAAACATCAAAAACCAGCTGGAAAGCCCCAATTGAACAGACCAGCGAGGAAAAACGGATTGTTTACGAAGATAGGTACAACAACTATATTCTTGGTTCGGAACGGTGCCTTGGTTCGTTCGTATTCCTTTGGGGGCAAAAAGAAGAGCGCACCCCAACGTGGTTCAGTATGTTTGTTGAAAATTCGGTCGATGGCCTTCCGCTAAAAGGAGAAAAAACACCAATGGTAGAAGCCATGGAACGGGTTTGGAAGGGTGTTGAATTGACTCAAACCGCCCCGGTGGTCGAAAAATTCACCATCGACAAAAAGAGTGCAAAGGAAAGCGTAACCATAGCAGCCGGAAAAACATTTGAAGGCGAAGTTACAGTTAACGACAAGGAGGGCAACAAGCTAACTTTCATTTGGGAAGTTTTAAAAGAAGCAACCGTACTTGGTAGCGGCGGTTCTCGCGAACCTCGTCCCGACAGGGTTGGCAAGGTAGAAACAACCGACACAAACACCTGTAAAATAGCAATTAATGAACTTGGGAATTATCGGTTATACGTTTACATACTCGACAATACAGGCTTTGTTTCAACTGCAAATGTTCCCTTTCAAATAACTGAATAAACCAATATGATGAAACGAGCCATGATGAAAATCTCACTCACAGCGAAATGATTATTAATGGCGAGTTCCATGTGGCAAATGAAAACAAATTATAAACACATGAAGAAAACAATACTGATTATACTCGTTTTGCTCTGCGGTTTCAGCACGCTACATGCAGCTACCGTGGCGAGCAAATCTATTTATACACAAAAACCCATTGATACTGAAGCGGTTTATTTTACACCTGAGAACTTTTCAATTGCTGCCGATGGAAAAACCGATGTAACCGTTGAACTACAGAAAGCCATCAATAAACTTTCGCAAGAGAAAAGTTTTGGCATCGTTTTCATTCCCGAGGGGAAATACCTGATCAGCAAAACCATCTACATTCCAAAAGCAATCAGGCTAATTGGCTACGGAAAGATACGACCAGAATTCATTCTTGCGCCGAAAACTCTTGGTTTTCAGCAGGAAATTGCCGACGACAAAGGAAAAGCCAACTACATGTTCTGGTTCACCGGAAGCGTGGTAAAAGATGACACCAAATGGATACCCGATGCAAATGCTGGTACGTTTTACAGTGCACTGTCGAACATCGACATCACCATTGGGAAAGGAAACCCGGCCGCTGTTGCTCTGCGCACACATTTTGCCCAGCACAGTTTTGTTTCACATTGCGACATCCACATTGGCGAAGGTAAAGCGGGCATGTTCGACGTGGGAAATTTTATGGAAGATGTACGCTTTTTTGGAGGAGAGTACGGAATTTACACCACCAAAGCTTCGCCCGGATGGCAATTTATGATGCTCGACACCTATTTTGAAGGACAACGGAAAGCCGCCATCAAAACGCAGGAAGCAGGATTGACCATTGTGCGAATGCAAGTGAAAAATGTGCCTTACGCCATTGAGATTGATCCAAACTATTGGGAAAAGCTGTATATGGAAAATTGTCAGCTCATCGATATAAAAAATTCAGCATTGGTAATCAGCAACGAAAACAATGCGAACAATCAGATCTCGTTGGTAAACGTCGATTGCCAGAATGTACCTGTACTGGCCGAATATCGCCGCAGTGGAAACAAAACAGCGGGCGAAGGCAAAATGTACAAAGTGAAAAAATTTGTGTACGGCCTCCACATCGACGATTTGGGTGAAATACCGGTATATAAAACCCACAAAGAGATTGAACCTTTGACTGTTTTCCCGGCAATGACCAAAACCGACACCCCACAACTGCCCGACATGGGGACTTGGGCTAACCTGAAAGATTTTGGTGCAGTGGGCGACGGCGAAACCGACGATACCAAAGCCATTCAGAAAGCCATCGACAGTCATCAAACCGTATATGTTCCGCAAGGTTGGTACCGTGTGACCGAACCCATTAAAATGAAACCCAATACTGCGCTAATTGGACTGAACCCTGTGGCAACACAATTCCGAATTTTGGACAATACACCTGCATTCAGTGGCTTTGGCTCGCCAGTTCCATTGCTCGAGGCTCCAGCAGGAGGAAACGCCATGCTAACAGGAATCGCATTATCTACTGGCGACTTCAATTCGCGGGCAGTAGCTTGCAAATGGATGAGCGGGCCACAATCGTACCTTAGCGATGTGAAGTTTTACGGACTGCACGGCGACATGGATCGCGGCCCACAAAAACCGTGGGAGCGCAAGCCCCGTGAAAACAGCCGCGAAGGCAGGACCGAATTAGGTAAGGACCCCGCTTGGGATAGCCAATATTGGAGCTTGTGGATTACCAACGGTGGCGGTGGCGTATTCTCAAATATCTGGACCGCTTGCACATTCTCAACCAACGGATGTTACGTTTCGAACACAACAACACCAGGGAAAATATATGCTATGTCGGTTGAACACCATGTGCGGAACGAAGTTCGTTTCAAAAACGTTTCAAACTGGAAAACATACGCACTGCAATTGGAAGAGGAAACGCGCGAAAGTTCAGAGTGCCAGCCATTGGAAATTGAAAATTGCAACAACCTGCTCTTTGCCAATTTCTACACTTTTAGGGTAATCAAAGTAAAAGTGCCCTACCCTTACGCTGTGCGAACATGGAATTGTAACAATGTTGAGTTCCTTAATTTCCACAACTACACGCAAATGAAGTACACCACAACCAATTCGATCTACGACATCAACAGCAACACACAAGTTCGTCCATGGGAGTTTGCGCGGTTGAACATCAGCGGAAAAAACAATAAAAAAACTTCCGAAGAAAAGGTTCAAGAATTGGCTAAAGGTTTTGAGTTTGCCGAAGGCATGTGCCACGACAGCAAAGGAAACATCTACTTCAGCGACGGGCGAATGCGCCGTATTTACAAATGGGACGTGGAAACAGAAGCACTGAGCCTTGTGGCCGATTTCCCTTGGGAACCACAAAGTTTGGCCTGCGATTCGGAAGATAACCTATTGGTGGTTTTCCGCTACAATCCTCAGCCGGGATTACTCATCAATGGTGAACAGGAACGCTACACCAATGCACCCGATGCCAATGGCACGTCGTACAGCATGTGGGGAAATTCGGGTTTTGCCATTTGGGTGTATAGCATCGACCCTAACAATCCTGAAGAAACAATTCAAAAATTAGCTTCAATGCCTATGAGTTCGATAAAGAACATTCATAAAGCACTCTACCCTTCGAACCGATGGAGAGACTACCACGACTTTAACGAAGTGGTTCTGAACAAAGCAACAGAATGTTATGTGGCCCCCGACGGGAAAACCATTTTCCCCATTTGCTACGACTTTGCCCGCTCGAATTCGCTGATTGAAGCATTTCCCGGAAAAGCTGTTTATGCCACCGATGAATATGACAAGCGGGTAGTGAAACTCGATGTTGATGCCAACGGATTTTTGTCGAACCTGAAGTATTTTGCCGAAAAAGGGGAATACAGTACAGCTGTAGACAAACAGGGCAACCTGTATGTTGCCGATGGGAACATTTACGTTTTCAACCCCGATGGGAAACAGATCGACTACATCGAAATACCAGAACGCCCCATGACTATTAGCTTTGGAGGCAAAGACGGCAATGAATTATTTATAACATCAGCTGAAAAACTATTCAGGATAAAGCGTCCTTAGAAATTATTATTTTGTGATATTGACAGGCAACCCAAGCAATTAGGTTGCCTGTTTTGTTTGAAAATATATTTTTATCAAAATTTTAGTGAACAATAACAGCCATTTTATTATTCATATAGAATAATTATTCAATTCTAACAAAATCAAAAATCAATGATTAATTTTAAAACGTATTTCGGTGAGTTCTTTTTCAATCTAAAAACGATTTTATGAAGCAACCTGAAATTCCAATTAACGAGAGGAAACGACAAAAAGCGCTCGACAGCTACCAAATTTTAGATACGTTGCCCGAAGAAGATTTGGACAACATTACCAAACTGGCATCAGAAATTTGTCAAACTCCCATTTCATACATCAGCCTAATTGACCGTGACCGCCAGTGGTTTAAATCGGTTCAAGGCATGGATGCTGGTGAAACACCTCGTGAAATTGCCTTTTGTGCCCATGCAATCAATACCCCAAATGAGATTTTTGTAGTGCCCGATTCGAGAGAAGATGAACGGTTTTTCGACAATCCACTGGTAACGGGTGTTCCATATGTTGTGTTTTATACTGGTGTTCCTTTGGTGAATCCCGATGGATTTGCTCTGGGAACTCTCTGCATTGTCGACCAACAGCCCAGAACACTAATAAAAAGCCAAATAGACGCCCTGAAAATTCTGGCTAAACAAACAATGAAACTTTTCGAACTTCATAAAAGCAATCATGAACTTGAGAAGTCTAAAATTATTCTTGAAAATAGGAATAAAGATTTGGAGAAATTTGCCTTTGTGGTAAGCCACGATTTAAAGTCGCCACTTACAAGCATTATTTCAATGATTGAACTTTTTCTTCTTGATAATAAAGAACACCTTGATGAAAAAGGGCTGAAATACATGGATTATATCAGCAAATCGTCTTTCAGGCTAAAAGATTTGATCGAAGGTATATTGAGTTATTATCGAAGCGATCCGGTTGCGTTGAAAAAACCTGAGCCAATTGATACCGAAGAATTCTTCAATTCGCTTTTTGAAATGATCAGCTTCCCGGCAGACAACACCGTTATTATTCCTGAAAAACAGACAATTATAGCCAACAAAACTGCCCTGCAACAAATATTTCTGAATCTTCTGAGCAACAGCATAAGGTATAACAATAAACCTCATTTAATTTTGAAGATCAAACTTAGAGAAGACCCTGAAAAATACCACTTTGAAGTAAAAGACAACGGGGTTGGAATTGAAGAGAAAGACAAGGAAAAAATTTTCGATCTGTTCACAACACTACACGGAAAAGATATTCAAGGCAACCATTCAACCGGAATTGGGCTTTCAACAGTAAAGAAACTTGTTACACATTTAGGAGGAACCATTGAGGTGAATTCGACACCAAATGTGCAAACTACATTCTCTTTTTCTCTCAGAAAATATTGAGAAGAAACGAATATACCACAAAGAGGTAAACGGTTTATTCAACTAAAAAGCCCTCCATATTCGTTTATTAAAGGAAAAACGAATATGGAGGGCGACTATTTTTAGACAACTATTTTTTCATTAATTTATTTTCAGCAACCAGATTCCCATCTTGAAATACCCTAACGATATAAAGATTAGCGGGTATGGCACCGGTGTTGATCAGAATTGAATTTTTTCCAACATTGCACGTTCTTTCATTGCCCGCAATTACAAGTTGTCCGTAACAATTATGAACTTCGAACCTTATTTTCCCAGCCTCTTTCAGATCTGTTTCGATAAATGCCGATTCCCCACACGGATTTGGGAATAACCTGACCAGTGATTTTTCTTCTCCAATATTTTCAATCCCAGTTGGAATGTTAACACTAAAAGCAGCTTTCTTTTCCACTGCAAATTCAGGTGACGATGCAACTGAAACGTTTACAGTGAATTTATATTCACCATTTTGAATCTCTTTTGTCGAAATTTGGGCTTTAAGCTGAACAGAATCGTTCCCCGGCAAATAATAACCCGATGGCATAAGTTTTATCGTCGAAGAAGGTAATCCATCTGAAACAACATTCAAAATAAGGCTATCGGCTTTATTTCCGTTATTCTTGATATAACACAAGGGAATCACAACATTCGATTTTTTATCAATGATTCCAATATTGATTTCCGACTGATCCATCTCAATTTCAGAATGTGCGGCATTGGTAATATTTTCGACCGAAAGACAGTGAATATTACTGTCTAGTGACGAGAAATAGAACTTACCATTTTGGAATGATGGAGTATTGAAAACACTCCCCTTTATTCGCAATGCATTTTCAATCTTTCCGTTTTCGTCGAAAATAAGAATTTTGCCGTTTCCTGGAATGCCAACGGGATACCTCTCATCACCAGTAAAAACATACAATTTATTATCGAACAACACCGGAGCATTATAAACACCAAACCCGACAGGTTTCTTCCATTTCAATTTTCCAGTCTCGTTATCAAATGCCATTATTTCGTGCGAGTCTGAGGTGCCAACATATACAGTACCATTATTGATAACAGAAGTTCCCGACATCCAAGTTCCACCCGATTCGTAACTCCAAATAATGCTGCCTGTATTAACATCGAGGACCTGAAATTTTGAGTTACGGATTCCGAAATAAAGTTTCTCGTTATCAATAATCATATCACCAAAGATCCCTCCGAATTCAGGATAAGATATTACCCCATTATTCGTTCTCATAGACCATTTTAAGGCTCCATCGGTAATATTAACGGCATAAACAAAACCATCTTGGTCTCCAAAAAAGATCGCATCACCATAAATCACTGGCTTCGTTCTAATTGCAGCCTTGTTTGAAGTCTGAAACCGAAAAACTTCAGCTCCATTTGAAAAGTTAATCCCATAAAGAATCCCATATTCGTTTCCATAATATACAATCCCTTTATCGACAATGGGCGATGCATCTTTGAAATCCCAAGAATCAAGTTGAATTACCGGCGATAACCCTGCAAGTTCAACAGGTTGATGCACCCAAAGCTTGTTTCCATTCAATTTATTCAAGCCAAATAATTTATTGCCACTTTGAAAACTAACAACAGAATCAACAATTACTGCCTGACATTTTATTGGGTTGCCCGCATTGAATCGCCATTGTTCAACACCGTTTAAATTTAGGGCATAAAAAATAGAATCGAAACTTCCGGCGTAAAGCATGTTCTCATCAATACATACTGCTGAATGCACATGTTTTCCTGTTCTGAACGACCAGTCAAAAAGGGATTGTCCGGCAATACAAGGAATCTGAATAGACAACAGAGTGAAAATTGTTAAAGTAAGAATGTTCTTCATTTGCTAATGATTTTATGTGTGTTCGGCAACAAATGAAGATATATTCAAGGTTTTAGTCGTCCAATTTCGTGATTTGGGATGCATTTTTTCTGCAGGATGCCCCGTTTTTGAAAAGCTATTCTTAAACTCCGACGGGGTGAGACCAGTATTTTTTTTGAAGGCAAGATAGAAGGCACTTTTTGAATTAAACCCCGACTGGAAAGCAATTTCGAGAAATGTTTTCTGCAGGTCGGTATTCTCTTTAATGATTCTTTTTGCTTCTTCAATCCGATAAAAATTAATAAAATCGTTGATGTTTTGATTTCGACATTCATTAACAGCCTGAGACAATAGGCGTTCATTTAAAGACATCTGACCGGCTATTTCTTTTAACCCAAAATTTTCGTTTAAAAAGGGTTTCTCAGCCATCATTTTAGACTCAAGTTTTTCAACAATCTTTTCCAGTTCTTGCTCGGGCAAAAGAAGGTTTCTCTTTACGTCGTCAACTCCCCAGTCGCAAGTAAAAAGAGGACTAACAACTGCTTTGTAAAGTATGGCTGTAAAATAAGCCGCGAAGATGATGAAGGTGACGTGTTTCATTATCTCGGCCGAAAGGAAAAAAGGAGAAGCAAGAACATGGAAGTTATAGATCATACACGTTGAAAAGTAACCATAAAGGATAAATTTGTTCCATTGACTTTTTTCTTTCATTCGAGAATTTTTGGCAGCATGTTTTTTTGAATTCCTTTCAAGATCAACAATTGCAGCGATGTTGTAAATAGCCACCTGAATAATTATAAGATAACTAAGTACATCGCGAAAAAACCATGGAAAAAACTGTTTTGTTTTTATTAATTCAACTTTTTGATCAACTGGCAACCAATAAACAACAACAAGATATACCGCAAGTACCAACGCAGGCAGATAATGAATCAGTTGTTGTGGCTTTATCGAATGCATTGGTTGATTCTGCGTTTTTATGAAAAGAAACATCGATGGCCCCCAAGTGAAGAAGAAAGGCGTAGTTACAAAACAAATTGAAGGAAATGCATTCAGAAAATAGGGATAATGGTTCCACCAAATGGCGTTAATAGAGGCCGTCATTTGGGCAAAAAGGAAAAATGCTAAAATCCTGTTTGTCTTATATTTTCGGCCTTTTTGAAGAAGCACTGCAATAAGTAACGTAAGCTGGAAAAAAATTACGGAATGGATGATGTCATAAAAATCGAAATTCATTGCTGCTTGTCATTTAATTGTTGGTTTGACCTATGACAATTCAACACCAATTTACCGTTACTTTTCTGAATAAAATTTTCTTCGACATCAATCTCTCGCTTTGCTGAATCAACGAATAAGGACAACATACTACTTTTGAAACAGGCAATGATGCATAAAGCCAACTCTACAAATCACCTCGAATTGTAAAATAAAATGTTGATCCATTTTCTTTTTCACTATCCACCCAAATTGTTCCTCCAAGCATTTCAACGTATGCTTTCGAAATAGATAATCCCAACCCGGCGCCTTGGTATGCCTGACGGTTTTCGATATCGGCATATACGAAACGATCGAAAATGGCTTTCTGTCTGCTCTTTTCAATGCCAACCCCCGTGTCTTTCACAAAAAACTCAATTAGCTCATCCTTTAAATCAAATCCAAATTCAATTCGTCCTTTGGATGTGTATTTCAACGCATTGTTGATTAAGCTTGATATAATGGTATTCAATTTCCCCATGTCGGTTCTGATAATCATTGCTTCATTAACAGCAATTATGGGTTTAAATATCATTTCTAACCCTTTTTCTTCAGCTGCAATTTTGTAAATACCAAATAAATTGCGACTCAGCTTACAGACATCTACTTCATTAATATTCAACTCAATCAACCCTGTCTCAATTTTTGAAATATCGACCAGTTCATTGATCAAATTGACCATCCGGTCGCCACTTTGCAGAATAATATCGATATATTGCTGTTGCTGTTCGCCGGTAAGATCAGATTCTTTCAACAATTCGGCAAACCCCAATATTCCATTCATTGGGGTACGGATTTCGTGACTCATACTTGCTAAAAAGGCTGTTTTCAATCGGTCACTTTCTTCAGCCCGCTCTTTGGCCTCAATAAGTTCTTCCTGCCATCGTTGTTTACTAAGCAGTTTCCAAAATGAATTCAACAATAAAATCACCTGTTTTACATCGGAATAGTCATAGGCAGATTCTTTATTGCCCAATAAAATAATGGCTTCGAGATCTCCATCTTCTACAACTGGTACAATTAATTCGTGGGTCAAGTTCAATGATTTAAACGGGCAACTACCCGACTTGTAATATTCGCACGATGAAGAATAATTCAGTTTGTAGTGTATTTGGTCTTGGATCATTGAAACCATGCACGGACAAAGGGTTTCTGTTGTATAAACACCCTCAAGCTGCTTAAGATGTTGTTTTTCGTTCTCGTTCGATAAAAGTGTATTTATTGAAAATGTTCTTTTCACTTTATTGTACATGAACAGAATACCAATTTTACTACCAGTTAGTATGATTGCCTCGTTGATTGAATATTCTAACAGTTCATCTATCGTCTCTTCTTGACGTTGCGATATTTCAAACAGACTTTCGAATCTCGATTCATTCTTTTTGGAAAGAGCAATAGCCTCGTTCTTTTCTTTCAACTCTCGGTTCAATTCCAACGTGCGTTTTTTAACCTGCTTTTGAAGTAAAATTGTGTAATTGAAAACCAAGATGAACACAAAGAGGAAAAAAACAGCAGTCGCAATAATCGACTTCATATGCTTTACAAAAAAACTAGGGGTAGTAATGTAATTAATATTCACCCACTTACTAAAAATAGCAGATCTCTCCTCCTTGCTAATGGTATTCAGCACTTTGGTAACAATAGAAGCAAAAACGGCTTGTTCTTTTCTAAATGCAAAACGCAATTCCCAGGTAAAATCGAGTTCTGTACCAATACTTAAATTGCTAATTCCATATTTCTCGACAAGAAAACAGGCGGTCATTAAATCAACAATGGTTCCATCGGCATTTCCAAACGAAGTTTGAAGCAATGCTGTTAAATCATCATCATATTCTTTAATATTGGTCGATTGAAAACTTCTTTCTACAAAATTCTGGGTGATGTATCCTTTTACCGCCGCTAATTTCATCGACGAAATATTCTCTTTCGAAAATTGGCTTTGGTAATCGTTGCGAACAAGAATAACAATTGGAATGCGCAGGAAAACATCGGTAAAATTGAATAAATCCTCCCGATCTTCGGTTTTCATCATTGCACCTACAAAATCGACTTTTGAATCTAACAACCCTTGGTAAATGTCATTCCAGTTTTTGAAATAAACTTTTTCAAATTGAACATCTAATTTTTCCTCAAATATTTTCACATAATCAGACACAATTCCACGATGAACTCCTTTCTCATCTAAATAATCGCCGGGAGGCCACGATGGATTGGGTGCATATCTTAAGTTGTCTTTATTTTGATTGAGCCAAACTATTTCAGAAGGAGTTAAAAGTGTATCTAAATTCACACTTCGGGCAAACGTTTGAATTTGCAAAAAACAAAAAAAACCGACCAAAATCCGTTGAAATATCTTCATAGAGAATGATGTTATGTTTTTACCAACCACGATTAACAGATTTTGGAATAAACTCTTTTAAACTGGTTAAAAATTACTAAAAGGGTTTATCAATTACAATAGCCTTTTTTGCAGACGAAAACAAGCATTGGTGATTCAGAATCTACACACCAATTGGTACGAAAAGCGTCATCAAAAGTCAACTCAAAGTGAAGGACAAAATGTGATAAACCATTGCCTCCGTTTGAAAATGTAATTTTCCTAAGGTACAATCGACATATACCAACAACCAGGCTCCAATGTATAGTTGATCGAAGTTAAATTTAAATAGTCTTATTTTCTGTATACTATATTTGACATTGTGTATATATTTTTTATCTTTGTGTAAATATTTTAATACATAAAGTAAAATTTAACAGACTTAAAAAAATTAACATGGACAATAAAGAAAAACAAATACTTGTATCTTCAATCAGCATGATTCTGATTTTTGTATGCTATTCTCTTTATGTATACAATAAATACATCTCAGGAAATTTGGAAATCCTTGATGACTTCAAATTTTGGGGAAAAACCTTCTTGATATTGATTCCGGTGACAATTGTAGCAGAAATAATCATCCATATTGTTTTTGCAATCATTAATAAAATTGTCACCAATGAAGACCTTGAAAGCAAGAGCGATGAGCGTGATAAGCTGATTGAACTGCGAGCCATACAAATTTCGCATTGGATATTCACAATTGGCTTTTTATTATCGATGATAACATTGGTTATTGGCATGCCACCTTATGCAATGTTCATTACACTGTTTGCCTCAGGTTTTATATCGAGCATAACTTCTGCAATTGCAAAAATCTATTTTTACAGGAAAGGGATTTAAAATGAGTAAATGTCAAATAACCAACAACATCCGCAAATTGCGCTTCTTTGCAAACGAAATGACCCAGCAAGAATTGGCTGACAAAACAGGCGTAACCCGACAAACAATTGTAGCCATCGAAAACGGGAAATACTTCCCTTCACTCGAATTGGCTTTTCGCATAGCCCTTGTATTCAACACTCATATTGAAGAAGTATTCTCTTTTAAACTTGAAGAAGATCCTAAAAACTAAAAAATCACACCAAATGGAAACAACAATAAAATCGAAAAACAAATCATCTGACGTTCTTCAGCCAAAAGATGGGACTCTAAATCATTCCAAATTAGCCGATGCTTTTGAAGAACTAGAGCAAGCAGTTTATGATGCACTCGAAACTTATTCTAATGTGCACCGGGGCAGTGGACACAACTCAATGGTAACAACACACTTATACGAGCAAGCAAGAGACATCGTTCTTGAATTTTTGGGTTTGAACAAAGGCAAATACACGGTCATATTTTGTACACCCAGAAGAGCAGCAATCTTGATATCGCAACTTACATCCAAAGACCATCAAAGTGTCTCAAGCCAAAACATTGGTCTACCATTAGGCGTAACAGCCTTAGCGGTTAAGAGGAATGCGTTGCCCAGTGGCGTTCCGTTCCACACCGGTGGAGGAACAGCCAAACTTATGTCCAAAGATTGGGTAATTTGGGCCAACACACCCGACAAGTTCGAAGCCGGTACTCCTGCCATTGTAAACGTTATTGCGTTTGCCAAGGCACTGCTCTTGACACAGCAATATGGGAAAGAAATATTTAGAACCACAACAACCGAAAAGATCACAGCCAAAGAAATACTGTATACCGACGAACTAGAGCAATTCTCGGGGCATTTATTACTGAATGAATTAAGAAAAACCCGAATTGGGTACAATATTCAAGTCCCAACAATGGAAGGTAACCGACCTTTTATCAACCTCGACAACAGCGCCAGCACACCAACTTTCAAACCAATTTGGAATGCATTCTGTCAAACATGGCACCAGCCCTTACCTGTTCAGAAAGAGGTCGTTCATGAAGTGAAATCCATCTGCTCTAAAGTATTAGGTGCGCCCAAAACAGAATATGATGTGATATTTACTTCAAACACCACCGAAGCCATCAACGTTGTAGCCGAGAACTTAAGACTTAAATCAAACGAAGATACCGAAACGGTTGTGCTCAACACCCTCCTCGAACACTCTTCAAACGATTTGCCATGGCGAACAATTTCCCAAAACTTGGTAATCAGACTAAATGTTAATGCTGAAGGTTTTATTGATTTAAATGAATTAGAAACGCTCTTAGACTCTTACAACCAAAAAAACGAGTTCGGGAAAAAGCGCATCGCACTGGTGGCCGTGAGTGGTGCGTCGAATGTACTTGGCACGTGCAACAACATTTGTGAAATAAGCAGCATTGTTCATCGGCATGGTGCACTACTTCTGATAGATGCGGCGCAATTGGTCGCCCACCGCAAAGTAGACATGGAAGAATGCGGAATTGACTATCTCGCCTTTTCGGCACACAAAGTTTATGCACCGTTTGGAAGTGGTGTTCTCGTGGCCAAAAAGGGTTTGCTAAATTTCAATTCTGAAGAATTTGAACTGATCAAATCATCGGGCGAAGAAAACGCTGGAGGCATAGCTGCATTGGGAAAAGCACTTCTGCTTTTACAAAGGGTTGGCATGGATGTAATCAGAGACGAAGAACAGGCTCTGACAAAAAAAGCATTGAATGGAATGTCACAAATTCAAGGTCTCAAAATATTCGGAATAAAGGATACTGAATCACCAGCGTTCGCTTATAAATTAGGAGTAATTGTGTTTAGCCTTGAAAATATGATCGCGTACCGAGTTGCTAAAGAATTAGCATTGAAAGGAGGAATAGGTGTGCGGTCGGGTTGCCATTGCGCTCATATTATCATCAAGCATATTCTTAATGTCAGTCCTTCTTTGGAGAAATTCCAACGCACAATCCAAACGATGATCCCTAAATTAAAGTTTCCAGGCCTTGTAAGAGTGAGCTTTGGCATTGAAAACTGCGAAGAAGATGTTGATAAATTAATTCAAGTATTGGGTGAAATTGCCTTACCGCAAAAGAACACTGCTTCCTTATTGCCTCAAACATTGGTAAAACAACAAATGGCCGATTTCGTCCAAACTGCTGCAAAAAGAGTCTATCGTTAAGCACATTACAACAAACAAATACGAATGTGTTTATAATTTTGAACCTAACTAAAAAATAATCAGATGGATGAGATAAGAATTAAGCTTTCGGCATTGTGGATTGCCCTGATGCTAACCTACTTGTTGGGCGATGTGCTGAGGATATTCAGCGGCGATTTTACCAAGGGTGAAATTGGTGGAAAGAAATTGAGCCAGGGAATGTGGTTGGGTATCGCAATAATCATGGTAATTCCCATTGTTATGGTTTTTCTTTCGCTTACGTTGAATTATCCCGTGAATCGCTGGACAAACATCATTGTAGCAATCTTCTTTTTTGCATTTAACCTTCTGGGATTACCAACTTATCCTTCGTTGTATGACAAATTTCTGATTGTTGTAGGGCTTGTGTTTAATGTGCTTACCGTTTGGTATGCTTGGCGATGGGTTGAAGCGGGAAGTTTACCGGTTTGAATATAGTGCTAGTTGCCATAAAACACTGCTGATGTTCATCTTATAAAACGAATTCAACCTCCAATAAAAGCACACAAATTCTTTTTCACAGCACTGATAATGGCAGTTGATTATTACGACATTAAAACTCTATTCGCCTCTTGAAGTTTGAAACCCATCTTTTGAACTAAAAAATAGTTTTTTTTGTTGAATCAATAGGGTAACAGGAGAGGATTTCGGGAGAGGATTATTGCAAAAGTGAGTCTTCTACAACTTTTAAAAGGAATAAAGATGAAAACTAAAGTATTTACGAAGTGGCTTTTTCGTTCAATAGCTGCATTCGGAGTTATCATTTTCATAGGGTCATGCGATTCTTTTAATTTTCTCAAAAACAAACCCAGTAAAAATCTCACATTCGAAAACGAAATTGAGGTAGCAAACCAAACAATTCCAGCATCGGGAGGAACAATCACAGTGAATGCCCCCGGAAATCCTGTCGATGGGCTTTCAATCACTGTTCCTGTTGGCAGTTACTATCAATCCAAAGATTTTAAAATTTCCACAGCAACCATAACCGGAAATTTACTGGGTGAATATTTTAACCCCATTACCCCTCTCATTCAAATTGAAAATGGAGGTGGTTATTCCGATAGCATTATGGAAGTGACCATCCCTATTGACCTCCCCGAAGGACATTTTGCCATGGGGTTTTACTACGACGAAATGACCGGAAGACTCGAAGGCCTGCCAATAAAGAGCATAAGTCCCGATTCAATTACTGTAATAACACGCCATTTTATGTCGGGGACTGACCTTGCAAGTGAACTCAGTGGACTAAAAAGCAGCAACATAAAAATCAATGCATCTGCGAATCTGATCATCAGTTCAATAGATGAAAGTATATTGAAAGGGCAAACCATTATTTCAACTGGTTTCAAACCGGGTACCGATGACTGGGAATTCCCCAACTATGGTTCATACATTGCAAATGGTGGGCATTGTGCAGGGCAAAGTATTTCGGCCATGTGGTATTACTATGAAAAAAAACTTGAAGGCGAAAGTCCTTTAAACAGCAAATACGATGAGTTGGACAATCTTTGGCAAGACAATCCTTATGGAATACGTTTTTGCTCTGTAATCCAAACAGATCAGGCACCAGGCGAATTGTTTGCAATTCTGAGACAAATAAGGAACATGCCCAATTTACATCTTCTGAGCTGGATGTCTTTTGCCTATTCGATGCTCACAACTGGCTCTCCCCAATATGTTGGGCTTACAAGTTTGAAGGGTGGACATGCCATTATTGCTCACAAAATATCGCTCACCGATAACATCCTCTATGTTTCCGACCCTAACTATCCGGGGCAAGAGCGTCAGATAAAGTTTGTTGACTCTAAATTTGAACCATACAACACCAAACAAAATAGCAATGAGGTAGACTCAAGTGAATACACAGGAGTAGGTTATACTGCGGTTTCTGCTCTGGTTAATTGGAATGAAATATCTTCACGCTGGAAAGAATTTGAAAACAAAACCATTGGACAATTTCAGTTTCCCGCATACAACCTCTTTACCGTTGGAAAACCAGCCGATATTGCCCTTACCGATGGAATGTCGGTTGAGAAAGACACAATAACCATCTACTGTCAGTCAGATAATTGCGACCAATTTATCAAGAACACAAAAAATTATCAGAAGATTTGGATCAACGATGATGCAGGAAAAATTATTGCAATTGCCGACTTTGATTCAAAGGGACTGGCCAACTTTAAACTGAAACGGGGTGCAAATAAAATTGGGGTGCTCGTCTTCGGTGCAAGAGACAATAAATCTGAAAATTTTGTTGATTTCAAATGGTTCACCATCTATTTTTCAAAACTAAAAATCGATCCAAATCCAATTGCAGGTGAACCCAAAGAAGATATTTCCATTACAGCCAGATCTGAAGGCACAGCCCCTGGTGATGCAAAGTACGTTTGGGATTTTGGTGATGGTTCAACTAAAACAACAGTGAAAAACGACAGTATTGTTAGCCACAAATTTCAGAAAGAAGGCATTTTCGATGTTGTTGTTGAGCTTTACGACAATGCAACCAACAAAATAGTTGGAAGGGCAACTGCGGTAGCCAATATTTCAAATGGATTAAACAAACTGCAAAAGTGTAAATATGTAAGTATCATTTTCAATGCCGACATCAGGAGCACCAGTCTTTTAACTACATTTTCTTCGTTGAACATAAACAATGCACCTACTTTAGTAATGAAATGCCCTTTGGTATGGAATGGCACAACTTTTAACGTAACCTACGATTACGATTTCTCTGACCAATTCGACATAATGAAGGGACGCCGTACAGGCACAATTTCCGGAACAATGTCGGCCGACTGGCTAACAATAAACACATTCACGGCCCATGAAACTCGCAAATACGAAAACAATATTTCAACCGAAATCAACCATATTTCGGTGAGCAACATTCCTTATCTGTTTGACCAGGGAACTTCTCCACGATTTGGAGTTGAAGATTCTACTGTTCAACAAAAAATTTCGGAGTTCAGCATGAGTACAATATACCAAGACGAAACACAATCGATGTATTCAACTGAAGTATATTATAACAGTCCTTACGATGAACCCTTTCTTTATATCGATTTTTATCAACCCGATAACTTCTATTAAAATATGCTGAAATCGAAATTTGGAAAATAGAAAAGAAATTGCGCAACACTTATTCAAAAAAAGCCCGCAATCGAATGATCACGGGCTTTTAATATGTAATAATGTCAACTATTTTTCGTCTATCGAAAGTATTTTGTCGCGTTCGCGAAGGAATTCAGACAATCGCTCGATTGGTGAACGTGTAATTGCAATTCGACCTGAACGGATAAACTGCATCACTTTAAATTCATTCAATTCTTCGAAAAACTGCTGCGTTTCATCGTTGTGACCTGTTTTTTCAATTACCGTGTATTCGTGTGTAATTTCCAAAATACGGGCATTGTGCTTGCGTACCAAGGTTTCAATCTGATTACTGCTCATCAGCGCTTCGGTTGAAACTTTATAAAGTGCAACTTCCTGATAAATCATTTCATCGCTTGTGTGGAAGAAAGCTTTCAACACTTCAACTTGCTTTTCAATTTGAGCTACAATTTTCTCTACCTGTTCGCTGGTCGAATGTACAACAATGGTAAACTTGCTAATCCCCTTGATCGCCGATTCGGAGACCGTGAGACTTTCAATATTTACTTTCCGACGTGTAAAAACGATGGTAATCCTGTTCAGCAACCCGATATGGTTTTCGGTATAGGCCGATATGATATATTCTTGCTTCATAATTTTGTCTTCAATTGGTTATTCTTCAGGTTTTTCCAAAATCACTTCCGAAACACTCTTTCCGGCCGGAACCATCGGGAACACATTGTCTTCTTTCTCTACAATAACTTCGAGCAGGAATGGTCCTTTATGGGCAAGCATTTTTTCAACAGCAGCTTCCATGTCGTTTCCTTTATCTACACGCTGAGCTGCAATCCCGTAGGCATCTGCTACTTTCACAAAATCAGGACTTTGTATTTCAGTAAACGAATATCTCTTTTCGAAAAACAGCTCCTGCCACTGGCGAACCATTCCAAGAAAATGATTATTCAAAATCACAATTTTAACCGGAATATTCTCTTGTGCAATAGTTCCCAATTCCTGAATAGTCATTTGTATTCCACCATCGCCAATAAAGGCAACCACCGTTTTATCGGGCTGTCCAAGTTGTGAACCCATTGCTGCGGGCAATCCAAAGCCCATAGTGCCAAGTCCTCCCGAAGAAACAAAGCTTCGCGACTGTGCAAATTTTGAATAACGTGCACCAATCATCTGCTGTTGGCCTACGTCGGTCACCACAATTGCTTTTCCTTCGGTTTTGGTCGATACCATACGAACAACCTCACCCATCGTACTTTTCCCGTTGTTGCGGTGAAGATCGTTTTTAATGACCTTTTCGAATTCAATATCGTGGCACTTCGTAAATTCGCCAATCCACTCTTTATGTGAATTTTTATTGATTTTTGGAAGAAGTTTGTTCAACACTTTCTTTGCATCACCAAGAACGGGATAGTCGGCATGAATAATTTTATTGATCTCAGCTTTATCAACTTCAACATGAATCACCTTAGCCTGACGGGCATAGTCGCTTACGCGGCCGGTTACACGGTCGTCAAATCGCATACCTATTGCAATAAGCAAATCGCACTCGTTTGTTTTGATATTTGGACCATAATTTCCGTGCATCCCCAACATACCTACATTTAATGGATGATCTGATGGTATTGCAGAAAGTCCAAGCAGGGTCCAAGCTGTAGGAATATCGGCTTTCTCAATTAATTCAATGATCTCCTTTTCTGCTCCAGAAATTATAACACCATGACCAATGAGCAGAAATGGTTTTTTTGCTTTGTTAATTGCCTCAGCAGCTGCCTCAACCTGTGAATCATCTATTGGCTGATAGGGCACGTAACTTCTGATTTTTGTACACTTTTCATACTCAAAATCCAATTCAGCAAATTGAACATCTTTGGCAATATCAATCAAAACTGGCCCAGGCTTGCCTGTTGTAGCAATATGAAAAGCCTTGGCAATTACCAACGGTATTTCCGTCACATCGGTAATTTGATAGTTCCATTTAGTGACCGGCATACTCATGCCCACAATGTCTGATTCCTGAAAAGCATCGGTTCCAAGCAGCGGTGAAGCAACCTGCCCTGTTACACAAACCAATGCAGTTGAATCGATCATTGCATCGGCTATACCTGTGAGAAGGTTAGTTGCACCAGGCCCCGAAGTGGCAAAGCAAACACCTGGCCTGCCGGTTACGCGGGCAAATCCCTGAGCAGCGTGTATTGCACCTTGCTCGTGACGGGTCAATATGTGTTTAATATCGTCTTTATGATCGTAAAGCGCATCGTAAATTGGCATGATAGCACCACCTGGGTAACCAAAAATGGTATCAACACCTTCAATTATTAACGATCGCATTAAAGCTTCCGAACCACTAATTCTTTCAGCCATAACTATTTGTGTTTTTTATGTTTGTTATTTCTGTATCAAGTATCAAGAAAAAAGACTTGTGTCCTGAGTCTTGATACTTGTGTCTTAATACTAATCAATCATTCTTACAGCACCTTTATCTGACGAAGAAACCATGCTTGCATATGCTTTCAATGCCTTGCTTATTTCACGTACACGGTTTGGTTTGAAGGCATCTTTACCTTTTGCAACCTCTTCGGCACGACGCTTTTCAATTTCTTCGTTGCTAATCATTACATTGATTTTGCGTGCAGGGATATCGATTTCGATTTTGTCACCATTGCGAACCAACCCAATTTCACCACCAGCTGCAGCTTCGGGAGAAACGTGACCGATTGACAAACCTGAAGTTCCACCAGAGAAGCGTCCGTCGGTAACCAATGCACAGGCTTTATCGAGCTTCACCGATTTGATGTACGAAGTTGGATAAAGCATTTCTTGCATTCCTGGTCCACCTTTGGGTCCTTCGTAAAGGATGAACACAACATCGCCGGCCTGTACTTCATCGCCCAAAATACCATTACAAGCAGCATCCTGTGAGTGAAAAACTTTGGCTGTTCCCGAGAATTGGAACACCGATGGGTCAACCCCCGCAGTTTTGACTATGCAGCCGTCCTTGGCAATGTTGCCAAAGAGTACGGCAAGCCCTCCTTCTTTGCTGTAAGCATTTTCTATGCTGCGAATACAACCTTTTGCTCGGTCGTTATCAAATTCTTTATAGGTACAATTTTGCGACCCCATGACCAAATTGCGCACGTTTGCTGGTGCTGAAAGGAAACGTTTTTTCGCCTTCTCGGTAACCGTGCTACGCATAATATCAAATTGGCCAAGAGCCTCTCCAAGGGTTAGTTGATCAACCCGATTTACGCTACAATCGAGTAACCCAGCACGATCGAGCTCTCCCAAAATGCCAAAAATACCTCCGGCCCTGTTTACATCTTCCATATGGTATTTCGAGCTTGGAGCCACCTTACAAAGATTGGGTATGCGGCGCGAAAGAGCTTCGATATCGCTCATTGTAAAGTCAACACCCGCTTCGTTAGCAATGGCCAACAGGTGAAGAATTGTATTTGTACTTCCTCCCATGCCAATATCCAAAGTCATGGCATTCATAAATGCGGCTTTGGTACATATTGAGCATGGCAATACTTTATCATTATCGTTGAAATAATAATCTTCAGTAATTTTTACAATCAGATCAGCAGCTTCGTTGAACAATTCCAAGCGATTGACATGTGTTGCAACCACAGATCCATTCCCTGGCAACGCCATTCCAATGGCTTCGGTCAAACTGTTCATCGAGTTAGCGGTAAACAACCCAGAGCATGAACCACAAGTTGGGCAAGCACTTCGTTCAATCGCAGCAACTTTCTCATCAGAAACATTACTATCGGCACCTACTACCATGGCATCAACCAGATCATATTTTTCGCCATTTAATTTACCTGCTTCCATCGGACCACCTGAAACAAAAATGGCTGGAATATTTAATCTCATGGCAGCCATTAACATTCCCGGAGTAATTTTATCGCAGTTCGAAATGCAAATCATGGCATCGATAGTATGAGCATTGCACATGTACTCAACACTGTCAGCAATAAGGTCGCGCGATGGCAAAGAATACAACATTCCGTTGTGTCCCATTGCAATTCCATCGTCGATGGCTATGGTGTTAAATTCTGCAGCAAAACAGCCTTTTTCTTCAATTCTTTTCTTGACCATTTGCCCTACTTCGTGAAGGTGAACGTGTCCAGGGACCATTTGGGTAAATGAATTTACAATGGCAATTATCGGACGATTAAGTTGTTCTTCTGTCATTCCGTTTGCCATCCAAAGGGCACGGGCTCCGGCCATTTTACGGCCTTGTGTTGATGTTGCACTTCTAAGTTTACTCATTGTTGTATTTTTTTAAACAAAAAAAAACCATTCTCTTTTGTGAGAATGGCCTGTTAATATTTTTAATTACTACACACGAACCATTCTCATTTCAACGAAATGACCACCACTAGCACCACTAGCACAAGGTTAAGAATGGATATGTATTGTAATTTTTTCATTGCTGTATAAATTCTGTTGCAGCAAATGTAGAAATAATATTGAAAAATCAAAACCTGCAAAAAAGTTTATCACCATAATAGCTTATAAAATTTAAATTTAAAGGCAATTCATCTGACAAATTCGTAATCAAACCCGAACTTCTCTTAGAAATAGTTGAAACCGCACTTCAATTAAAGTTCAATTACAATTTTAAAAAATGGTTTTAAAAAGAATTTTTACCTTTTGACATGCCTTTGTGTTTGTTTATATTCGAAACAAAAATTACAACCAAATGGAACTGATCAACCCTAAGGATTTACTAAAATCGCAACCACAACTACAATATTTCGGAGGTGAGGCCTTTGCCCGGTTCCTTTTATATCTGCTCAGGATTAATAAAGTGAACAATCTTTTCCGAGAATTGGAAAAAGAAGAAGGGATCGCTTTCATCGATAAATTGATTGAGACACTCGATTTAAAGTATGAAATTGATGAGTCACATTTGAAAAAGATCCCACTTACGGGTGGTTTTATTACTGTTTCAAATCACCCATTTGGTGGTCTCGATGGCATTTTACTTATCAAAGCCCTTTCGATGGTTAGGCCTGATGTGAAAATACTTGCAAATGCTCATCTTAAAAAAATTGAACCGCTGAAAAGTTTTTTCTTTGGTGTAAACCCGTTTGAAACAAAAGGAAACATTGACATAGGCGGTTTAAAAGAAGCAATGGACCATGTACAAAATGGTGGCGTTTTAGGTATTTTCCCATCAGGCGAGGTCTCAACCTACGATAATTACTACAATGTAACTGACTGTGAATGGCAAAATCAGGTCATCAACTTTATTAAAAAGTCGGGGGTTCCGGTAATTCCAATTTATTTCAGCGGCTCAAATTCCCGACTGTATCATATTCTGGGCATGATCAATCCGGCATTAAGTGAAGCAAGGTTACCAATGGAGTTGATCAATAAAAAGAAAAAGGAAATCAGTATAAGAATTGGGTCACCTATTCGCCCATCCGATCTACTCCCGTTTAACGACATTCATCAGCTGGGGCGCTACCTTCGTGCTCGAACGTATAGCATGGGGGCCTACAAAAACCTCGAAGTGAAAAAATTTTTCAAATTCAGCCCCTTAGCCTTTCATCCAGTGGCTGAGGATATTGTGCCTGCTGTAGATACTTCACTTTTACTTAACGAAATTAAATCGATAAAAGCCGACTATACCCTTTTTACAATCAAAAACTATTCGGTTTATTGTGCACCAACAAAGCTGATTCCCAACATTTTGAACGAAATAGGACGTGTACGCGAAATCACATTCAGACTCGTGGGCGAAGGAACCAACCATTCGACTGATATTGACGAATACGATCTTTATTACTGGCAAATGTTTATTTGGGATAATGATGAAAATTGCATTGTAGGAGCTTATCGGTTAGGATTGGGGAATAAAATAATTGAGCAGTTTGGCATTCACGGGTTCTACATTAAAAGTTTGTTTCATATAAAACCTCGATTTGCAAAAATATTGAACCAGTCTCTTGAACTTGGCCGTTCATTTGTTGTTGAGGCCTATCAACGAAAGCCCCTCCCACTATTTTTGCTATGGAAAGGCATTCTCTATTTTTTACTTAAAAACCCACAATACCGATACCTTATTGGCCCAGTGAGCATTAGCAACAACTATTCTCCTGTTTCGAAAGACAGTATCATAAAATTTATTACCTCCAAGTATTTCAAAAAAGAATTTGCCCGTTACGTCAGACCCCGAAAAGCATATCAATTTGTAAGCGACGACCAGAGTATTAACTTGTTGCTTGAAAATGCAGGCACCGATCTCAACAAGTTTGACCGACTGATTGGTGATATAGACAAAGTGAATAACGGCATTCCTGTTCTTCTAAAGAAATACCTGAGCCTGAATGCAAAAATATTGTCCTTCAATGTTGACCCTCATTTTAACAATTGCCTCGATGGGCTTATCATCCTCGATATTTTTGAAGTGCCACAAAACACCATCGAATCACTATCGAAGGAAGTGAACGACGGCTCAATTATGGAACATTTCTATTCGAGCAGGGAATTGTATAAAAATGAATAAGAGCACTCCACTTGAACAAAATATTGTTTTAATGGTTTCTTCTTTATACTAAATTTAAGACTATGGAAGAGCCCAAAATTGCTGCAAAACAGCCTGCTGTAATTGAATTACAAACTGGAAAATATCATTGGTGTGCTTGTGGACAAAGCAAGAATCAACCATTTTGCGACGGATCGCACAAAGGAACAACATTTACGCCCATTGAATTCGAAATCCAGGAGAAGAAAACAGTTTACCTGTGCCAATGCAAACATTCTAAAAACAAACCATTTTGCGATGGCTCACACAAAGGGTTATAAGAAATAAGTAAAAGTCGTTGGGAAACTAAGTAACTAAGGTGCCTTTCTCACTCAGGATCTTTTTAAATCTCTTTAAAATATTCTTTCGAGGCGCCACAAATAGGGCATTTAAAATCTTCGGGTAAATTTTCGAATGGAGTTCCAGGCGGGATTCCATATTGGGGTTCGCCCTGTTCTGGGTCGTAGGTGTAGCCACAAATTACACATATATGTTCTGCTATTGGGGCCGATTTTGACTCTTCTTTTTGTGTATTTTCATCAGTCAAATTATCAGGGTCGATATAAGTAGGTGCATTCTTGGGCGACAACATTTTATAATGTTCGTGATAATATTCGTAAGTTAACGGAGGCTGGTCGTTCAACTTTGCAGAAACCACAACTTCGCCAATGAATATGATATGAGTTCCACAGTCGACTTCGTTTTTAACCTCACACTCAAAAGCTGCAATGCAAGAATCAGTAACCACCGGAATTCCAAGCTCACCGGTTTTAAAGCTATGATTGGCAAATTTATCAAAGTTAATGCTTGATTTAAACCCAAAATCACCAACAATTGAAACATCCAAATCGCGCTGAAGCACCGAAAGCGAAAATTTCCTACACTTTTGAATGATGCCACAAGTGAAGTTGTCTTTATTACAACTGATTGCAATTTGTGATGGTGTTGATGTTACTTGGAAACCTGTATTTCCGCAATAACCCGATTTTTGCCCTTCAAATTCTGAACAAAGAATATACAAGCCATACGACAATTTGTGGAATGCAGAAAAATCAATCATATTATGGTTTTTAAGTCTCAATAAACATTAACTACAAATTTCATTTAACGTTTCTTCAATGGTTGGGTATTTATAAACAAAGCCTTGCTTAACCAAATGATCGGGATAAACAGTTGCACCTTTTACTGTTATCCGTGAGGCTTCTCCATACATCAACTTCATCATAAATGCTGGTACAACCATAAAAGTTGGACGTTTTAGTGCCCTCCCAAAAGCCTTTGTAAAATGATAATTAGTAACAGGTTGAGGAGACACCAAGTTATAAACTCCCGACATCTCTTTATTTTGAATAAAAAAACGAACAGCATTGATAAGGTCGTCAATATGGATAAAAGACATCATTTGTTTTCCGTTCCCGATTATGCCTCCAATTCCCATTTTAAAAATTGACCGAATTGATTTAATCATTTTGCTATTCCGCCCAAGCACAACCCCCAGACGCATAATAATTAAACGAACTTCTGGATTAGCCAAATCCTTTGCTTCAGATTCCCACTTTTCTACAACTTCAGATAAAAAAGAATTTCCCTTATCCATGCTGTGTTCAAAATAAATAGAAGAAGGATCATCGGGGTAAATACCTGTTGCTGATGTCGATATAAAAAGCTTTGGAGCCATCTCTGGTGGCATTTTATTCAGAATACTCACAATTTTTCGTGTTGTAAGAATTCTACTATTAAATATCTTTTCCCTGTTCTTTTTATTCCATCTGTTAAAAACAGAATAACCTGCCAGATTAATAATCACATCGGATTTTTCAATGTAACTGCTCCATGTTTGAAGGGAATCGTTTCTATCAAGAATTAAAAACTCTTCACAAATATCATTAAGTTGCTGCCTAATAGCGCTTCCAATAAATCCACTTGCTCCGGTTAATGAAATGATCATCAGTATTTGAGTTAATTAGGTTGTTCAGAAAACTAATTTAAGTAAACTATTTCAAAATGCAATTCTAAATGCACATCTCGTTAGATTTGTTCTTCATCGAAATGTTTGACTCTTATATTTCAAAAATGTTTAATTAAAAAAAAAGCAATGAATGAAGATTCTAAAAATACTTTTAAGTTTATCGCGTTATTTTGCAAAAACGCTTGAATTTTTAAACAATTGACTATCATGAAACCTACACTAGTAATACTTGCCGCCGGAATGGGAAGCCGTTACGGCGGATTAAAACAACTCGATGAAATTGGTCCAAACGGGGAAGCCATTATCGACTATTCGCTTTTCGATGCAATAAGAGCTGGCTTTGGAAAAGTTGTTTTCATAATTCGCAAAGATTTTGAAGAAGCTTTCGTTGCCCGTTTCGACTCAAAACTGAAAGGCAAAATTGAAGTTGAATATGTTTTCCAAAATTTAAACGATCTTCCTGAAGGATTTTCAGTTCCCGAAGGTCGTGAAAAACCATGGGGAACCGGCCATGCAATCCGATCGGCACGAAATGCAGTTTCAACACCATTTGCAGCAATTAATGCCGATGATTTTTATGGTGCTGAAGCATACCAAACCATTGCCAAATTTTTAACTACCGATATCACTCCATCGTTGTATAGCATGGTTGGCTACAAACTGAACAATACGCTCTCTGAAAATGGTTCAGTTTCTCGCGGACTTTGTACCACCGATGCAAACCAAAACCTTTCAGATATTGAAGAAATAACACAAATTACCCGTGAACCCGATGGTATTTTCTACCCGATAAATAATGAACGCCATCGGCTTACGGGCGAAGAAACAGTCTCTATGAATTTTTGGGGCTTCCATCCCAATTTGTTCGATTACCTTGAAGAAGGATTTAAGACTTTTTTAAAAGAGAGAGGAAACGAACTAAAATCGGAATTCTATATTCCTTTTCATGTTGACGAATTGATTAAAAAAGGGATAATAAGCTCCAAAGTTTTAACCTGCGATTCAACTTGGTTTGGTGTTACCTATCAAGAAGATAAGCCCATTGTAATCGAAAAAATCACAAACCTGATCGATAAAGGGAAATATCCACCTCAACTGTGGTAATTTATTGTAAAATATAAAATGAGGTGCAGAATGAAAATTTCTACACCTCATTTTGTTTTCAATTTGTAAGTGTTTCACCCAAAATAGCACCTTCAGATCAGGTTACTATTCTCAAAAACAATAATTTTTGTCATATTTGTGCACGGTTTTTTTAATTCATCTAATAAATAATCATATACAATGAAAGTTTTCAAATTTGGTGGAACTTCAGTTGGTTCACCTGAAAATATGCGCGCAGTAATGGAAATCATTACCGATGGCGAACCTAAAGTTGTAGTACTTTCCGCAATGTCGGGTACAACCAATACCTTGGTTGAAATCAGCAATCAGCTTTATGCAGGCAATAAAGATGCAGCAAAAGCAATAATTGCCGATTTGAAAAAGAAATACGATAAAGTTGTTGATGATTTATATAAAACTGCTGAATACAAATCGAAAGGTGAAGCTGTTATTGAAGCACAATTTTCTGTTTTAGAAAAACAAACCGAAGGTGAATTCAATGCGGTGAAAGAACAAATAAACCTTGCTCAAGGCGAGTTGATTTCAACAGCACTGGTTACTTATCTGCTTCAGGAAACAGGCTATAAAGCAGCACTGTTACCTGCGTTGGATTTTATGCGTATCGACGACGACAAACAGGCTGACATGAAGCTGATAACTGAATTGGTGAAACCAGTTTTGAAAGCTGCCGGAGAACAGGAAATTTACATTACACAAGGTTTTATTTGCCGAAATGCCCAAAACGAAATTGACAACCTGCAACGTGGCGGTAGCGACTATACTGCAACACTTTTAGGCGCTGCAATCAATTCTGAAGAAGTACAAATTTGGACAGATATTGACGGAATACACAACAATGATCCTCGTTTTGTTGAAAAAACAACAAGAATAGACAACCTGCTTTTTGTTGAGGCTGCTGAGTTAGCCTACTTTGGTGCAAAAATACTGCATCCGTTAACCATTTTACCTGCCCAGGAAGCAAATATTCCTGTTCGTTTGAAAAATACAATGGAACCTTCCGATCCGGGAACATTGATATCAAACGACAAAACCATTTCGGGGTTGAAGGCCGTTGCTGCAAAAGATGGAATTACCGCAATAAAAATTCGCTCTGGCCGAATGTTAATGGCATATGGTTTCTTAGTTAAGGTTTTCGAAATATTTGAAAAACACAAAACATCCATCGACATAATAACAACCTCCGAAGTTGCAATTTCCTTGACAATTGACAATAACAAAAACCTTGATCAGATTTTATCTGAGCTGAATTTATTGGGCGAGGTTGAAGTTGATACAAACCAAACCATTGTTTGTGTTGTTGGAGATATGATTTCGGAAGAAAAAGTGTTTTCGAAACAAGTTTTTGAAGCATTGGAAGGCATTCCTGTTCGTATGATTTCATACGGTGGTAGCCGTTATAACATCTCAATTGTTATCGATAGCGTTTACAAAAAAGAAACATTGCAAAAGATAAGCAATCACCTGTTTAATAATTAAACAATATATTAATCAAATAGAAAAGCCTAGAAATCTAGGCTTTTTTTTTGTGTGAATATATTTCCATTTCGATTCAGAATCTTAGAAACAAAAAAAAATGAAAAATTATAATTAATAATTGAATTTATTTACCATAAATATTATACATTACCAAATGTTTCGAAACAACCCCTCCAACACATAATAAATTAAATATCAAACTGATTAATCAAATTTATTAACCATTTAACCACCGAGTAATGAATCAAATTTTACTTTTTATCCTAATTGTGTTGGGAGTAATGTTAATAGAAGTTGTTTTTTGTTTCGTTTTTTACAAAAAATCAATTGTTCTTCCAATGGGACTCATCTTAATTAACATGTCGGGACTCATAGCAATTTTCGCCTACATTGTTGCTTTAAAAGGATTCAGCCAGCTGGTATGGATTGTTCCAATTGTAGGGCTGCTTTCTGCCACAAATTTTTATTTAATGCACCACACTCTAAGTAAACCGGTTGTCTCACTCAAAAATGACATCATTAATAAACTTTCGGTTGGAGAGCTAAATTTCCATTTCGATGAAAAGGTTGTGGTTCAGAAAAACGAATTTGGTGAAATTGCCGATGCTCTTACGCGAATGCGAAAACAAATTGCGTTGATTGTACAAGAGGTTCAAAAGATCTGCTACTACATCGAAATGTCGTCACAACAGCAAAGCGAGGCAGCCATGTTGATTTCCAGAGGGGCTAACGAACAAGCTTCGGCCACCGAAGAAATTTCAGCAACTCTTGAAGAGATTACTGCAAGCAATAAGCAAAACAACGAAAATGCCAGCCAAACTGCGCAACTAGCCAGATCGGCAACCGTCAGTATGCGCAAGATGGAACAAGTAACAAAGGTGAATGTAGAATCAGTGACCGATATCATCCAGAAGATCAAAATTGTGAATGACATCGCTTTCCAAACAAATATATTGGCTTTAAATGCGTCGGTTGAAGCTGCTCGTGCTGGGGAACACGGACGTGGTTTTGCTGTAGTGGCCAACGAAGTACGGAATCTAGCCGAGAATAGCAAGAATGCTGGAACCGAGATTCATCAATTATCGAACACCACAGTTAAAATCACTCACGATTCAGAAAAATTTGTACAGCAGCTCCTAGCTGAGATTACTGAAACTTCGAATCTTGTTGAAAGCATTTCGACTGCTACACTTGAACAATCTGCAGGAACCGATCAAATTAATTCAGCCATTCAAAATCTTAATTACGTGTCGCAACAGAATGCGGCATCATCAGAGGAATTAGCATCGAGTGCCGAAGAACTATCGGTTCAAGCAAAAAATTTGAACGAACTCATGAAGTTCTTTAAGGTAGAAGAAAATTTTGACTAAAACACTCTATGACATTGAAATATGGGATTAAGCTCATCAGCATAAAAAAAGGCAGAATTTAAAAATTCTGCCTTTTTTTATGGTTTTTCAAAATTATATCGCTTTGCGTTGAACCCAGTTTTGCTCATCTTCTAGATCTTGCATTTTATCAAAAGCCCGAACTCTTGGTTCGTCCTTCACTTGCACCTCCCGATATTCATTGTTCAACCCAACGGTTTTAAAGAACGAAATACTCCGAACCAACTCTCGGGCAAGACCTTCCAACTCTTCGGCACTTGCCGACATCTCTTCGGCAGTTGTGGCATTTGATTGAATACTGTTATTGATCTCGAGTATCGCATTGTTGATCTGTTCGGCCCCCAACCCCTGTTCTTTACTTGAAACAGATATTGTAGAAACCAATTCAGTAGTTTTTTCCATTACCGGAACAATCGCATTCAATTCTAAACTTGCCTGATTAGAAATCTGTGCTGCTTGAGTCGACAAAGTTTCAATTTCCTTAGCAGCAATTTTACTGTTTTCTGCCAATTTACGAACCTCATTGGCCACTACAGCAAAACCACGTCCGTGTTCACCTGCACGAGCAGCTTCAACAGCGGCATTCAGCGATAACAAATTGGTTTGAAAGGCAATTTCATCAACCACTTTAATTTTAGTAGTGATCTCTTTCATGATATTTAATGCATTCAACGCTGAACCATTTCCAATTTTTACAGAATCGTTTGCTTTATAGGCAAATTTTTCGGTTTGCATCGCATTCTCAGAGTTCGTTGAAATGTTGGCAACCATCTCTTCCATCGATGAAGTAATCTCCTCAATTGAAGCGGCTTCGGTGCTTGCACCAGAGGACAATACATCGGAAGTTGCTCGAAGTTGTGTACTGGAACTATTGATGCTTAATGAAATATTAATAATATTATTGATCGCATCTATCAAATTTGATGAGAGTTTTGTAATCGCATTCGACAATTTTCCTAGCTCATCATTTCTATCTGATAAATTATTATCAGATTTGATTTCGAGGTGGCCATCAGCCAGTTTTTCAATCGTATTGATAGCCTCTTCAAAGGGCTTCTTAATTCTGCGATACAATAAGAAAATGAAAAACGAAGAGACCAAAATACCCGCAGGCAAGCTCAAGTATTGCGGATAAAACTCTTTAAATGTTGCTGTTATCTTTGTGTTAATAATAATGAAAAAGATATTCGTTGCCCACATCGATCCAATCCAGAACAGAATACTCTTTTTAAACAACAAGCGCAATACGATAATCGCAAACGGGACAGCTACCCCTAGCGTAATCAAAATCTCTCTAACAATAGGATGCATAATCTTTTTTCTCTTTTAATTTAACAATGGGAAATAAACACCACCTTCTGAAATAGTTATCAAAGCTTTATCAAAATCGGCCGTAAACTGGTTCTTTAAAATCCCCCCCGAAAAACCAATTCTTAACATTTCTAAATGCACTTCTACATCATCTGACATAGTTACACCAATCAATTTCATATGGTTATCTTCAATCAACCCGTTTTTAGCAGCGACAATACCATCCATTCCGGGCATATGAATATCCATCAATACAATGTTGGGCGATTGCTTCCGCAATAATTCAAGAAATTGGAATCCGTCATTTGCTTCTCCAACAATAATTATATCGTCACGAAAACTTAAAATCGCTTTCACAGCTTCGATATATCCCTGATTATCGTCAACAATTACAACCTTATATTTTTGCTTTACCATATAAATTGAATAATGGATCAAAAATAAGGTACACGAAAGAATAGGAAGGCAGGTTAATTACCTGTATTGAAAATAGGAAACACCTGTTTTCAGCAAGGGTTATCCCTTGTTGCGGTTATAATTACCATAAGGAAAAGGATTTAAACGTTGAACAGGTTACTCTTTAAAGCAAACAAAACCAATGAAATGGAATTTTTAGAATCTGTTTTTAGTAGCAATTTTGATTTGTGCCCCTCAACTGTTTTTATACTAATGAACAGTTTATCAGCAATCTCCTTATTGGAGTATCCCTTACAAATTAGATGAAGAACCTCTTGCTCGCGTTCTGATATTTCCAGCTTTGAAATTACATAAGACTCATTTATGGAAGCATCTTTAGATTGGATGATGTTTATAAGCAATTCTTGTGAAAAATAGGGCTTACCGTTGAATGTCTCGGTAATTGCCTGTGTTAATTGATTGATACCTGCACTTTTCAATACAAAGCCTTTTGCACCAGCTTCAATCATCTTCAAATAATGCCCATAATCGCCATGCATTGAAAGCGATAGAATCTTAATATCAGGATATTTTTCAAGAGCCAATCGAGTTGCATCAATACCATTCATCTCCGGCATATCAATGTCCATCAGCACAACATCGGGAATTACAGTTTCAATTTTATTCAAGAAATCTCTTCCGTTATCGGCTTCACCAATCACTGAAAAATGTTGAACAGTATTTAAAATATACCTCAACCCTTCACGAAACATGGCATGATCTTCAACGATAAAGATCTTTATTTCACTATCGTTCATCCTTTATCAAGTTAGTTCTGTATAGTTTATCGACGCTGAAAATTTGAAGCCCTTTCCCTTGCTGGTTTCGATATAGGCCTCTCCTCCTAATTTTTCAACACGGCTCTTAATATTAAATAAACCAATTCCGCCCGACTTTTCCTCAATTTCATTTTTATTAAAACCAACTCCATCATCATCATAATGAATATTCAACAGAGAATCAGAAATCATCAATTTTATATTCACATTCTGAGCCTGAGCGTGTTTTATTGTATTATTCAAAAGTTCGGTTACCAATCGGTAAATTGCTATTTCAATTTTTTCGCTAAACCTGCTTTCAATATTTGAATCAAAAGCGATTTCAATTTTTCTGTTAAACGTAATTTTTTCAATAAACCCGCGTAAAGCTCTAACTACACCCAGATTTTGAAGGACGTATGGACTAAGATTATTTGAAATTTCCTTCACACTTTTAATTGATTCTGAAAGAGTTGTATTGATCCTATTCTGGATTTCGACATCACCAGGCCGCTTTTCCAAAACTTCGAAATAAATTTTCAAGGTTGAAAGTAATGGCCCCAGCCCATCGTGCAACTCTTTCGACATTCTAAATCGCTCTTTCTCTTCAGCATCGAGCACTGCTGAAAAAATTGAACGTTCCCGGGAAATTTTCTCTGTATTATCCCGAAAAATTGAGAGCAAAGCATCAATTCCAGTATAATTTATCCGAGTCATTGAAACGTCAAGGAATTTCAACTCTCCATCAGATCTCACATATTTCATCTCGAAACGTAAAGGTATATTCGTCAGATTATTATCGTAGGCATCGAACAAATTACGATATTCCAATGGAACCAGTTCAAGAAAATGTAATCCTGAAATTTCAAGGGCTGTATGGCCCGTTAACGCGATGAATGAGTTGTTAAAATCGAGAAAACGTCCACCCATATCAATTATTGCAATGGGGTCGGTACTTGTTTCAAAAATATTCCGAAACTTATATTCGTTCTCCAATGCAAATTGCTCCGATTTTTTTCTGATCTCAATTTCCTGCGTTAATCGTTCGGTAGACTTCAGTAAATCTTCTTTCTGAACTTCAAGCAGATGCACATTCTCATTCAATGCCCCATAAATTAACTTAATTGAAAAGATAATCATTAAGCTGGTAATGAGAAAAGAGAAGGTCCTCATCACCATAATGATGCCCGCCGAGGCATACAAATCATAATCAATATCGTAAGTGATAAATCCAGCAACCTTTAAAAAATATACTGAAAGAATTAAAATTAAACCAAAACTTACAGCAAATATTCCACGAGCCAGGTTGAAATAAAGTACCGACAAAACAACAGCAGTGGTCATCCACAAAAAGCCGATGCTGATAAATCCGGTATTCACAAAATCGAGGAAAGACAATGCAAATAAGATAAAAATTATAACATAAGCCCTGATGTTATAATTCAATCTCTTTCTGAAAACGGCAGCAAATAAAACAAACAGATAGAGTGAGGTATGCGAAGTAAGAAATAAGATGTTATGAAAGATTATTGCCCGAACAACAGCACTTACCATCAACGGGAAACCCGCTATTGCTGAAACCAAAAGAGAAATATTGACCAGCTTGTCTTTTACTTGTCTTTCTTCATTAATAAATTGTCCAACCACCGATTTCACCCTGTACCCTTTACTTCTTGGGGTGTTAAGGTAACCAATGTAACGAAGATTTTTATCTGACGAGCAAATAATTTTTATTCAATAGAGAAAAAATCACCAAAAAACAGATTCCAATATTCGTCCTTTGGCATCGTCGGGAGGCAAAATCTGAAGAAATTTTGCAATTGTGGGAACAACATCGATCAACTCAACGGGTTGATCATTTACCCCAGTTTTTACATTTGCTCCATAAAACACAAGTGGAATTCGGTTTTCGGTGCTATAATCAACCTGGTGATAACGGTATACCGGTTGCCACCCCTCTTCTAACAACAAAAGCACATCGCCCGAGCGCTGCACACAATAACTATTTTCCAACACTTTAAAACGTTGGTTGTTCAAGTTCCCAACCTCAATTACATTAGCCGGAACTGCTGACTTAATACCCGAAAACTGGTTTAAAAAAGAAGCAATCTTGCCTCGCATTTCGTTCAGGTCTTTATCTTTTTTCTCAATTAATTCGTGATTAAGATAAACTTGTTCCTCATTGTACATTTGAATCCAATCGCCTACTCCATATATAACATTCAAATATGAACGCAACAAAGCCATTGCACTTTGTGGCGAAAATTCGCCCGCATTAATATTGAATTCTTCTTTCAAAACATTTACCGGATACCCCGATGTGCCTGCTGCGGTAAGCACTATAAGGTAATTGTCCTTCCCCATCACCTTATCAAGGTTGTTCAGCAATGACGAAATTTCCTGATCAATTCGAAGGTAGATGTCCTGAATTTCAACCGATGAAGGATTGTACCATTTGTTTGCAAAATCGAGTGTTGAAAAAGTAATATTCAGAAGATCGGGGTATTCGTCTTCACCTAAATTTTCTTTTGAAATCAACTCTGTGGCAAACTCCTTTATTATATGATTTCCCCAAGGAACAGCTTTTAGAATTTCAAAAGGATATTCCTGCTTTTCAGAAATCTTTTTTACATCGTAGGGAAACGTATTCCATTTCTCCCATAACCCTTTTTCGAGCTGATAATTATCAGAGAAACCAGCAGTATAGCTACCTTCGGGAAGCAACAAATCCCATTCACGTTCAATGTATTCCAAACTCAACTTCTTATTATTGAAGGCCATAATCCAATCAGGAAATTCATCAATGTAATACGAAGACGAAATCATATTCCCATTTGTTTTATCAAACCAATAGGCTCCATCGGCAGCATGACCAGCAGCAAGTACAGCTGTTGATGCATTTAAAGCAACCGAAAAAACTTTCGATTTTTGATTCGATTGAATTTTCAATACATCGCCAATCGTTGCTACTTTGAGATTTTGCGCCGAAATATTCCCCTCTTTTGAATCACTTCCCATAGTAAGGAAAAAATTATTGTCAACAACAGGGACTTCTTCCTGCGACAATTGCTTAAACCACTTATTGCCAATTATTCCATGTTCCGAAGGATAAGTACCAGTGTACAATGTTGCAATTGCAGTGTTCGGGTTAAGGTTATGAATATCAAGGCGTGCATTTTCAAATTCGCAACCATGCTGCACCAAACGCTTAAACCCACCATTCTGAAACGTATTCCAATACCTGCTAATATAATCACACCTAAATTGCTCAATGGTTATACCAACTACAATTTTAGGTGTTCGTTCGTTTTGAAGGTTTCGATTTTGGGCAATCGCACCTAACGCAAAAAAAATTGAAAATAAAGTAACTAAAGCAATCTTCATTGTTGAGAAATTTTAAAAACCAAAAATAAAAAAAGGAATGAGACCGAAGTGATTGCAAAATCTTTAAATCAGGAATAAACCATTGGTCGTAACACACTATATTTTACAACTCATTGAATGTTTTGAAGAAAGAAGGTCGTTAATAAGTTTGAGAAAAAGGAAAATATTTCTACTTTTGCGCGCTCAATCCGCTGAATCCATGTAAACGATTACTTACCGGTCGATTACGCGGACTGAAAAACGAGAGAATTAACAATTAATAATTTCAAAAAGGTAAACGTTCTATGTTAAACCAGTATGAAACTGTATTTATCGCAACACCTGTCTTGTCTGATGCACAATTCAAGGAGTTAGTGGGTAAATTCAGCAATTTTGTTACCGAAAACGGTGGCGAAATTATCAACGAAGAAGACTGGGGGCTAAAAAAATTAGCTTACCCAATCCAGAAAAAATCAACAGGTTTTTACCATTTACTAGAGTTCAAAGCTGACCCTACAATGGTAGACAAATTAGAAACTCAATATCGTCGCGACGAGCGCATTATTCGTTTCTTAACTTTCCGTTTAGACAAATATGCTGCAGAATACAGCGAAAAACGTCGTAACAAAGTAAAAGCTAAAACAGAGGAGAAATAAGTCATGGCATCAAATCAATCAGAAATCAGATACTTAACTCCACCATCAGTTGAAGTTAAAAAGAAAAAATACTGTCGCTTTAAAAAGAACGGTATCAAATTCGTTGATTACAAAGACCCTGAGTTTTTGAAAAAATTCCTTAACGAACAAGGTAAAATTTTACCACGCCGTATTACCGGTACTTCGTTAAAATATCAACGCAAAGTGTCTCAAGCAGTAAAACGTGCTCGTCATATTGCCTTACTGCCATATGTAACCGATTTATTGAAATAAAAAAGGAGGACTTACAGTATGGAAATCATTCTTAGACAAGACGTTCAAGGATTAGGTTCGAAGGACGACATCGTAAAAATCAAAGACGGATATGGCCGTAACTACCTCATTCCACAAGGAATGGCTGTAATTGCTACTCCATCTTCGAAAAAAGTATTGGCTGAAAACATTCGCCAACGTGCTCATAAAGAAGCAAAATTAAAAGCCGAAGCTCAGGAACTTGCTGCAAAATTGACTGCATTAACCATTTCTATTGGTGCAAAAACCAGCACAACCGGCAAAATTTTCGGTTCTGTCAACAACATTCAATTAGCCGAAGCTATTGCAGCAAAAGGAATTGAAATTGACCGCCGTAGCATTACAATTTCAAAAGAAGGTGTTAAAGAAATTGGCAAACATATCGCCAAGATCAAATTACACCGAGAAGTCGTTATCGATTTCGAATTTGAAGTTGTATCGGAATAAATTAGTATTCATACACTTTCGAACAATTTTTTTCAAACAAACAGATAAAAATCCATTCCGGCAACGGAATGGATTTTTTTTGTTTCACATTACCATTCCTCTTCTTTACAATTGATTCAACAACCCCCTCAATGAACTTCAATGTCACTTTCACGCCCTTGCCTTTAACTCAAATGGCATAACACACAACAATCTCATTGTGTATATATTACACCATGTTGAACAACATTTTTGTCGCAATCGATTGCGAATTCGTTTGCGACTATTTTATTAATCCAAAGCCTCTTTATCGCAAGAATTAGTAATTGAAAAAATCTACTTTGGCTCCAGATTTTTAAAGAGACAAGAGTTCACAATTCAACATGCAATTATGTATTGGTTTTATTTACAAACACATACAACACTCTATTTTTTTTATTCCTAACCTTAAGGGAATAGAATTAATTACTAACTCAAATATTTAAAAAATGAAGAAATTTTCTTTTTTTCTAATTGCTTTTTTAATGGGACTATTTTTGACAAATTCAGTTTTTGCACAAATAGACGTTAAAACCATTGCAACCTCGCCGGTGTATCCAACAATGGATTCTCCAATTACTATTTATCTGAACATCAAGAATTGGAAAAACATAACCTCCGATTCATTGAGTGTATACACAGGCTTAGTGACCAGTAAATCAGACAATCCCAAGGGATGGACCTATGTAAAGAATGGAGATTGGAACGACACTTCATTAAAAATGGAGAAAATTCAAGATTCAATCTATTCATTTGTGATCGATAATCCTAAGTCGTTTTATGGCGTCCCTGAAGGTGTAGAAACCTATAAGATTACATTTATTGCCCGTGGAATTAAGAATGGTGCAAACAACGGACAAACAGAAGATATCTTCTTGAATGTATATGGTGCCCAACCGTCAGAACTATTCAATCTTCAACCAGCTGAACCTACCGACAAAGAAATGATTTGCGTTACTTGGAACATAAATGCCAATAGCGACAGAAATGATTTAAAAGGGAACACTGATTCGCTGTGGGTACATACGTGGATAAAAGGCGGATCTGGACCACAATCTGGCTCTGGAAACTGGCCCGACAACGCTGCAAAATATGCATGTGAGAGGGTTAATGACTCAATACTAAGATGGTTTATTGCACCTACTACTCGAGAATTTTACAAATTCCAGAGTTGGACCTATGCTGAATCAATTGGTGTATTAATCAGAAATAAAGAAGGAAATGCACAAACCAACGATTTCAATATTCCCTTAAAATCAGAAAGAGATATTGATCTATCAATGGTTGCACCCTATCTAATTATGCCTCCGTTCCCAACTGTTAACGATGAGATTGCAATTTATGTAAACACAAAGAATTGGAATTTCTCTCCCGAAAACAATACCACTGCCTACACCGGCTTAATAACCTCTGCTTCAACCGACGTTACAGACAACTGGCAACACGTGGCAAATACCGACTGGAACGATGCATCGTTGGCACTGGAAAAAATTAACGATTCAATTTCTGTTTTCGTAATAAACAGTATACCCGAACGATACGGCGTAAATACCAAAGAGGAGAATGTTTTCAGAATTGCATTTATTGCCCGTGAAAATTCGATAACCGACAACACGATTAAAGCGCAAACAGAAAACCTTTATTTCGAAATTTTTGGGGGACAACCGAATAAATTGGTCCAAACCCAACCTCTAAAACCGAATGAAGACGATGCTGTAGCTTATACTTTTAATGTTAAAAATGAAACCACTCTATCTGATTACATTGTAACCTCAGGAAACGACTCAATTTATATCTATACTTGGCTAACAACCAACGAAGGAGAAGGAAATGAAGTTACACCATGGGGCGATGTTTCAACCAACAATAAATTAAAAACAATTGCTGTTAATGATTCCATTTTCCGCTTTATTGTCCCTAAAAGTGTTCGCAATTTTTATGGAATAACCGATGCGTGTACGCATATCCAAACTACAAACTTGATTCTTCGCAATGCCGCAGGAACAAAACAAACTTCTAATATTTTAGTTGATATTGAATCGAATAATGAGATATGCACTGGAATTGAGGAATCGATCTCGAACGAAAGTTTTATGGTCTATCCAAATCCGACTGCCGATTATTTTAGAATAAACTATACGGGCAACGATTCGAATGCCACATTAGTGGAATTGAGCGATTTATCGGGTAAAAAAGTGATAAGTCAAAAAATGAATTTAACCAATAGCAACACAATCGATGTCTCAACATTATCTAAAGGGGTTTACTTTTTGAACATTAAAACAAAGTCAAAAAACATAAACTCTACAGTTATTGTCAAGTAATAAATCAAATGTGTTTTTGCGTCGGCCGTTATTCAAATAACGGCCGACTTTTTTCAACAACCTACCTTACAGCAATTGTTTCTATTTCGATTAAAACCCCAAGAGGTAATTCTTTTACGGCAAAAGCAGCCCTTGCTGGCGGGTTCTCGGCATAAAACGTGGCATAAACTTCATTCATTGCCTTAAAATTGGCCATATCGCTTAGCAAGCATGTCGATTTTACCACATCAGAATAAGTATATCCAGCAGCATTTAAAATTGCTCCAATGTTCTGCATTACTTGCTTTGTTTGAACAAAAATATCTCCTTCGACAACTTTTCCAGTTAAAGGATCAATTGGTATTTGCCCCGAAACATACAATGTTCCATTTGCCTCAACAGCCTGACTATATGGACCAATAGCTGCAGGAGC
>Ga0209373_10000514_pt1 | contig 61800 bp, 42 predicted proteins | sample Higcelweek5metaG_FD_187173 | JGI IMG/M metagenome (GOLD analysis project Ga0209373, IMG submission 187173) | Freshwater pond sediment microbial communities from the University of Edinburgh, under environmental carbon perturbations - High... | ecosystem: Environmental > Aquatic > Freshwater >...
CCCGCCATATTCTATATCGCTGAATGTTTGCTGCTTCATATATACATCCCCCATAATTTATTATATCTATATTATATCATATATGGGGCTTAATGTAAATGATTTTATCGATTAAATCAGCGGTTCCTTAGAAACTGTAGCCACTTCTTGTACAACTACGATTACAGGTCTTCCAAAATCAAACAATGTTTCAGACAAATTGGCCGAGCATGCCATTGAGATTGCGGATTTAAAGGCGTTGCTGGATTTAAACCTAAAAAAATGTTTTTATGAACTAAACAGATTGAACCGTTACATACAGTCAGTTGATGACAGTCAAATTTGCGGAGCAAGCTGAGAGTGGAGGGGATATATGAAAGCGGAGATTGCGAAAATCGCGAAGGAAATGCTTCTGATTGATACGCTGGAAACGAGAAACTCCGACATAATGGATTTTCATGAGGTGTCGGTATGGCAGCTTAGAAAAGCGCTGGAAGCGGCGTATGCAATGGGAAAAAAGGATGCGGAAACATACAGCCGTTAAGATGTATATATTTTCAGAACGGAGTAATGTGCTTTAATTGTGCAATATAACCCGTTACTGCCCTGATTATTTGTAAGGTTCTAATATTGATTAATTTTTTCAGTAGAGTGATTAATGTATTCTATTCTGTTAATGCTGAGTTTAAAATTTACTATAAGGAAGGCGCAACAGGCTTTGCAACCCCAACATGGAACGGATATCCTACACAAATTCAAACTCCGGGCGGAGAACCCATCAATGAAAATGCGGCGCAGATCAGTTTGGGCAGCACGTCCGTTAACATATTCGGCGTGGATGAAAACGTTGAAATTCCTGTAAGCGTAACCTTTAACACGCCATTTGACAGCACATATACTATGAAAAGGTTCAAAACAACGCTGACATTCAACAATACGGTGTTTGGCATTGATGAGGAAACGCTCAAAAACAACATCGCGGTTGCAACAGACGGATTGCTTGCAAGCCTTGATGACGTGACGGTGTCAAATCTCGTGAAAAACGGAGTAAACACAAGCATTGACATTGAATATACAAATTTGGCAGGTATGTCGGCAAATAATGGAGTAATATTCAAATTTGTGCCGACTGTCAAAGGGACAGCAATCGCTGGCGATGCGTACATTACTCTTACCGATATGTTCATTGACCTGACCAAAGCGTCGGATACTTATAATCTGGGAACAACACAGTATCAAATTACGACTGTTCAGGGCAAGGTAACAGTCGAGAAAAATACATTCTCACAGCTCAGTCTGAGTTCAATTGATAATACGTTTATTTTCGGAAACCTGAATGACACAAGCCTGTATTCCACTACCGACAATGTGGTGAACGCAAACTTCGTTGACGAAATTACAGTGCCTTTTGTTTCACTTTCCGGCATACAGCCTGACGTGGGCGCAATTCGCGCGAAATTCACCTTTGACCCATTGGTGATGACCTTTACGGGCATTGAGGGTTTTGATTTCACCGCCGAATCGATTTTCTTGAACGGCATGCAGACCGGCGAAATCAGACTTTATAAGGATATAAACGCAGGCGGAGCGTATTATATGACACCATATGAATTCAAGCTGAAATTCAGATTGAATTCCAGACCGGCGGACAATTCGTCGACCGCTTTGAACGTTACCGAATTTAAGGTATATCCCTTTGTGAACGACACCATTTCCGATCCGGTTTATACAGACCTTAAAGGCACAGGGTTCACAAAGACCATCAACTTCATTGACCGTGCGGAAATTTTGACGAACTACCTCTCTGATACCGACGGAGGCACCAAGGTTACAGAGGCGGTTGAGGAAAACGGTACAATCCTGTATATGGTCAAGACCGCAAACGCTCCCATAGACTTCACAAACTACAGCTACGCATGGTACACAAATAAAGCTGACGATAATTACACAACACCGATTACAGGGGCAGCAGATCCAAGCTATGACCCTGCGAGAGAATATATCGGTTACAGGATTAAGGCGAATGTGACGGCAACCTCAAGCGGCGCGCTTACCAATTCCTTAATGAGCGACAGCGTGCTGATTCAGCCCAAGCTGTCACCAAGCATTGCCTTCGGCAATCTGCTTCACGCGGACGGATTCGCGAACGGCAAAACAATCGGCTACGCTCCGAATATTACTTATAACTATACCGATTTAAGCAGTACAACAGGAGAAACCTACCAATGGTCATACTGCGACACAGAAAACGGCACATATATCAGCATTGACAACACGACGGACAGTCTTGTCATTGGCGCGCTGTACATGAACAAGTGGCTGAAACTCACCGCTACGGCGACCGAAACGGTCGGCGAATGCTCAAAGGAAACCACGGACAGTGTGAAATACTTCCTTGGCACTCCGAATGTCAGCAAACCCACAATCACATCGGTTACGGTTGTACATAACGACGATTCCGCAATTACCAATACCGACAGGGCAAGAGACGCGGGCACGATAAAGGCAAAGGTTGAAGTTTCGGATACTGACGCGATTCTGACAGGCTACAGCTATCAGTGGTACAGAGCGGGCGCAATCATTGGCGGCGCGACAAGCGAATCCTATACCATGACTAAAGATGATGTAGGCAGTGCTATTACAGTAACAGCGACGGCGCTGTCCGATTATTTTACGGCAGCGGAAAGCGACAGCGAAACCTCCGGAGCGGTTACCGCTTACGCAAATCTGACAAAAGAGCCTTCCGTTAACGTTGGCACAGCTTCTGTTACGGACAACAAATATGTTGTAGGAAACACCATTGCCATACCGTTCACCGCAAATAAATACTACGATTTAGCGGCGAACCAGTCGGAAATCACCAAGATAGCCTATTCCGTTATAACCGGTAATGAACCCAATCCGTCCGATGCGGACATTGACAGCGCAACGCCGGTCAGCCTCAATGATACGGGTATTTCCTATACAATCACCTCGGACGACATGACCAAACGGTATATCGTATTCAAGCTGATGGCAAGAGAAAATACAATCGATGAAAATATTGCGATAGGCAGCACGGTGGTTATCATCGACACCTACACGGGCGAAGCGGTTAACTGGTCATATACGCTTGATTATGAAATCAGCGACAACGACAATTTTGGCGGATATAAAGCATGGGCGATTGTGACCAATATCGGCAAAGACAATACGCTTTGCATTGCGGTTGACCAGTCAAAGGTTACCGATCTGAAAGCGGCAATATTCTACGCAAGTGAAAGAGGAAAATATGTCGTATTGTTGCCGGCAGATACAACGCCCGATATGGATAAGTTTACTTTCAACACGGGCAGCACACCTGAAATTTTCTATGGAAAACAGGAGAACACAAGTGAAAATCTCAACATTGTAGACGTTATGAAGCCTGTGAACGTATGGCTGAAAAAGGACTTCAACACAACGAGCCAGAATATGCTGATTTCCGAAGTCAGCGGCAACGGCGAACAGGACATAATCGACGCCGCACAGATACTCCGTGCAATTTTGAACGGCACAACTGTGGACGAAATTACCACGGATAAAAAATTAGGCAACTTTGGAATCCTTTCCAAATAATCATTTGAAAAGCGTAAAGGGCTGGATTTTTTTCCAGCCCACTGCGTTTTTAGTACGGAGGATTGTATGAAAAAAATATTTTCAGTATATCTAATACTTATTTTAATTTTATGGCAGTTTCCTGTAACATACGCTTCGGCAAACCCCAAAGTATATATTGAAAACACGGATTACCTAACTTCCAGAACCGATCACGTACTGGTTCCTGTGAAAATGGACAGCCTGCCGACAGATGCGTCGGACGTTTCAAAAATAAGCTATGGCGGCGCGGTTCTTTATGTAACCTATGATACGGATAAGCTGGAGTATACCGGCGTAAAATCGGGTACCATGCTGTCAAAAACAGGCGCAAGCGTTGCATGGGCACCAGTGCAGCAAGCGGGAGAGGTTCAACTCGGGTTTGTGAGCGACAGCACGGTTTATAGCAAAGGTAGCTTTGAAAAAGACACAAAAGACTGCCTTTTATATCTCGAATTTACCATAAAACAAAAAACCGTTGGGGATAAGATCCCTGTAAACTTGACAAGAGCGGAGCTGGGCGCAATCGGTGATGTAAATAATTCGCTTATTTCCTCATCATCAACGCTGGATATGGAAAACGGTTTTGTATATATTTCAGATTATAATTATGTAAATAGCTTTTCAGTGGAAGTTTACACCGACAAGGACGGCACGGCTGTAACTCAAAAATATCCTGTAATTGTCGACAATAATGCAAGAAATAAATTCTATGTTGTTGCTTGTCCAAACAGCGATGGAATCGTTAAAGCGAAGATTATTCCCGACTTCAAGGACGAAAATTTATCCTTGGTGATCAGCTGCTCGGACGCAAGAGTGATAATTGACGGCACATCTATCGAAATCCCTGCTGATTTGAGTATAAAGCAGGCGGACTTAACGATAAGGGTGCAAAGGGCGGACGGTTCGATTGACAAATCCGGTGAATATTTATTATCTGTTGTCAGAGGAAAAGTAACAACAGAGGTGGTAAAGGAAAATATTACGACAGTGGTTGACGCGGACGATTTGGCAGGTGCAATTGACACAAAGGCGGACGCGCTTGCCGGTGTCAGCACGGAAATCACACTGGTTGTAAAGCAAAACGAGGCATTAGAAGAGGACATCACAAAAATCAAGGATGAAATAGGTAGCGGCGCGTCCATCTTCTATTTTGACGTTTCTCTGCTTGTCACTAAAATAAATTCAGAGAATGAAACAATTACAGAAAATGAAAAGGTTGAAAATACAATCAATCCAGTTACGGTCAAAATTAAAATTCCTTCCAATATGCTCCAAGGCAGCGATTATAAGGTCGTGAGGGTGCATAACGGCGTTGCCGAGGTGATAGACACGACAAGAGAAGGAAACTACCTGATTTTCAAGACCGACAAGTTCAGCCAGTATGCCATCAGCTATACACCGGCAAGGTCAAGCAGCGGCGGAGGCGGAAGTCATGCTTCAACACCCACGCCCACCGCATCGCCAACGCCAACCACTACCCTGACAGATACTCACGCCGCGTATATGAAAGGCTATCCCGATCATACATTCAAGGCTGAAAGCAGCATCACACGCGCGGAAACTGCCGCAATCATTGCAAGGATCACCGACGGTTTTTCAGAAAAGGAAACATACAACAACAAATTTAACGATGTAACAGCCGGAGAATGGTACACAAATTATATCGGATTTATTCAGGATAAAAATATTGTTTCGGGATATCCGGACGGGACATTCCAGCCGGACAACAACATCACAAGAGCGGAATTCGCAGCGGTAATTTCAAGATATAAGGCGCTAAACACGCAGGAAGAAAACACACTTTTGTTCAGTGATACCGTCGGGCATTGGTGCGAGAAATATATTTTTGCACTGTACAGTGCAGGTTATATTTCCGGCTATCCCGATCATACCTTTCAGCCCGATGCAAACATCACACGTGCGGAAGCGGTGAAAATGATCAACGCCGCCATCGGAAGAACGCCGAATGAGGATTCTATAAAGAAAAATATTTCAAAATATCAGATTTCGTTCAATGATGTTCCTGATACTTATTGGGCTTATTATGAAATATTAGAAACGGTTATTGATCATAATACAGCAGATTTCCATTGAGAAGCAATCAAATATAAATGATAAGGGGTTAAGTGTGTTTTAGACTTAACCCTTTTGTCATATTACAATCAAGCCATCTAATGTTTTAAACATTCAACATATGCCCGCCTTAAATTATACGCGCGAAAATCCGCAATTATCTATTGCAAATCCTGCCATGTTGGTGTATAATAAGCATAGGAGTGGCAATGTTATGTGTGATAAATATGAGTGAGAATAATGAAAATAAAAAATATACTTCATTCAGAATCCCCGGCAAACGGCAGCCGCATGGATACGGGGTGTCTCTGCCGCTGCCAAAAAGCAAGCCGGAGCGCGGGTCGCCTCTTTCGGATGGAATGTTCTATGAGTTAGAGTATGATTCCCGCCCTGTTCAGGAGGCCGGCAAAAGTATGCTGAATCCCCAAAAAATTGTGGAGCCTCAAAAGGATGAAATCCGCGACCTGTTTATTCGGATGCGGGATATCGCAAGAATATACCGTTCGGAGAATTATGCTTCGGCATACTCCGCGGGGAGCGCTCAGGGCAGTTTTGCGGCAATCTTTCATCAGCAGGGGATGTTTATGAAGGATTTCGAGGACAATTATACGGGCAATGTTCAGTATTTGCGACATTTTCCCTCTTATCAAATAATGGGGTACGAACAGCTCCGGACATATTTCACATGGCGCACAGGCGTCAGAAAGGGAAACATCGCCGATACGTCCTTGTCCTATGCGTTTCTTTATATTTACGAGCTGCTGGGGAACATTGGTGTCACTGACCCGCAGGACGGCTTGGACAAGCTGATGTCTTTTTGGCTGGGTTTCCGCATTTATAATGATTCCATTGATAAATATGTGCTCCGATGGCTCAAGGATTATCACATCTACTACGCGCTGCCACAGTCATTCAAAGCGTTTACGGAAAAATATAATCTTACCAAGCACTACCCGAAAATGGCGGAAACAGATGACCGCTTCGATTTGTACTGCGCTATTTCAAAATACGATATAATGAAGTCCGCTTTTTTTACTGATGAGACAAGCAAAATGATCACCGATTGTTTTTCTTTTGTTATCGAAAGAATCAGGCAGGAATTTGAAGCTGCGGGAATGCATTTCGATGACGCTTTTTTTCGTCCCACAAGAAAAATTGTCACATGGCAGCCTTTTCGGGACGCGCTTTTCTACCACTGGGTAAAACAGCCGGATAGACGAGTTGTGCTTTCGGAAAATGAAATTTATATTTGCAGTAAGAATGTATGGACATCCAGCACGATGATTACGTCCGAAAAAGGCAAACAGTTCATTGGTTATGTTATGAAGCAAATGGAAGCGATTTTAAGGAAGGTCACAAAATACAGATTCAAGATCAACGCTAACATCAATATGATCAATGAAGAGACGGTACGCAGGCTGACAAAATCGGGCATATTCATTGAAAAAATAGTGTCTGCCGCCGTCACGGAATTCTACGCAGACGCGACCAGAACTGTTGTAACGGTGGATCATGCCTCGCTTGCCCGCATAAGACAGGAAGCACTGGTCACACAGGAAGCGCTGACCGTTGAAGAACCGATAGAGCTCATATTGCCTGCAGCCGATCAAAGCATTTTCGCGGATTCTGCAGATATAGAGCCCGCAGTCGCGCCGGATGGCTGGGAAAGCTTAAAGGATGTTTTAAACGAGAACGAATTACAGGCACTTAAAGTAATCTTACAGGGCGAAGATATAAAAACTTTTGCCGCTGAATGCGGTACAATGCCGGAGGTTCTGATTGACGGAATCAACGAAAAAGCAATCGATTATATTGGTGATAATCTTATGGATGAAGATTTTGTTTTATACGATGATTATAAAAAACAAGTAAAGGAGTTGGTTAGATGAGTACGGTAAACCAAGTCCCTAATAGGATAGCGAATATTCTTATAAACGCGTTGAAGGGCGGTGTTGTGCCGCGCGTGGGACTCGAGTATATCACAGTGGGCCGAACGCAGGAGATCGCCGCAATACTGCATGATATTGAAATGATAGAGGACGGCAGCGCTTCCTTCCGTTTTATTGTGGGAAAATACGGTAGCGGTAAGAGCTTTTTGCTTCAAACTATTCGTAACTACGCCACTGCAAAAGGTTTTGTTGTTGCAGACGCCGACCTTTCGCCGGAACGCCGTTTCGCCGGAACAAAGGGGCAGGGGCTCGCTACATACAAGGAACTGATACAAAACCTTTCCACGAAATCAAAACCCGACGGTGGCGCGCTGCCCTTAATACTGGAAAAATGGATATCAGGCATTCAAGCGTCTGTAAAATCAGAATCCGATATAGACGGCGATGAATTTGACAAGCTGGTGGAAAGACAAATATATTCGGTTGCGGGTTCGCTTGAAGGAATGGTGAACGGTTTTGAATTTTCTAAGGCGGTTGTGACCTATTGGAAAGCATATCGGCAGGATGACGTCGCCATGAAATCCAATGTATTGAAATGGTTTCGGGGGGAATACCCTTCCCGAAAAGAGGCGAAGGAGGATTTGGGAATCAATTTTATTGTCAACGATGAAACATGGTATGACTTTTTAAAGATATTCGCCACATTTCTTGTTGGCGCCGGCTATAAGGGGATGCTTGTTGTGATCGATGAACTGGTCAATATCTTTAAAATCCCGAATTCTATCACAAGAGCGAATAATTACGAAAAAATCCTCACCATGTACAACGATGTGCTGCAGGGCAAGGCGAATCATATCGGATTCCTGATGGGCGGCACACCGCAGTGTATCGAAGATAAGTATAAAGGTGTGTTCAGTTATGAAGCGCTGCGTTCCCGCTTGGCAGAGGGACATTTTGCCACCGCCGATGTAAAAGATCTTTCCGCGCCGATTATCAGACTACAGATGCTCTCGCAGGAGGAAATGTATATCCTTATTGAGAAACTGCTCAACATCCATGCACAGCTTTATAATTACACGCCCCATTTGTCGCATGATGAATTGGTCTACTTTCTGACCGTTGAATATAATCGTGTGGGAGCTGCAACACATATCACCCCAAGAGAAATCATACGTGATTTCATTGAACTGGTGAATATCCTATACCAAAATCCGCAAAAAAGCGTTTCTGGGATATTGGGTGACAATAGCTTTGAAATGGCAAAGGGCGGTATTTCGGATGAAGATATACACAGCGATTTTGAAGAATTTGAGGTATAAGCAGTATGGATGAGTTTAACAGGCTTGCTCCATTTATTCAAGAATTTATTTATCAAAATAAGTGGGAAGAATTGCGCGGTAACCAAGTGGCTGCCTGCGAGGTGATCTTCGACAGCGACGATAATCTGCTGCTTTCATCCGGCACGGCTTCCGGCAAGACAGAAGCGGCTTTTCTGCCTGTTCTCACAGAGCTTTACAACAAGCCGTCAAGCTCTGTCGGTGTCATGTATATCTCGCCGCTCAAAGCGCTCATCAACGATCAATTCAAACGATTGGAACAGATGCTTTTAGATTCAAATATCCCTGTCACAAAATGGCACGGGGATGCGTCACAAACCCAAAAGAACAGGCTCATCAAAAAGCCGGAAGGTTTATTACAAATTACCCCGGAATCATTGGAGAGTTTGATCACAAACAAGCGCGGCGCGTGCCTGTCGATGTTTTCCGATTTGCGGTTTGTCATCATCGACGAGGTTCATTATTTCATGCGGGACATACGCGGCTTACAACTGCTGTGCGTGCTTGAGCGGCTCAGGCAGCTGACTGGCGTCAATCCGCGGCGCATCGGCTTGTCCGCTACTTTGGGCGATATTTCTCTGGCGCAAAACTGGCTGAATACAGGAACCGGTCGGGAATGTGCCGCTCCGATTGCGGATGAGGGGAAAAAGAAAGTCCGGCTGCATATCGAACGCTTTGTCAATTACACAGAGGAACGTGATCTTGTGGAAAAGGACGCGGGCGGCAATGTTGTAAACGTCAACGCCGGAGATATCGGCGACCGCGAACATTATGAATATCTTTTCAAACAGACACTGGATAAAAAGACCATCATCTTCACAAACAGCCGTGAGGAAACAGAATTTGTCATGGCGCATTTGAGAGAAATCGCTTTGAAAAATAAAGCGCCCGATGTGTATCGCGTACACCACGGCAATGTGTCAGCCTTGCTGCGGGAAAATACAGAGGATGAAATGAAATCCGCGGATGAAAAGATAGTGACCGGCGCTACCGTAACCTTGGAATTGGGTATCGACATTGGTTCCCTTGACCAGGCTGTTCAAATCGGCGCGCCCATCAATGTATCAAGTTTCGCCCAGCGATTGGGAAGGTGCGGACGGCGGGGTCAGATTCCGCAGCTGCTTTTTACTTTTGTTGAAAGCATTAGGATTAATTCCGCCGACATCCTCGGCCCCATCAATTGGGAATTTATTCGTACGATCAGCATTGTTGAGCTTTATTTAAAAGATCACTGGATGGAGCCAATACCGCCGCAGCACCACGCTTATAACCTCCTGTATCACCAAACTATGAGCAGCCTGAAAAGCAATGGTGAAATGTCTCCGGCGGGTCTTGCGCAATCCGTTCTTACTTTGGGGTGCTTTGAACATATATCGCAGGATGATTACAAGTTCTTATTATCTCACATGATTCATACAGATCAGCTTCAGCGCACCGAGCATGGCGGGTTGATCATCGGTCGTGAGGGCGAAAAGATCGTAAACAGCCACAAGTTTCTGACCGTGTTTATCGCGCCGGAATACCTGCTTGTGAAAGATGAAAACCGCACCATTGGTACGGTTGATAAGATCTATCCGGTCGGTGTTCGTTTTGCGTTGGCCGGCATGGCATGGGAAACAGTAGATGTTAATGAAAAATCGAAAGTAATCTTTGTAAAGCGGGTTCCTGGTATATCTGTTGTAGACTGGGATGTCGATTTTAATGTCGAGCTCCATACGGTTCTTGTTCGTAAAATACGCAGTATCCTGAAAGAGAACACTTCATATCCTTATTTGAGCATCCGTTGCCAGGAAAGGTTGGCGGAAATTCAATACATTGCCCGTAACAGCGGCATACTGGATAATCTCGTGACACCGCTTTCCGACAAAAAATATGCCGTTTTCCCATGGGTAGGAACAAGGCAGATTATGACGTTGAATTACACTTTACGGCATAGAAAAATAAAGAGTAAACTGCCGTGGATCACTTGCGTATACCTTGAAGTGATTTTCGATGGAACAAAACAAGAACTGGAAAACATCATTCATGAAATCCTTTGCAGTGACCTTGATCTTTATGATTTACCATTGCCTGATAAGGTGCAGATTGACGGGAAATATAATGAGTTCGTTCCGCTTGAACTTCTGAGAAAACAGTTTATTGAGGATTACCTTGATTTTGAAGGATTAAAAGAGATATTATAAAGCAATAGGATTGATAAGTATAAATTTAAAGTCTGTTGACTTTGACGCACGGTCAAGTGTATCCTACTTGATAATTTTGAAGATTTTGAATTTCCCGTGATGAGCAAACTCTAAAGTGCGTTTAGTTGAATTGAACTTCCCATACGTTGCAGGCAGGTGAGGGCTTGTTATGGCTTTTGACTATAAGAATATAAGGAATTCTATCTGCCTCCTCAAACCCCTGTTATTGTTGAGATGTTCAATATTTGTAAGATCCTTTTTGTCTCTGGATAGCTCCTGCAAGGAACGTATTTATCAAAACAAAAGATTATATAACTTGTTAAAGTATAATAAGAATAGTTGAAATAGCGATTTTTGCAGATAAATTGGGAGTCAAAAGAAGTAAAACGTAAAAAGGTTGTGCATCGTGAAATTGTCCCATGAAAAATATAATTGTATTAAAATGTGGTAACATAGACATAAAACGTATCTGATTTTGATACACTCAATAACCGCTGGTTTTCAGCGGTTATTGGCATTTTAGGGGATAAAACGATTGATCGAAATGGCTTTGGAAATGGAATAATATGACATTTATTTTCGGGGGTGTGCAAATCGGTGCATTTATGCACCGGTAGGGTGGCAGCACCACAGGTACTGACCCCGCAGACTGTCCGAAAACCAAAAAAACGTCTACCCCTATTCTACACTAAGAATTATATTTAATGGTTCTTTGTCGTATTTGAACAATTCACAAAAGAAGGAATATTGCTACTTGATGCGGCTAAAATCCATTGTGATAGAAGCTTTTTGGCATCCTTGCTGTTATCAGCGGCTAAGAAGTCAAAATATAGTTCTTTAAGTGAATATGCAGTCAGAAGTCTTTCGGAGGCATGTAGCATTACATCTACTTCTTGTTTCTGTTTTAGTGTGAGATATTTGTATTGCTTATTCAGCAATGATTTGGAATGCTTAAAATATTTCCGTCTTGCATTCGCGAACCTTTTTTGTTCTTCTTTTCTGACTGCTTCAAAAGCCCATATAACCTGCCTGATAAAGTGATATTTATCGACTACAAAAGTAGCATTCTTGAAGAACGATTTAGAAATATCTCTGTATGTTTCCCACATATCACTTACAAAGTAAGCCGTTTTGGATCTGTTGAATTTAGTGAAATACTCTGTCAATTTATGCTTATAACGCATAGGGAGTATATCAATAATCCGCTTATTTACAGGATCTGTGATTATACACTGATACTTCTCACCATCTGTATTACCCTTAAACTCATCAATAGATAATACTTTAGGCATAACTACTTTGGGAGTGCCTACGATATCAAAAAAGCGAATGATTGTAGAAACAGAAAGGTTTGTATCTTTAGCTACTGATGTGAAGGAATGCACATCGGATAGCCGATGAATGATATATCCGACCAAACGGTTTGTAACTCGATGATATCTTGGCAGCCATGTGTTTTTCTCAAAGAAACATTTGCCACAATCAGGACAGACATATCTTCTTTTACGAAGGATTAAAATCGTGGGCTTTCCAAAGGCAGGGATATCCTTACTAACCTGGATACGGAAATCGTGGATTTTATTGGTTTTATTCTGACAACAGGGGCAAATATGGATTTTACGAGGTAATTCAATCATAATAGATAAAGTTTTTGTATTATTGAAAGCTTTTTTTATCAAAACCCCTTCCAATCCGAGCAATTTTTCTGTATAATAGTGATAGAGCATATTTTTAAATCCTTTCATGGTTTTTGGACAATTCCATTATACAGGATTTTTAAAAATATGCTCTACTTTTTTATGTTTTTTGTAAAGCTCTATTTTCTTACCCCAACATTTATTATAGAGCCGCTAAAATCCACTGGGACAGAAGCTTTTTGGCATCCTTACTAATATCAGCGGACAGAAAGTCAAAATATAGTCCTTTAAGTGAATATACTGTTAGAAGTTTTTCGAAGGCGTGGAGCATTACATCTACTTCTTGTTTCTGTTTCAGTGTGAGATATTTATAAAATCTTTTTAATAACATAACCTATGGTTTCTGACATACGCATAAATCCCAGATCATTAGGATGACAACCGTCTACGGTGCAACTGTCTCTGCCTTCGTCTTTGAATAGTGTTTGCCCGTCAATATAGTATATATTTTTATCACCGCTGTTGATGGCATTCATATAGGTAGTGTATACAATATGGCGCCTCTGTATGTCATCCGAGTTAAAAAAATCAAAGTTTGGCCTTGAAACCAAAATAATAGGCAAATCAGGCTGTTTTTCCCTGAATTTCTTGTATATTTTTTCATGTGTGTTCAATAAATGCTCTGCGGTAGGGGCATTGTGATCATAATCACACACAAAAACGCTGATATCCAGGCTGGACATATAGTCGATAATAGTATTTTCTCCCTTGGCACTCCCTGAAAACCCAAGATTGATGTAGTCACAATCAAGCCTTCTAGATATAATGGATTGATAGCTATTACCCGGTCTTGAGGCGCAACCACCTTGTGTAATGGAGGATCCATAATAAAGCACAGGTTTGGAATATGTATAAACGCTGCCGGGCATGATATCTGCTTCTTTCTGGATTCCGATATGCACATCAGATACGTTGCTGTAAAGCGGAAAGTTAATAATTAAATCTCGCTCGGCATTGTCATTAAAGTAAATCATAGACTCATAACCATCCTTCATATCGACGGATGGCATAAAGGTCTTATAATAGACAGTTTCCTCTGGTGTATGAATATATAAATCAAATCCCGATGTTCCAGCCATAGGCATATGTGGTAAAACAGTAACATTGGGCATTTTGGCTATAAGGGCAATATATCGAGAGTTTGTACGAAATCGTAAGCGTCCGCCCGCAGTATTGTAGTTAAGATTGTATACACCTTCGCTCACCGTTTTTGCTACTTTATCTGGCATGCGCTTGAATTCGGATTCTGTTTTGTAATCGATTAATCCATAAATCTTGAACGGTTCATTACGGATATCGTAAATCACCATTTCCTGTTCGGTGAATGATGTGGTAATCTTGAAATTTGTATCAATTTTTGAAATATCCTTTTTCATGTAAGGTAACCTCCCACTAAAATAAATATTGCTCCCGATGAAAAAAATTTTACTGCTCAAAGTATATCATAATGAAGATGGAAAATCAATAGTTTTTTGAGGTTTGCATTATATTACTGATTAAAAGCTAATGTTGTTTGATGACTTGATATAGCCTCAATAGATGCTGTTGTTTTTTTATGCTATGATTGTAGCTTTGTTTTGAGTTTATCAATGTTACAATCATACTTTTTTAAAATATGCAGCGCTGTTAGATCCTATAGCCTGTATATTTTATGCCGCCATTTTACATTATTACTCCATGGGTATTATGCTACTCCGGCAAAAGACATTGAGAAACCAAACTTCAATATAGTACAAAAGAGTATGTATTTTGAACAAATATGCTCTTTTATGTTTTTTTAAAATATGATAATATATGACTATAATATTATTCGTACACGTGAAAGGAGTAAGTAGTATAATAATGTACAAAGAATTGACTAATTCCAAAATAATTAATAAAAAAAATAAAAAAAGCTTTGCACACAATGTATGGGAAAACAGGTTTTATTTATTTATGCTTTTGCCTACGCTGATTTTTTTGTTCCTGTTTAATGTAGTGCCGCTGTTTGGATTGCAGCTTGCATTTAAGCGGTTTGATTTTGCAGCCGGCATATGGGGGAGCCAGTGGATAGGTTGGAAGAACTTTGAGCTGTTTTTTAAAACAAAAACAATGATGAATATGGTATCGTGCAGCGTAATATATTCACTTGTAATGGTAGCAGTGGGGCAGCTCACCAGCATTTTTCTTGCAATTGTATTTGATGCGATGGGGCGCAGAAAGGTAAACGCTTATAGTAAGTTAACACAAACTCTCTCAATATTCCCTAATTTTATTTCTTGGGTAGTAATCGGATACTTTATAACAGCATTTCTTGATATAGACAGAGGTATTTTAAACAGGTTTTTTATAAATATGGGAAAAGCAAAAGTAATGTGGTACAACGAAACAAGTTTTTGGCCGTATTTTCTGGTATTTATAAATACATGGAAATCAGGTGCGTATGGTGCGGTTGTATATTATGCGTTTGTGCGAAGCATAAGCGATGAATATTATGAAGCGGCATGGATAGATGGCGCAAATTGGTTTCAGACTACATATTATGTAACACTTCCTTTTTTAAGACAGCTTTTAACAATTGGAATAATACTAGCAATGGGCGGAATTTTAAATTCGGATATAGGCTTATTCTATATAATAACAAGAGATTCTAGTGCGCTTTATAATGTAACTACAACGCTTGATACATATATATACAGAAACGTGCTGAACGGAAGCGAATATGGCTTTACTACAGCGGTAAGCTTACTGAAAATGGTTGTAGGATTTGGACTTGTTCAGATTGTAAATAAAGTGTCAAAAGCGATTAATGACGGAAACGGAATATATTAAGGGGAGGGATAATATGAGAGCTAATAAAAAAGTAGATATATTAAATGACAGACCTAAATGGGTTGTTGCATTGTCTTATATAATTGTAACTGCAGCGGCTATAATTTCAATGGGTCCGCTTCTGATAATAATAATGTCATCTTTCGCTACAGCTGACAGTATCAAAGAGTATGGTTATTCACTTTTTGTACATGAATTTACACTGTCGGCATGGAAATATGTTTTCGATAATATAGAACCGATACTCCGAAGTACGCTTGTAAGCGTTGGTTCGGTTGTAGTAACGGTAATATTATCGTTATTTCTTAACTTTCAGTGTGGATATGTATTTTCAGACCCTAAGTTCAGATGGACAAAACAATTTTCAATAATTATTTACGCGACAACCATTTTTTCAGGCGGAATGGTGGCGGGCTACCTGGTAAAAACACAGATGTATCATTTAAACGATACATTCTGGATTTTATGTCTGCCAACTATAGGATTTTTTGATATAATGCTAGTAAAATCATACATACAGACAACGGTTTCGGTTTCTCTTATCGAATCGGCAAGACTTGACGGTGCAAAAGAGCTTTATACGATGTTTAAAATTGTAATGCCGCTGTCGCTTCCAGTGCTGGCGCTCCAAGCTCTCACCATATCCGTGGGCAAGTGGAATGATTGGAATACACCAATGCTGTTTATTACTCGTAGAGATTACTTGGTTCCCCTGACATTACTGCTGCAGCGACTTGAAACGAACGCAAACTGGTTGCAGGATAATGCCTCAAAAATGGGTAATTTGGCAAATCAGGTAGTGTCGCAGAATGAGACAGTAAGTGTTGCCGCATACAGAATGGCGGTTGCAATCATCAGCCTTTTGCCTATAATGATTATGTACCCATTCACACAGAAATATTTTATAACAGGCATTACTATAGGTTCCGTTAAAGAGTAAAAAAATTATAAAAGGAGAGAAAACGAGAAATGACTAAAAAAAGGCTACTGAAAATCATAGCTATCACAATTGTGACGGCTATGATGGCGAGCGGATGCGGAAAAACGTCAAACAATGGGCAGAAGGGTGAAATTCCTACGCTGTTATGGTATGAATATTGTAACTCATCTCAGGATGTAGATATGGTATTTAACGAAGTAAGCGAATATGTAAAGGATAAAATAGGCGCAAATGTACAATGTATACATATTCCGGCAAGCGACTATAAACAGAAGATGTCACTGATGTGGGCAAGCGGTGAAGAATATGATATGTGCTTTACAGCAAGCTGGTTGGATTTCCATTCAACAGCTTCAAAATCAGCCTTCTATGGTATTAAAAAGTTGTTGAATGAAGACGCAAAAGAGCTTATGGAGTTATATCCGAATTATGTCTGGAAGGATGTAACATTAAATAATGAAATATATGCAGTGCCGGCGCTTAAGGATTTTGCATATAAATATTCCATTGCCTATCCGGATAAATTGATAAACGATATAAAATTTGAACCGGAAACAGTTAAAAGCCTTAAGGATTTAACCCCATGGCTTGCAAAGGCAAAAGAACAGTACCCCAAGCAATATGCGCTGGGAATGACAAGAGATGGCAATTTCGGTAATACTCTCGGGTATATCCCTCTTGATATTCCGTGCCTTGCTATAAATATATATGATACCTCCGCAACAGTGGTAGTACCTTATGAACAGGAGAATTACAAGGAATACTTCAAGCTTGCGAACGAATGGTTCAAAGCAGGATATATTCAGCCAGATATAGCGCTTGCAAGTTCAAACGGAGTTTCAACTGTTTTTTCATTAGGTCAGCATTTGCCTTATCAGAGAATGAATGAAAATAATATTAAAAAGGCCCAGGGAAAGGATACATATTCGGATATAAATCTTTATGATGCATGGATGACGGGGACAAGCGGCTCTTTGATAGCCATTGGAAGAAACAGCAAACATCCTAAGGAAGCTGTTAAGTTTTTAAACCTGCTTAATACAGACGAGAAATTAAAGAATATGGTTTCGCTTGGTATAGAAGGGAAGCACTGGTTTGCCGAGGGTGAAAAAAGTTACAAATTGCCAGAAGGTCTTAAGGATAAAAACGAAGGAAGTTATTTCACTTATGGATTTACAAACGGTAATGTATATTTGTCGCGTGTGCCTGTAGGTACTCCAGAGGATATTTATGTAAAATATCAGGAAATGGATAAAGGTGCAATTCAGTCTCCGCTGATGGGCTTCAGTGTTGACATTTCGGATTTAACAGCGCAGATTGCAGCAATTAACGACGTGTATAAACAGGATATTATGCCTATACTTTCAGGAAGTGTAGACCCAGATACTTATTTGCCGATAGCACTGGAAAAGCTTAAAGCAAATGGTATAGATGACCTGAAAAAAGAAGTTCAGAGACAAATAGACGAATGGAAGGCTAAACAATAATATTTAGTTTTGGGAAGATAAGATAAATTCGGATAAAATTTTGAGAAACAAAAACTCTAATCCAATGAGTTTTGGTAAATGCTTGTATTTCAAGGAATACAGAGTTTTCAAGCTAATATAAAATTTTAAAGGAGGAAATCAAAATGAAAAAAACCTTAGGCAGAATACTTGCTCTCACAGTATCCTTAGCGTCAATAGGTATGGCAGTAAATGCGAGCATAGCTGTACCGTCGGAGGAATCCAATATCTATTATTCCTATAGTCGCAATACGTTTACGGCGGCAACAGCCGGCGCAGTACCGGAAAGTTTTGTTGAAGTCCTTGGCAATAATGTGAATTTAAGCAAAAATTGGTTGTATAAAAAAAGCACAACAACAGATGGTGGCGGCAATTTACTTGCAACCTATGTTACAGAGAAACAATTTGATGGCAACAGCGCACTTCAGATTAGTAATGCAATTGTAGGTGTTTCAAATTATATTAGTTCAAATGGAACAGTAAAGACAGATTATCCGTATTTTTCAACAAAATTTATGATAGACGGCGCAGGCGGAAATGCATATACTGACTATTATATAGGCGGCTGGTCAAAAACAAGCACTCTGACAGGTACAGACGGCTACTTAGTAATACGAAATGGCAGCATAAGTGTAAGAAAAAGTAATGGAGAAATAAACGGCAGAACAACTGAAAAAATAGCTGGATTGACAATTTCAAATGATAGGTGGTACACATTAAACCGCCAGCTGGATTTTTCAAAGTTGGGCGAAGTTTATTCTAATTTTTCAATATCAGATGATACAGGAGCAACTATTTATACATCCGGTTGGTATCTTGATGCTTTATTTGATCCAAACACCGCTCAGGGTCTGGGAGTTAACGGGTATGATTTTTTGTTTGATTTTAAATCGCAATATAGTTCTACCACTAACATAACAAATCCGGCTACAATCTATATTGATGATTTTACAGCTGGCTGGTATTTATCAAAACCGTTAGGCTTCTTTAATTCCGGGAGCGCAGACACAGTAAATAAATATTTGAGATTAAACACCGGAAACGGCGATTTACGCTACTCTCAGCTTGCGATTTCGCTGCATAATCCGATAAAAACCGCTGCGTCAGGAGCCAACCTTGAGATTGACGATTACAATAACTATGATTTTGAAATGGATATTAGAATGCCGCAAAGAATATATTGGAACAGTGAAAACTATCCATTTGCGGTTTCAAAAGATATTCCGTATGGTGATAACGGCGGTTATAAGGGGTCGCCGCTTAAAATTGTGAACGGAAAGGGATATTTTCAGTCCGTACTGAACGCATCGGGTGGCTACGGACCTGCAACGGGAGGAACCAATACTACACAGATTACTGCGTATGATAGTGAGGCGTTTGACATGAACCCTGGACAATGGTATAACATTAAAATGTCTTACAGAAACACCACTCCGGCAGTTTATACACAGTATCAAGCAGGTGAAACATATGTATCAGCGATAGCGTATGATATAAGCGGTAACGGAAGATATCAGAATGTTTATCTTCCTGTAACTGTAACATCGGGAGCTGCCGCAGATACAAAATATTATAAATTAACTAGCTCTGGCAGCGGTGAATATAACGTTACAGTAACAAATAAGGCTACAGGAGAAATATTTACTAAAACAAGTATACCTTTTGATAACATAAATATTCGCGGCGGAAGCTCAGTGTATATCAGTGACAGAAATGTTGGTAAGTTAAGCCTGGTAGGCGGCATGCAAAGGGCATTGTACGAAATTGATAATCTTAAAGTATCGAAGGTGAAGATGGTAGGCGCAGAGGAAGAGAGAGTAAATCTTATTGATACAGATTTCGAGGATAAAGCGCTTGGAAGCACCATGTATGATATTTATACAGCTGAAAAAACACAGGCATATGGGAATTATACAGTTGCATTGTATACTACTGCAGAAGAAAATATATGGAATAATAAAACAGAAGCAAATGCAAAAACGACGGTAGTAAACTCAGGAACAGGATTGACTGCTAATGTAAGCTCTGCTGTAGTAGCTGATAATGTGTATAATGACTCTATTTCCGGCAAAACCAATGTAGCGACAGTTCCTGCAAATCAGACCTATACATTAAAAGGCGCACAAACTCTTAAGGCAGGATGTATAAATAAAACAACAGTTAAACTTCTTAATGCAGCAAATGAAGAATGTACAGCAAACTACTCGGTAACACAGGCAGCTGATAACAAATCATTTATAATCAGCTTTGCAAATGCAAATCCGCTTGATCCAAATACCGAATACACACTTGTATTGGATGGGGATGCAATTGTTGAAGGAACAACAGGCTTATCACTTGTTGATAATAATGAAAGCTTTATATTTACAACGGCTGCAAGCGACGATTCTGCTGCAACGCTTATTGTATCAGACGCAGTGTTTACAAATACAGGTGGCGGGATAGGCGCATCTGTTAAGCTTACAAGCACAGCTTCGGTAACACCGCTTAAATATCTTGTTGTTCTTGGGTTGTATGACAGCACAGAAAGTAAACTGCTTGGTGTTTCGTTAGGACAGGGTCTGATTCAACCGGGTGCCGCACCTACTATTACAATAGACCCTGTAAATGTTACAGAAGCTGGAGCAAAAGCAAAACTAATGATTTGGGACAGCTGGGATAGTATGAGCTACTACACATCATCTATACCATATAATAATTAATTAAAAACTCGGAATGCGGAATTAGCGTTCCGCATTCCGAGCTTAATAAAAAGGGAGGGCAACTGATGCTAAAACGGCATATTAACGTCGGAATATTAATTTTAGCAATTCTTATTTCATATATGATGCCTATTTCTGGTGTTGCCGCTGAAAATACGGAAACGATTTTAATCTATCGGTTTGGCGTAAATTGTGAAGGGGCAGGTACAGCCTTTACGATCAGCGCACAGCCGGGTACGGAAGTTCTTTTAAAGATATTTTATCCACAAGGAACAAATCCGGAATTCGGCAGCGCAGCGTCTGTAATGGAAAATATCGCATATTTAAACCAAAAAACAGCAGATGAATCGGGAACGGTAATCTTTAACTTTACTGCAAATAATGTAAAGGGTGCATATACAGCAAAGTTTTACGGCAATCTATATTCTGCAAACTTTACGCAAAGCGGTAATACGCCTGCAGCGCCGGAGCAGGATGACAGATTGTTCATGTATCTTTACTGCACGCAGCAAGCACTTAAGGACGATTGTGTAAACGGTTTTAAGATAACAAGAAGGCATACTATGGATCCTGAATATTATGCTCCTCAAATAAAGAAAGAGCTTGACGTCATGCCGGAGGATAGAAGAGTTGTATATTATGATGCCAGTCTTGCGTCGTTGATGTATAAACCAGCCGAAACAAATGGTACTACCATTGATATTGTAAGCGGTACTACCAGTAAGGAAGTACCATACCTTGTAAAAGATAATATTCTGCTTGACTATATATATGGCGGTGAGGTGGAAAATGCTTATAATGCGGTTTTCGGATTATTTGAACAGCTGTACCTTGAAGGCGCAAAAATAGATTATGCAATTGGAGATGTTGAAGACGGTGTTTCAAATTGGTACTTCTCGGGATTAAAATCAACTTACGGTGCAAAAGCAGTGCATAGAGCAATATATTCTCTGCAAACTCATGAAGATTACCAAACAGTTCTGCGGCCTATGCTTGAAGCGCACGGATTTCCGTTTTCGCAGACTGATGTAAGCGACCCGGAGGATCCAAGGGGCGAACTTGAACCTATACTGGGGAATGGTTATAACATTTGGAACATGGTATCAAGGGAATTGCTGAATAAAAATTCTACAAATGCAATATACGAAGCGATGAAGGCATGGTATCCGCATATAAAAATGTCAAATTACTCATCATATGACATAAATGGTTGGGATTTGGATATGGATGGACCCCATCATGCATGGAGCGGTGGTAGCAGCCACGGAATATTCGGCACACATTCTTCGCCGGTACTTTATGGCGAATATAACAGATATGTTGAAACCGGCCCGCTTGATCTCAGCACATATTCATATAAAACAATAAGATATTATCAGACCATGGTTAATATGGTAAATAAAATTAAGCAGTATAGATTGAATGACGCAAATGCTAAGATAATGCCATGGATATATACATACGTAAATGACGGTAATCTGTCAAGTGCTTATTATCCGGAATTTTTTCTGCACATAGGATTGGCTAACCCGGATCCGATTTTGTTATTCGGACCAAGCTTCCAATCGCTAACAGATGAACAGAATGAAATGAACTATCAGATTCCGGCAGACCTTCTTGCAGATTTAAATTCGCTTATTGGATATTCCGACAGGCAGGAGATTATAACAAAGGAATCTTCTCTTGAACAGGACTATCTGTTAAGTGGCTCTACGGCTAACGGAAGAAGCATATGGAGAATTTCAAGAAACCTTGAAAATACAGATAATTTCAGAGTTCAGCAGGATGAAGCGGGTAATCTTAAAATCATTCTTGATAAGGCAGTTACCTATCCGTCAGGTACATCGTATACAGAAAATGCAGGAGTGCTTACTGTTGGTTCCGATACCTACAGCGAGTATGCAAGAGTATATACAAATGCAGAAGGCAAGGTAGTTGTGGTAATTCAGGAGAATAGCCAGAGCGTGACCTTTGCAGGCGGCGAAATTGTTACAACAACAAATGCTGCCGGGTATGAAAGCGGCGGCTTGTGGATAGCGGCGCCGGAAAATTGTAAGCCGGTTGAAGAAATGAATAAAGCAGACAGAATAAATGGTACAGCCAGCTTTGCAATGTTATTGTTTGATACCGAGTCAGGAGTTATAAAAAATAATTTGCAGATGGGCAGAGCATATACGGCCGTTATACGATATGATAACCGGAGCGGTAATGATATAAAGATGCGTATTGTTGCAGCAAAATATAAAGGCGATACGCTTTCGACAGTAGAGATGCTAGAAGGTGAAACCGCGCGAAAAGGAACAGACGGAAAGCAGATATTTTATACGTCTCCTGTAAAAGAAGGAGAAAACAAAATGAAAATTATGCTGTGTAATGACGATAATATGTTAATACCAATTATAGAAGATAATTAGTTTTTCTGAGAAAAGTAGATTATGGTTTGTTGGGTAATTGGTTGAGCAGGGGCGGGTTTTCATGCCCGCCCTAATAATCCAAATATATGACCTTAGATTTGGGACAGCTGGGATAGTATAAGCTGCTACACAACAAGCATCCCATATAATAGTTAATAAGAAGGGAGGGCAACTGATGCTAAAACGGCATATTAACGTCGGAATATTAATTTTAGCAATTCTTATTTCATATATGATGCCTATTTCTGGTGTTGCCGCTGAAAATACGGAAACGATTTTAATCTATCGGTTTGGCGTAAATTGTGAAGGGGCAGGTACAGCCTTTACGATCAGCGCACAGCCGGGTACGGAAGTTCTTTTAAAGATATTTTATCCACAAGGAACAAATCCGGAATTCGGCAGCGCAGCGTCTGTAATGGAAAATATCGCATATTTAAACCAAAAAACAGCAGATGAATCGGGAACGGTAATCTTTAACTTTACTGCAAATAATGTAAAGGGTGCATATACAGCAAAGTTTTACGGCAATCTATATTCTGCAAACTTTACGCAAAGCGGTAATACGCCTGCAGCGCCGGAGCAGGATGACAGATTGTTCATGTATCTTTACTGCACGCAGCAAGCACTTAAGGACGATTGTGTAAACGGTTTTAAGATAACAAGAAGGCATACTATGGATCCTGAATATTATGCTCCTCAAATAAAGAAAGAGCTTGACGTCATGCCGGAGGATAGAAGAGTTGTATATTATGATGCCAGTCTTGCGTCGTTGATGTATAAACCAGCCGAAACAAATGGTACTACCATTGATATTGTAAGCGGTACTACCAGTAAGGAAGTACCATACCTTGTAAAAGATAATATTCTGCTTGACTATATATATGGCGGTGAGGTGGAAAATGCTTATAATGCGGTTTTCGGATTATTTGAACAGCTGTACCTTGAAGGCGCAAAAATAGATTATGCAATTGGAGATGTTGAAGACGGTGTTTCAAATTGGTACTTCTCGGGATTAAAATCAACTTACGGTGCAAAAGCAGTGCATAGAGCAATATATTCTCTGCAAACTCATGAAGATTACCAAACAGTTCTGCGGCCTATGCTTGAAGCGCACGGATTTCCGTTTTCGCAGACTGATGTAAGCGACCCGGAGGATCCAAGGGGCGAACTTGAACCTATACTGGGGAATGGTTATAACATTTGGAACATGGTATCAAGGGAATTGCTGAATAAAAATTCTACAAATGCAATATACGAAGCGATGAAGGCATGGTATCCGCATATAAAAATGTCAAATTACTCATCATATGACATAAATGGTTGGGATTTGGATATGGATGGACCCCATCATGCATGGAGCGGTGGTAGCAGCCACGGAATATTCGGCACACATTCTTCGCCGGTACTTTATGGCGAATATAACAGATATGTTGAAACCGGCCCGCTTGATCTCAGCACATATTCATATAAAACAATAAGATATTATCAGACCATGGTTAATATGGTAAATAAAATTAAGCAGTATAGATTGAATGACGCAAATGCTAAGATAATGCCATGGATATATACATACGTAAATGACGGTAATCTGTCAAGTGCTTATTATCCGGAATTTTTTCTGCACATAGGATTGGCTAACCCGGATCCGATTTTGTTATTCGGACCAAGCTTCCAATCGCTAACAGATGAACAGAATGAAATGAACTATCAGATTCCGGCAGACCTTCTTGCAGATTTAAATTCGCTTATTGGATATTCCGACAGGCAGGAGATTATAACAAAGGAATCTTCTCTTGAACAGGACTATCTGTTAAGTGGCTCTACGGCTAACGGAAGAAGCATATGGAGAATTTCAAGAAACCTTGAAAATACAGATAATTTCAGAGTTCAGCAGGATGAAGCGGGTAATCTTAAAATCATTCTTGATAAGGCAGTTACCTATCCGTCAGGTACATCGTATACAGAAAATGCAGGAGTGCTTACTGTTGGTTCCGATACCTACAGCGAGTATGCAAGAGTATATACAAATGCAGAAGGCAAGGTAGTTGTGGTAATTCAGGAGAATAGCCAGAGCGTGACCTTTGCAGGCGGCGAAATTGTTACAACAACAAATGCTGCCGGGTATGAAAGCGGCGGCTTGTGGATAGCGGCGCCGGAAAATTGTAAGCCGGTTGAAGAAATGAATAAAGCAGACAGAATAAATGGTACAGCCAGCTTTGCAATGTTATTGTTTGATACCGAGTCAGGAGTTATAAAAAATAATTTGCAGATGGGCAGAGCATATACGGCCGTTATACGATATGATAACCGGAGCGGTAATGATATAAAGATGCGTATTGTTGCAGCAAAATATAAAGGCGATACGCTTTCGACAGTAGAGATGCTAGAAGGTGAAACCGCGCGAAAAGGAACAGACGGAAAGCAGATATTCTATACATCTCCTGTAAAAGAAGGAGAAAACACCTTGAAAATTATGCTGTGGAATGACGATGGCACGCTATCGCCAATTACAGAGGATAAAAAGTTTTTCTTTGAACAGTAGATGATTATATAAAGTTTATTACACAGCGTAAAATATTCGGAGAGGAAAAGATATATGAAGAAGTTAAAAAATATGTTTAGTTTTTTATTAGTAATAACAGTGCTTTTTTCTGTATCTGCTGTAACAGCGGAGGATACAGTGCCGGCTGCTGCGGAAGAAGCAGCGGTGAAATACAGCGACGATTACGGATTACTTAAGGCGCTTGATATTTTAACAGAAGAAGATTTCAAACTACCGTCGAAGGAAGCTGTTTCTCGTGCTGAATTTGCAGTATATATCTGCAAATTGGGTAAAGTAAGTGTAGGTGACGCTAAAGGATTATACAATGACGTAATGAAAGGTACGATTGAAGAAGCGTATATTGAAGCTGCTGTAGGGGCTACCTATTTCAGTTCGGTAAACGAAGGGTATTTCTATCCTTCATATCCTATTACAAAAACAGAAGTGTTAATGTCAATTTTAAAGATTTACGGCTACCCGGATTTTGAAAAAAATGGTATCGATCCGTATAGCCAGAGTGTGACAAGAAACCTTTTCAAAGGCGTAACAAGCGGAGAAACCATAAGCCGTGAGGATGTATACAGAATGCTGTACCAAAGTTTGTTTGAGCATCCGGCAAAAGTAAGCTTGGGCAGTGGCAGTTTTGAATTTGAAATTGATAAGAATGAAACAATTTTAAGCAGCGTATATAATGTTGAATATGTAACTGATATTATAACTGCGGCAGGTCATATAGGTAAATCCGATGGCAAATATGTGCTTAGAATTGGTGATAAGGATTTATTAATGCCGCCAAATATGGTTGCTGCGAATGTTGTAGGCAGAAATGCTAAATGCTACTATAACAAAGAAACTGATGAAATAGTATATCTGCAGCTATATAAAAATAATGAACTGCGCCTTAAAATAGATGATAACGTGAGCTATAAAGATTTAGTATACAAATACGGTGATGAAAAAAAAGTAACATTAAAATCGCCGGTAGTGTATTATAATGACGGCGTATACACAGGAGAGCTTACTGAAGCGGTTATGGCGCCAAATGGTGCGAACATAATTTTGCTAGATAATAATGATGATGAAAAATATGAAATAGTATTTATAAGCAGTAAAAAAGATTATTTTGTAAGAATGATAAATGTTCAGGATGACTATTTCTTTATTGATTATATAACAGGTGAAATGCATACCTTTGAGAATAGAGATAATCTAACCGTTTATAATGAGGATGGCGAAGAAATACAGTTTTCAGCAATCGAAGACAATAGTGTCGTTTCGCTGGCAAGAAGTACGGACGGCAACATGGCAAAGCTTTATGTATCCACAAAGGTAGTAGGAGCTAAAGTAATTGGGATGTATAATGATGCGGACGGTATGGAATACATTGATTGCGAAGGCGGCGTAAAGTATTATATATCCGATTATTTAAAAGATGCATTTAATAACAGCGATGTATTAAAACCGCAGAAAGGTAAAGAATACGATGTCTATCTGAATGTGGATGACAAGGCGGTTTATATAAATGCAATAAACGCTACAAAGAGAAATTACGGTATACTTACAAAAGCGGTTTCGGAAAGTTTTGGATCAAATGCAAGCGTAAGAATTTTTTCAAGACTTGACGGCGGATTTAAGGATTATAAGTTGGCAAAAAATGTTACATTAAACGGTACATCAACAAAAAAATATGATAAAATAATAGAAGCGCTGAAATATGATGGTGTTCCGGACGCAAGCAAAATAAAAGGTGATAGAGTAGTAGGTCAGCTTGTAGAGTTTGCTGTAAATGATAATGGCGATATAAATGTAATTCAGCAGGCGCTTAAAAATGGAAATACAATTGACAAAGCCAGCGGGCTGCAGTGTTTTGATGATTATAAAATTACATATTCAGGTGCGGGCTGGTTGCAAAGAGCAGGTACAAAAGGCGTTGACCGCTATAGGCAGGTTGGATATGATGAAAAAACAGTTTGGAGAATTTCATTGTATGATACAGCAAGCTGTATTACCTATCTAGCGCCTTATAATGTGGATGCAACAGGTAAATTTCTTGATATGGCTGTAGATGACGAAAAAGCTTTTGAAATGAGCCGTATGGGTGCCGGAGGCACATATGATGTTGTAACCTACAAAGACAGATCAGATACTGAGGTGCTTTGCGCCGCCGTAAGGAAAACACCCAGCGGAGCGGCAGAAGTGCCGACATCATGGAATACAGGTATGGTGGATAAGCTTTCAAATGGCTTAAACAGTGAAGATTCCCCCGTTACAATGCTTACGGTAAACGGTACTACATATGAGCTTGAGGCAAACTTTAATGTAGAGTCGCTTAAAATATTTAACTGGAATAAAGAAGAGGTCGGCAGACATAAGCTAAAAGTCGGTGATATTATAAATTTCATAGTAAACTCAGCCAATGTTATTTATCAGATTGAGCCTTTATATGATGGTACGGAAAGAAAGTTCCTCTGCAATAAGCTTTGTGCGGCTTACGGAAAGGACCCAAAATATGCCGGTACGGATGTATATTTCCAGACATACGGAAGAACTAATACGGCCGGTGAGGCAAACATGACAGCATATCATCTTTATAAGCAGGAATCAGGATTTATGTTTGCAGCGCCGAGAAATAAGAATAATGTAGGAATTTTTTCACCATACACCTTTGACGATAAAATAGATCCCATATACATTCTTCACAGACCGGGTAAAATGAGATATTTTGACGGCGAAAAAACAAGAGCCGGTACTGTTAATGATTTAATAGGTTTTAAAGATAGTCCGGAAAACTATGTGGATATTGTTGTGGATGACTATTATTCTATAGCAAGAATAATGTACATTTATAAATCAAAGCCGTAAGAATACGAGAACATAGAATGGAGACTAAATATGAAGAAAATTTTAGTTATTACTCTTTTAGCACTTATGCTACTTGGCAGTGGATTTACAGGCATGGCGGAAGAATTCGGCAAGAAGAACACATTTTTTATGGCAAGCTATCAAAGCGTTGATTACGGTCTGGAAAACAGTGTTCCTATGATAGCTGTTACTCAGACAAATCTAGAATCACTTGGTGCAAAATCTGTTGCAAAAACGGCCGCATCACAGCTTGAAAAGATGCCCGATGGCAGAAGGGTATTGAATATAAACACATGTACAAATAAAATTTTTAATTTTGGCATGGAAGAAGATTTTTTCTATGAAAAAGGTATTGATGCTGTATATAAAGATATAGACGCTCTTTTCAGTGCGCTTAAAGAAAATAACGCGAAAATCGATTATATCAGTGATGATAATGAAGGCGGCAGAAGCGTATACGAGTTTGAAAACCGCGCAATAGGTAAATATATGAAAGCAGGCGATGATGTTTATGCGTCTATTGCACAAAACGGCGATAAGTATGAGCCCTTTATTAAAGAAGAACTTATGAAAATAGAAAAATCATCAATCTATCAAACAGCCTTAAAGCCTCTGCTGGATAAGTATGGTTTTGTTTACGGAAAAAATTATGATCTCGAATATTTAAATATTTTCCCGGGCGCGCAGGAACCCAGAAAAACTAAGTTTTATGAAAGTAACCCTCCTGACGGTGCGGAGTATAGTTATGTTATATTTAATGATGTAATGGGCGAGCTTTATCATAATGCATATAATAAAGCGGTTACAGAAACAATACTTAAATACTATCCTAATGTAAAAATCGCAAACTATGATGGTAAATATTATATGGGCGGGGACTACATGCTGCCGGACTCAAACGGAAACAAGCATGTATTCACATTGAACAGGGGTGACGTAAACAGTGCTATGGGGAATGCCTCGTCTTATGTAAACTATGGCGAATGGGGCGGTATTTCAAAAAGTCCGCCGGAGGAATATCCTTACGAAGTATTTAAAACCACGATGTTCAATACTCTGGTATATGCGCAGATTTTAATGGAACATCAGGTAATGTATGTAGAAAAACATAACACAAGCCATATGCCGTGGGTTACCGTAAAGACGCTGCTTAACGACCCGCATTATCTGAACTATCAGAATACATATTATTATGAAGAAAGCGTATTTCACACTCTACTGAAAGACCCAAGACCGCTGCTTGCGTTTGACGCAGGCTCAAGCGGCAGCGGAGGCGTTGCGGGGGATATGGAATATCTTTCTAAGCTCATGAACGAGGTTGACGAACTTTGCGGGTTTGAGGACAGGAAAGCTATTGCACCGACTATGCAGAGCATGACAAAGTGGGATCAGCGTTATATACTCTCCGGTATGTATGCCGGTGGGAAAAATGTGTGGAGAATTACACCTGACTTATATACTCCAGGCGTGGATATTAATAATTTCTGTATAGATAAAAATACGCCGACCTTCCAAATCGGCAACCAATTTGTAGAGTTCCCCGCAGGAAGTTACATTTATGAAAACGACAGCGCGATGTCGGAATACGGATATTGGATAATCTCGCCGAAGGGAACAAAACCAAAGCAGTACAGAGATGATTCAATCCCGGAGCCGGATGAACCGGTTGAAACAGCGGATTATGTGCCGGATGGGTACAAACAGCCGATAAAAAAGAACGGTAAGGTTGCAACGCTTATCAACAGAAGCTATGAAGAAGTAAAGAAACCTACTAAAACAGATAACACAGATGATATAGAGCAGGAAGAGTTGCACTCAACGCTTAAAATTAAAAAAATAAGCTTTAAGGGTAAACGGACAAGGGCCGTAACAGAAAAATTACCGGCGGATATAAAAGGACACTGGGCAGAGGGTACAATGGCAAATATGCTTGCGCTTGGTGTAATGAAAGGCTCGGAAATAGGCATGGAGCCAGATAAGGTAGTAAATAAGGCAGAATTTTTGACAATGCTGTTCAGGCTGTTTTCGGTAGCCGAAGAAGAATATGACGGAAGTATTTCCGATATTACGCAGGATGCATGGTATGCCAATACTATATACACAGCTGTAAAAAGCGGACTTATTCAGGCGGAAAACGGGAAAGCAGAGCCGCTAAAGGGTCTTAGCCGCAGCGAAACTATTGAAATTTTTATAAGGTTGCTGAGTGATAACGCAGTAGCAGTCGAGAATGCGACAAATATTACGTTTAACGATGAAGCGGCAATTTCAGAAAAGGCAGTAAATGCTGTAAAAACAGCTGTTTCAATGGGAATTATAGAAGGCTATCCGGATGGTGAGTTTAAACCAGCAAATCTGCTGACGAGGGCTGAGGTTGCGCGAATCCTTGAAAGGTATTTGAATATATAATACAGGATTTGTATAAGAGCGGTAAGATGATGTTGATTAATAATTTATATTATGATATACTGAGATTAGATTAGAAAAAATGAGGTATTGCATATGAAAAAACAACTGTTTTTAACCGTTCTTATACTTTTTTCTATGGTAATTTCGCTTTGCACTGTCATTGCGTATAATCTGGCGTCAAATTCACTTAAAGAGCAGGTTATGTTTTCGCTTAATTATACCGATGATATAATGCAGGAAAGCGGAAAGAGACTTGATAATTCGTTCAGGAACGCAAATGCGTCAATTGCTTCAAATAATAGGTTTAATAGTATTTGCAAAGCCGAAAATCTAAACGAGGTAGAATATGCCGCAAACGTCATGGAGATGTTTCAAATATATAACACAACATATAAATCATTTTTACTTGAAAATAATTTTTCCTTCTGCCATGTAAGCATGTTTATACCGGAGAAATTTCCTATTGTTACCGAAAAATTTGACTATAATAAAACATACTATGGCGCTTTCAGAAGTGAAGGCGTTTACTCGGACAGATTTATTAAAGATAAGGATTGGTATAATGAAACTGTAAAGAAGGGACAAAATCCATGTTATTTTGAAAGCGGTGATGGTTATTACTGCATATCTCAGATGATAATGAACGATAATACAGGCAAAGCGGTTGCAACATCACTTTGTGTCATTGACCTGTCAGAAATGAGAATGTATCTGAATAACAGAGTTGCGCCAAAAAGTATGCTGTATTTTGTAGATAACGAAGGTAAAAATATTTATGAAGAAACGCAGAGCCTACCGGATTATTTGCAGAATATAAAGCTAAACGGAAAAAGGTATGTTAATAATTCAAAATACATAATTAGCAATGTGGAGTGGCTGCCGAATTTTTATGTAATAAATGTGCTGGAAGAGAAAAAAGCATTTGTGAACTTACGTAAAATGCAAAATAATATTATTTTTTCAAGTTGCTTGTTAATGTTGTTTTCAATTCTTGCACTGTTTTTCCTGTCTAATCATATATCAAAACCTATAACAGACTTGTGCAGACTTTTATCAAAAAAAGAACTATTAAAACCGGAGGATATACCGGTTAATCGTAAAAGTGTAGAAATGTCACTTTTATACAACTCGTTGAAAATATATTTACGTCAGATAAGAATATTGACAGATAAAACCATTGCTGATGAAAAAGAAAAAAAGGTATACGAGCTGGCGGCATTGGAGCATCAGATAAATCCGCATTTTCTATATAATGTTTTAAATTCAATTTCTGCGAAAGCAATGTATGGACAGTGCGATAATAGTATTACAGATGTTTGCAGCGGTGTTGCGTATATCATGAAATATAACGCAAAGGATATTTATTCGGAAAAGCCACTCAGGCGTGAACTTATTTGTATAGAAAAATATGTTGAAATTTACAGAAATATTTACGAGGCGGATATAGAGCTTTGTATTGATGTAAGTGAAGAAATACAAAATATAGTAATGCCTAAATATATTATTCAGCCTCTGATTGAAAATTCGATTATTCACGGAGGAGATCACGAACAGTATTCGATTAATATAAATGTAACTGCAAGAAAAGAAAATAATGAGCTGTATATAATGGTTACGGATAACGGAATCGGGTGTGATTGCGAATTTATAAATTCACAGCTTTGCTCGGAAAAACCGCCAAGCCATATTATGCATACCGGAATTGTCAACGTTCATAAACGATTGGAATTAAGATATGGTAAAGGATACGGCCTGAAATATTACAAACTTCCTGTTGGCACAAAAGTTGAAATTATATTGTCAGTTAATTAGAAAGAAGGAATTAATATGCCCAAATATATTAAAGAACCTGAAAGAGAAATTAATGTATTGTATGATGCAGACGTAATAGTTTGCGGTGGAGGTCCTGCCGGTGTTTGTGCGGCAATTGCCGCTGCGCGAAGCAATAAAAAAGTCGTTCTGATAGAGCAATATGGTTTTCTGGGTGGCGCAATGACGGTAAATGCAGTAAACGGCGTAGGCTCATGGTACTATGATTTGGACGGGCGCCCGCTTATTTCTGGAATTGCTGAGGAAATTATTAAAAAAGTAACCGCGGCAGGAGATAGACCACAGGATTTGGAGGTTGTAAATAATTGTTTTAAACCTTTAAATGAAAAGCCTGATTATATAAATAACGGAAATTACTTTTATCATGTAGATCCGGAATATGTTAAAATTGTACTTGATGAAATGATTGAAGAAGCACATATAACATTGCTTTTGCATACGTCGGTTGTTCTGCCGATTATGGACGGTGAAAACGTTTACGGCGTATTTGTTGAAAGTAAAAATGGCAGAGAAGCAATTTTGGGAAAGGTGGTAGTCGATTGCACCGGGGATGGTGATATAGCGGCACGCTGCGGTTGTGCATACGAAATGGGAAGAAAAGCAGACGGCGCATGCCAGCCGATGAGTATGATTTTTGAAACGGCAAATACAAATCCGGATGATTTGTGGGCGCCAAAAGGCGACCCTGAGTTGTACAGGCTGGAACATGAACGCCGCCGCTATGAGGGTGCTGTAAAATTGGCGAGAGAACGGGGAGAAATAAAATATAATCCCAATGATATATTCTGCGCCTCCACAAAAGTTAACTTGGAACAGGACGAAATAAGACTGAATAATTTTACACGCATACAAAACTGCCTGGCTATAGATGCGGTTCAACTTACAAAAGCTGAAATTATGGGAAGAAAGCAAGTGCATGAAGCGATAAACTTTATGCGAAAATATATGAAAAAATGTGAAAATGCCATGCTTGTAGCAACCCCTGCGGCAGTAGGAGTAAGAGAAAGCAGAAGGATAACAGGCGAATATGTTTTAACTGGCAAGGATGTTGAAACAGGAGCACCGTTTGATGACTGCATATGCAGGGGCATTTATACGCTTGATATACATAATCCTACAGAAGTAGGTAAGCCGTCTGTATTAAAAAATCTTAAACAGCCATATGATATACCTTACCGTTGTTTAGTGCCTAAAACCAAGGAAAATCTGCTGGTTGCAGGTAGATGCATTTCGGGAGATGAAGTCGCAATGTCCAGCTATCGCATAATGTCTCATTGTATGGTAATGGGAGAAGCGAGCGGCACTGCCGCGGCACTTGCTGTTGATGAAGGCGTTGCGGTGAGAAATATAGATGTACAGAAGCTGAGAAAAATACTTGCGAAAAATGGTGTAAATGTTGGCATGGGTCTGGATAGAGGAGAATAGACATGAATAAACGAAAGCTTTGGCTTCTGATTGCAGATAAAAATCATCCTCATATACATTTGGTATTGCCAACGATTTGCTGGATGGCAGAGGAAAACGGTGCGGATTTTGAATGTTATCTTGAATGCAACCGGGATGGAGAAATGTTTGCTTCAAATGGAAGCATGATATTAAGTGGAAATCACTTTCAACAGTTTAACTATCTTAATATCCGGTTTGATGTGAATTATATAATTCTGGGAGATACCGCTGTTTTTAGCTCAAGCATAAAAATGTTTGAAGGCAAGGTACTTGCTGAGGAAAATACGGTTATTGAATTGTACAATTCATTAATAAAGCAGTCGTATAAGAAAATAAAAAAGAACGTGCTGTTTGTGGGAAACTGTAAAAAAATTGATATTGACTTAGGTCCGTACATATATCCTGAAATTTATTTTAATAAATATATTGCACTGCCGGAGGGGAGTACTTATAATTCCGAAATCGCCCGCCGTATTTATACAGACAGCGAGGATAGTATAGATAATATTGAAACAAATGATACCTATGGAACGCTGACCATGCGTATTGCAGGCAGGAATAAGTCAAAAGCCGGAGGCGTGGCATTTGGCGATCCGTCCCTTATTATATCCCAAATCCCAAAGTTATGCAGAGAAAAAAGAGTGGCTGTATATGGAGATTTGATATATAAAACCCCTAAAGAAATAAAATTTTCAGGATATACAGAGGCATGCTCAGAAATTGCAAAAGAGACGGCAGTGCTTGCAGAGGAGATAGGAAATAAGCTTATAGTAGGCAGGCAGACCTGTGATGGAGATTTATTTGAATGGTCAAAAAAAGGTATTTGTATTCAAATTTTAGACCCTAACAGACCGCCGTTTCCTATTGTGGAAACCTTGCCGCAAATGTGGTACAGCGAAAAGTCATATACTGAAACAGAACCTGATGACGCACAGCTTGAAAAATATGCGGATGAGGGAAGAATACTGTGCAGTATTGTTGCTCATTCAGGAGAGGTTGCTCATAATGAAGCTATGCTGAATTTAATGGAGTTTTCTTCTATTATGGGTCTTAAAATGGGATTGGGAGTGCATGCTCAAAGATATAACACCTGTCCTCAACTTTGGGATCTTATTAATATTCCGAGTGAAAAAGGCGGAATGCTTGGGAATATAGAACCGATACTTCATGCTGGCGGAATGGGAGTTTTAGCAGAAAATAATTGCCCGGAAGAGGATTTAAAAAAATATATAAATATGTCATTGAATACGATAAAAGAAACGGCAGGCGATAAGCTTATGCCGCATGGGTACTATGCTTTTTGCGATACCGACCTTAAAAGCCTGCAAACGGTAAGAGAGGATGTTTTTAAAGCTGTCGAGGAATGCGGACTTGAATATTTTATAACTTCAGCTAAACCTGGCATAAATAAGCTTCTCTATACGGGAGAAAATCTGACTGCTATTAATCAGTCGGCAAGGGCATGGTGCGGAAGCTCGCCGTTTGTAAGAATTTCAACATATAATGACATTAAATATTACAGCGAACTGAAATCTCCGGGATGGTATATTGTATCAATCGATTCACCGGTTGTTTCGTTTATCCCTAATATTTGGAGAAGAGGAAACGAGTTTGCAAAAATTGTCGAATGGATGACCAAATCAGAACATGTTATAAATGTAATACCGCATGTAATTTCAAGATATATTAAAATCCTAATAAAAAGAGGATTCTACAATAAAAAATAATCTGACAAGGATGTTTTAAATGTTTTGTGTTTTAATAGTTGATGACGCCGTTGACGTAAGAAAAATTCTTGCAAGGGAACTTCTTGTTATTAATGACGATTGTATGCCTAAAATATTTACGGCTAAAAATGGTGCAGAGGCGATGGAAATATTTAATGCTGAACCGATTGATGTTGTTATAACGGACGTGCGTATGCCTGTTATGGATGGCATAAAATTATGCGAGAATATACGAAAAATATCTGAAACGACAATAATTGTTTTAATTACTGCGTTTCAAGATTTTGACAGTGTTAAAGACGCTGTACAATACGATATATCTAACTTATTATGTAAACCGATGAACGAGGACTTTATGGAGCAACTGCACACAATAATTTACAAAGCATTTAAGAAAAAGCTAGCATTATCCGAAAATAAGCTGTATTCGCCGGAATATAATATTAAAAATGAAGTAATAAATGCAATAGAAAGCAGCGATGACAAGCTGATAGACGATATTATAGAATCGCTTGCTCGGTTGTATCGCGAAACGGGTAGTATTCAGCAGCTAATAGAGCATTGTGTACCAGTGCTTAAGGGTATATATGATTATTATGCAATGAATACAACCGCTATGCCGTATTCAAACGATGATTTCAAGCATGATATAAATGAGATGTATGCTCTTGGAAACGAAGAAGCAATTATTGAATTTGTAACAAAACTGTTGAAGGACACAAAAAAACTCTCTAAAGCAATGATGGGAGAGGGTGAACAAAAAATATACAGCATCAAGCAGTATATAGATAATCACTATAAAGAAGCAATGCTGTATGTAGGGTTTCTTTCACAAAAATTTGAAATATCAAGGTCATATATGTGCGTACTGTTTAAAAAGCAGTATGGTGTTAGTATCAACAGCTATCTTAATTCATTAAGAATTGACGGGGCAAAGAAATTACTTGCAGAAAGTAGTTTTAGTATTGGTAAAATATCATCTCTTGTAGGCTATTCTGAAAGACGAGTTTTTGTTAATACGTTTAAAAAGCTCTGCGACATTCCGCCGATTGATTACAGGACTAGATATAAAAACAGCAAGGAAGTATAAATATGATATATGATGTAAAAAATGGAAATTCATCTTTATTGAAAAATATAATAGAAAATTTAAAAGACGGAGACAAGGTAGTTATACATAGTGGCGTATATCAGGTTGAGGATGGGCTTTATATTTCAAATATTAAGGATGTTGAAATTAAGGCGCAAGGCGAGGTTAAATTCATAGGAGGAAAGGTTTTATCAACTGCTGATTTTCTTATGCCTGAAGAAAAAATTATAAAGCGTATTTCTCCTGAAATTTTAAGCAGAGTAAGAAGGGTCAAAATAGATAAACCATTTGGGAAATTAGGAATTATACCTCCGCTTGAAATTACAGTAAATTCGAAAATCAGTCAAATGGCAAAATACCCTAAAACTGAGACTATGACGTTTTCCAAGGTTACATATGAAGGAAATTGCCTGCGTAATGGTGTTGACCGTGCAGGCGGAGGAAGGTTTATTTCAGATGATGAGCATGTAGCAGTCTGGGGTGAGGAAGCAGTAAGAAACATGGCGGTTGACGGTTTTTTCGGCATATCTTTCTGCCGTGATATTCTGCCTGTAAAAAGTATTCACGGAACAGAAATCGAGCTTGGTGAAAACTCCTATTGGGGGCTGAGAATTCACCCACTATGCAGATTTTTTGCGTTTAACGTTCTCGAGGAAATGACAGCAGAAGACGAATACTATCTTGATTACGATAGCAACTCGGTATATTTTGTTTTGCCGGAGGATTACGATGATGAAAAATATAGTATTGTTGCGGCAATGGCAGATAATCCGCTGATTACGCTTATTTCCTGCGATAATGTAAGTATAAACGGAATTATATTTGAATCGGGACTGGACTGCGGTGTACATATAATAGGTGGAAATAAAAACCTCATTTCAGATTGCATTGTACGGAATATGTGCAGACATGCGATAGAAATAGGCTGCAAGCCGGAAGATAAACTTCCAAGAGGGTATGTTGAAGATACGGATTTACATAAAAGTTATAACCTTAATGCCGGGGAAAATCACATTGTATCAGGCTGCCGTATATATGAAAACGGCGCAGGCGGCGTTATACTTAGAGGCGGTTATAGACCGCTTATTAAAAGCGGAAACAGTACGGTAATTAACTGTGAAATATATAAATGCAACAGGCTGCAGAAAGTTAACGCGCCATTAATAAGAATTGAAGGCGTGGGAAATAAAATACAACATTGCAGTTTGCATGATAATCTGTGCCAGGCAATACTTCTTTTTGGAAACGAGCATTTGATTGAATATAATGATATTTTCAGGGTTTGCACTGAGGCGGATGACAACGGCGCCTTTTATATGGGCTGTGACGCCACGGAAAGAGGCAATGTTCTGCGTTATAATTATTTTCATGATATTAAACCTACGGTCGAAATAAAAACGCCGATAAAGGATGGATTCGGTGTATTTTCTGTGTACTGCGACGACGGCGCAAGCGGGATTGAAATATACGGAAATATATTTTACCGAGGCGGAAACTGGGCTATAGCAAATAACGGCGGCAGCGATATAAAAGTGAACAATAATATTATAATACAGTCGTTAAGTTGTATATGGCATACCAGCAACTTATATAAACGATTTAGTGAGGAGATTATGCCAAGACCGGAAATTGACTGGCCGCCTGATTCGCCGAGCTGGTATAAAAAGTATCTTAATGTAATAAATGTGCTGGAGGAGCCGTATGTTTCTAAATATCCGGAGCTTAAAAATTTGTTTAGGGATGAAGGATATCCAATACGTAATGAGGCTTCAAACAACGTTATATATCAGTGCATGAATCTAATGACAACCTGGGATAATCAAGATCAGCTGATGATTAACGTTTATCATCTCAAAAAGCCGGGCGAGTCAGATTACGATGTTTTAAAACGTGTTAAAATATGGTACGAACAGAAAAATAATATAATTTCATCTGAACTTAAATTTTTAGATGATTTTGAGAATAAAGATTTCGATGAAATAAATGCGGAAATACAAAAACTAAATCAGGCTTTTGAACCAATTTTGTTTGATTCAATCGGTCTTTTGAGGTGAAAATGATGAAAGAAATTAATATTAATAATATAAGCCCGGAAGGATGGATCAGACATTATATTGCATATGAGAAAAAAGGAATAATAGGGCATAGACAGGAAGATATTTCCGAAGCATGGGTACGGTCTGTTGCAAAGGTAGCAATGCTTCTAAAAGATGATGATTTTTTTAAACTTATAGAAGAACAGGATAGTCCGGAGGCTATGTGGGCTCTTTATAAAAAGACAGATGATAAAAAATATGCGGAAAAATTGGAAACATATTATCTATCTGTGGTTTCGGATGATGTTGAAGGGATTCTCAAAATATATGAAATAACAGGAAACGAAAGGCTTGCAGAGCTTGCGGAGACAATATGTAAAAATTCATATGATTTAAATGTACTTTCTGTTGTTGAAAGAGATAGAGTAATTTACAAGCGGATAAGAAATAATGCAATAATGTATTTGTATTTACACAAAAAAAGCTATCTTGAGATTGCTGTAAGCGAATGTGATGAAATTCTTGAAAAGCATATGCTTTTAGACGGTATGCACAGCCTTGGCATGGAAAATACTAAAATACATGAAACAGGAAACATTTCACATTTCGTATGGACATTAGGATATATGCTTATGGCAACAGGTAATTCAAAGTACGCCGACGCAATTGAACGAGCTGTTATAAATGCTGGAATTGCTTCAATAGGTCCGTATTTTGGTTCTGTTCAATCACTTGCACAGGTGAATCAGTTATCAGCAGCTGAAAATTCAATTCTGGTAGATTGGGAACAAAGCGGAACGCTTGCCATGCCAAAACCGCAGCATCCATTTGATTGCACCGCAAACGCGGGAAGACTAATTCCGGAATATGCAGAACGCATGTATATGGAAGATGAAAACAGGGTTTATATAAATCTGTATGGAGATAGTGTTTATAATAAGGGTAATACAAAAATAATTCAAAGCGGTCAGTATCCGTTTGAAGACAAGGTAAAAATTGAGGTTACAGGAGGAGAAGTAAATCTTGCGCTGAGAATACCCTGCTGGTGCGATAATTTTAGACTAATGAAAAACGATGAAGAAATCGGGTATAACAGTATAAACGGATATGCAAATGTAAACTCAATTAATAACGGCGATGCTGTAACGGTTTTATTCAACACGGAAGTTAAGGCAAAAAGATGCGCGGAAGGAATATATTTTGAATATGGCGTAGTGTTATTATCGCTAAGAATCGGTGAACTTTGGAAAAAGAAGGATTTAAAAGTTGAATTTCCCGAATACAATGTGTATGCGTTTTCAGCGTGGAATATGGCAGCTTCAATTAATACTAAGCTGACAGAGCTAAAAGTTCAGCGTCCGCTGGCTCCGTGGTGGGGAGGATATTTTTTTTCAACGCATCCGCTTGAATTTAAAACAGTGTTAAGAGAGGTTGACGGCTGGGAGGATAAGGATAATGTTCCGGATATAGAGTATATGAACACTCATCTTGGAAAACTGCACGAAGCAGTGCTGGTACCATATGGTGCAACAACAATAAGACTCACTGTCTTTCCTGAATACAGCGAGAAGGAGACTTTAAGATAATGATTTATAAAAATGTCGAACTTTTTAATGTCGAAGAAATAGAAGAAAAACAAAATGGCATGATAGCAATGCGCAAATTTCCGAAAAGTGTATGCAGGGAGATAGGACTGGGATTTACCAATAAATACATAAGCTATATGACATCGGGCGTTGAACTGCGGTTTACAGGCGAGTGTGCAATTACACTTATGGCATGGGAAGCAGATGGTTATATAGAAGTATACAAAGGCGATTATTTCAAAGAGAAGCATTATTTGAAAAAAGGAGTTATGACAACCATATTCATAACTAATGACTATAAACTTCATGAGCATGATTTGAATAAGTACCGCAGCAGATATGATCAAAATCTGTGGCGTATAATTTGCGCTCACGACTGTTGTATTATGCTTTGCGATATTGACGAAATAACGCCGATTAGGCCGCCAAAGCATGAGGAATTGCCGGAGAAAACAATTTTAGCTTACGGCTCATCAATTACCCATGGCGCCGGCTCGCAGCTTATGTCAAATTCATATGCGTATATAATGGGTCATGAGCTGGGAATGGACGTTATAAATAAGGGAATGGGCGGCAGTTGTTTTTGTGATAAATGCGTTGCAGATTATATTAAAACAGCAAAATGGGACTATGCTTTGCTGGAACTGGCGGTAAATATGCTGCATATTTTTCCGGTTGATGAATATGAAAAACGCGTAAAATATTTGATAGGAAATGCTCTTGAAACAGGTAAAAAAGTCGTATATATATCACATTTCAGACATTCAAGAGATTTACCGGATGCGGCAATCAAAGAAAAAGAATTAAATGATGAATTCCAAAGCTGCGCCGCGAAAATACAAAAAGAGCTTGCATGTAAAAATTTAATTTGTATTGACGGCAGAGATATTGTTGACGACTATAGATATCTTACTTGTGATTTAATTCATCCGTCTGTTTATGGACATCATATGATAGGGCATAGGCTTGCACAAATACTTGAAGATAAATTAAAGTAAGAAATAAAAGGGGTGTTTTAAAATGCAGGAATTTAAAGTGAAAGATCATGTTTCATCCATGCTTCCGGACAAAATGAAATGGAAGCTTGTTTGGAGCGATGAGTTCGACGGCATGGAGCTTGACCGTACAAAGTGGGATTATAGAATGTATATGATGGGGAAACGCCATAGAACGTGGGATGAAGAAGGTGTAAAGCTAGATGGTAATTCTAACGCCATATTCTCGGTTTACGAAAAGAATGGAGAAATATGTTCATCCCACTTGCAAACCGGATATAACTATATGGATGAGTTGTGTACAGAATATGACTGCGGGAACAGCGGGATAGTGTGGCCAATCAGAAAGCTTAAAAAACATAAATTTTTACACAGATACGGATATTACGAATGCAGATGCAAGCTGCAGCAAAAACGTGGTTGGTGGTCTGCGTTCTGGTTGCAGTCACCTGTCATAGGCTCAAGCTTAGATCCGGAAACAGCTGGAATTGAAAATGATATCATGGAAAGCTTTGAACCGGGAAAGGTTCAAGTACATGTGAATCATTATAACGGCTATGGGGATGATCATAAAAGTGTAACGGCTGGCGGTGAGGTTGAATTAAGTCTGGATGAGTTTCATACCTTTGGAATGCTTTGGACGGAGGAGGGCTATACATTTTACATCGATGGAAAAGAGGACGGACATATTAGTTCGCCGGTTTCGAAAATTCCGCAGTTTCTGCTGATTTCAACAGAAGTGAATGGGTATAGAAACAAGGAACGATGTGCGACTGATGAGGCAAAAGCGGCTGTAGGTGATAAGTTTATTGTAGATTATGTAAGGGTTTTTGATTATGAAGACATTTAACAGAACTTAAAATTAGGCCGCATAAATTTTCTAAATAATCTCACTTGTGCTTGCGAAAATACTCAAAAATAAATTATAATCAGGAGCAAAAAAGATGGATTTTACATATGAAAGAATAGAGAAAATCTGTTATCATCTAAAGACATTTATTAATAAAGAACTAATTGCACTCGATGATTTTATGTATCAGGAATGCGGATATAAAAAAGGAAACACTCTGCCTAAGGTGGATAATACATGGAAGGAATTCAAAAAAGGGCAGCGCTGGGGCGGCAGCGGCGATGCGCATTGTTGGTTTTATAAAATAATTGAAGTGCCTAAGCCGATACAGGGTAAAACTGTTGTACTGAAGATTATAACTGGTCAGGAAAATGATTGGGATGCAATAAATCCGCAGTTTATTGTTTATGCTGACGGTCAGGCAGTTCAGGCTATGGATATAAATCACACCGAAGTTTTATTACAGGGTAAAGATAAATATGAAGTGTATATATACGCATATACGGGTATGATTGAAACGCAGCTGGAGTTTATGCCTTCACTACATGTAGTTGACGTCGAGGCAGAAAAGCTGTATTATCATTTAAAGGTACCGCTGGAGGTTACAGAATTTCTAGATAAAAATGATAAAAAATACACAGATATATTAACGTATCTAAATAACGCGGTCAATCTGCTGGATTTGCGTATACCTTATTCGGCTGAGTATAACGAGTCTGTTCGGGCAACAATTAATTATATGCAGAGCGAATTTTATGATATTTACTGCGGCGAGCAGGAAATGAGTATAATTTGCATAGGGCATACACATATTGATGTGGCGTGGCTTTGGACTTTAGAGCAGACAGCAGAAAAAGCACAGCGCAGTTTTGCGACAGTGGTAAACCTTATGAAGCGTTATCCAGAGTATAAATTTATGTCATCCCAAGCGCAGCTTTATGCCTATGTAAAGCAGGAAGACCCGCAATTGTATGAGGAAATAAAAAAATTGATTGCAGAGGGACGCTGGGAAGTTGAAGGAGCTATGTGGCTGGAGGCAGACTGCAATTTGCCGAGTGGGGAATCACTTGTCAGACAGGTGTTGTTTGGTAAACGCTTTTTTAAGAGTGAGTTTGGAATAGAAAGTCATATTCTCTGGCTGCCTGATGTATTTGGTTATTCGGCGGCATTGCCGCAAATACTGCAAAAATCGGGCGTGGATTGCTTTATCACATCAAAAATCAGTTGGAATGAAACAAATGATATGCCGTTTGATACATTTTCGTGGAAAGGAATTGACGGCACAGAAATTTTATCTTATTTCATGACAGCACAGGATAAAAAACGCGGAGAAGAACCTGAGCGCAGAACGCACTACAGCGCAATTATATCTCCGGCAATGGCGGCAGGCACATGGGAACGCTATAAGCAGAAGGAATTAAATAATGAGGCTCTTTTAACCTTCGGATACGGAGACGGAGGTGGTGGACCTACCGCTGAAATGCTTGAAAAAGGGCGGCGGTTGGCATACGGAATACCGGGCTGTCCAAACGTAAAAATTGATACAGCGACTAAATTCTTTAAAAGACTTTCAGATAAGGTGAAGGATAATTCACGATTACCAAAATGGGTTGGAGAATTGTATCTGGAGTTGCACCGCGGCACATATACATCTATTGCGAAAAACAAGCGTAATAACAGAAAAAGTGAATTTTTATATCAAACGGCAGAGTGGATTTCATGTATGAACGAAATTTTGTGCGGCGGTGATTATCCTCGTGAAAAGCTGAATGGAAACTGGGAAAAAATACTTACCAGACAATTTCATGATATTATTCCGGGGTCATCAATTGGTCCGGTATATGATGAGTGCGACAAAGCCTATGCGCAGATTAAAAGCGACGGAAATAGCATAGTGGAACAGTGCATGAATCAAATTGCACAAAATGTTAAAACAGATGGCGGATGGCTGGTGTTCAATCCTAATTCCTTTGAAATCAGCGGAACGGCAGAGGTTGGCGAACAATATATATATGCTGAAAATATTCCGTCCAAGGGATATAAAATAATTCCGGCGAAAAAAAGTATGTCGTCAGTCAAGCTGGGTGACCGTTGTATTGAAAATAAATTTTTTAAAGTAATTTTTAATGAAAATTATCATTTTATTTCGCTTTATGATAAAAGGTGTGACAGGGAAGTTGTAACATCGGGAGAACAGGCAAATGTGTTACAGGTGTTTGAAGATTTGCCGTTTGCGTGGGACGCATGGGACATATCAAATTATTATCAGGAAAAAATGTGGGAACTTAATGATGTGTTTGATGTAAAAACGTTCAGAAATGAAGTGTGCGCAGGATTTGAGATTACCAGAAAATTTTTAAATTCAAAAGTCATACAAACAATTTTGTTATATGATGAGATTGATCGAGTAGATTTCAAGACACATATTGATTGGCATGAAGAACACTTGTTGCTTAAAGTGGCGTTTCCTATGGATATTCATGCCGAAAAAGCAACTTATGATATACAATTTGGAAATGTGGAACGTTCTACTCATAGAAATACAAGCTGGGAAGCCGCGAAATTTGAGGTGTGCGCACATAAATTTGCCGATATATCAGAATATGGTTATGGAGTATCTCTCTTAAATGACTGCAAGTACGGTTATGATGTAAATGGAAATGTAATGCGCCTGTCGCTTCTTAAATGCGCAACAAATCCTTATAAAGACGCGGACAAGGGCAGTCACGAATTTACGTATTCGCTGTATCCGCATAAGGGAACATGGCGTGAATCGGATACGATGCGTCATGCGTTTGATTTAAATAATCCACTGCGTACAATTTATGTTAAGGCACAGGATGGGATACTTCCGGAAAATTATTCTTTGGTAAGTACAGATTATGAAAATTTGATTATAGATACAGTGAAAAAAGCTGAGGACAGTGAAGATTTGATTGTAAGGCTGTATGAATGTGCCAATATGCGCATGCAGGCTAAAATAAGTTTTGGATTTGCTGTGCAGGCAATTGCAATTTGTGATTTAATGGAGAATGAACAAAAAAAGCTTGAGGTAACTAAAAACTCAGTTTCTGTTAAAGTAAAACCTTTTGAAATTATAACTCTTAAGGTAAAAATTTTTGAAAAATAAATTTCACAATAAAATTTAAAAGAAATAAATAGAAGGTTTTGATTTATGAAAAAAATAGGATTTATTGATTATTATTTAAATGAATGGCATGCAAATAACTATCCTCAGTTTATTAAGGATAGTTGTGGTGATGAATTTAAAGTCTGCTTTGCCTATGGTAAGATTGATACAAGTGAAATGTCAAACAAAGAATGGGCTGAAAAATTTGGCGTGGAATTGCTGTATTCTATAGAAGAACTAATAGAAAAGAGCGACTATATTGTAGTGTTGTCACCTGATAATCCCGAAATGCATGAGGAACTATGTTTTTTACCATTGCAGTCACAAAAATTTGTTTTTGTTGATAAGACATTTGCACCTACAAAAAAAATTGCAAAAAAAATATTTGCTAATGCTGATGAACATAATACAAAATGTTATTCTGCTTCGGCTCTCAACTTTGCTTCTGAATTACAGGAGTTTGACAAGGATAAAATTCAGTTTATTACAAGTCAGGGACCAGGTTCATTTGAGGTATACTCGATTCATCAGATTGAACCGATTGTTAATTTAATGGGAGTTAATGCAAAGAGAGTTATGTATGTAGGGGATAATATGTATCCTTCTTTGATTATTGAATTTGAAAATGGGAAAAGGGCTCAGATGTGTCAGGTTGGTTTAGAAACACCATTTTCAATTAATGTAGGATATAATGACGGAACGACAAAATTGCTTGAAATAAAATCGAATTTTTTTACCAATTTTATTAATGATATGCTTGATTTTTTCAGAACCGGAGAAGTGAAAGTAACTCATAGTCAGACGATAAGTGTTATTGCTATTCGTGAGGCTGGATTGAAATCTATGAAACAACCATTTACATGGGTTGAAGTATAAACTATTGTGGTTTCTAAATAAAGGATTTCTGACAATAGAGAGTGAAGTTGTTAATGGGCCTGAAAAGGATATAGAAGCTGCATCGCGGCTGATTTGCTGATGGAGATATCAGGGAAAAGGCTGGTTTGTTCAGGCGTAGGGAGATTAAAAAAATCCTAAATCCTATTTTCTGATTATCGACTGCCTGCTCATTCTTCTGCGTTTGTATTGGGAAGGCGAAGTTACAGGCTTCGCGAATTTCGCCGAAATTAGCAAGAACCATAAAAACACGGTGCTGTCGGTAGTTAAGGGATGATTTCACAACATTCCATACTTATGTTTTCGAACCGGAAACTTGAAAACCAGAGTATGGCAAAACTGCGCAGGGGTATTCCGACGAACGCTGCTGGGTCAGGGGACAGGCGTGGAAAAATTTGCGAAATTGCGCTGAATTACGCTTACACAAAGAAAGAGAATTTAATAAAATTGTTCGAGAAAGTTACAGATGTGTTTATAGACCGGCTTCTGGAGGATTATTGCGGAGAGCTAATTGTTGAATATAAGGCGCAATTGATTTCGGTCAGAGCCAGCGGTATTAACCTTTGGGGGCTTAAGTTTAAGTTCTGTGGAAGCCGGCTGGATACAAAGATTGATGCAGCTGATAAAATATCCATTATGAACATAACGGTTTTAAATGCAAAGAAGAGGTTACAGGGTGTAAAATAGACGATAGAACTGACAGCATTTTACTGAAAGCTGAACGTGATATAATCAAATTGTATTTTTAAGCCTATAACTAAATATATAGAATTAATAGGATGTCGATATTATGGAAAAGATTAAAGATTCAAACAAATTCACCGTCGGCTGCAATTACTGGGCAAGCCATGCCGGCATTGGGATGTGGGAGGACTGGAGATCCGATGTAGTGGAAGAAGATTTAATAAAATTGTCACAGCACGGTCTTGAAGTGCTTAGGGTATTTCCATTGTGGCCGGTTTTCCAACCGGTTAGTCTTCTTTACGGCGGCGCTGGAACGCCTATAGAGTACCGGATTAACGAACAGCCGCTAACAGATGATGAAGAAGGGCGTGCAGGGATTTCCGCCATTGCGATAGACCGCTTTGAGGAATTTACAGAAATTGTGCGAAGACGCAATTTTAAGTTGATAGTAGGTCTGATCACGGGTTGGATGAGCGGACGTTTGTTTGTCCCTCCTGCGCTGAATGGAAAAAATATATTAACCGATCCGACGGCCATCAAGTGGCAGGCGCGATTTATAAAGTATTTTGTACACCGATTCAGAAACAACGACGCGATTGCCGCATGGGACTTAGGAAACGAATGCAACTGCATGCAGGTGGTAAACAGTAGGGACGAGGCGTGGACGTGGACATGCATAATCTCCGGCGCAATTCGCTCAGAGGATAACACAAGGCCGATTGTTTCGGGTATGCACAGTCTATCCACACAAGATAATTGGACAATTCAGGATCAAAGCGAGCTGACCGACATACTGACTACCCACCCCTATCCTATTTTTACGCCGCACTGCGACATCGACCCTGTCAATACAATCCGCACCCTCCTGCATTCCTCCGCTGAATCGGTATTTTATGCCGATATAAGCAAAAAGCCCTGTATGGTTGAGGAAATCGGTACTCTCGGGCCTATGGTGGCAAGCAATAGTGTCGCCGCTGACTTCGCCCGTACAACGCTATTTTCAACATGGGTGCACGGCTGCAGCGGATACCTTTGGTGGTGCGCAAACGACCAAAGTCATTTGGAGTTTCCGCCCTATGAGTGGTTTGCGGTGGAGCGGGAATTGGGGCTTTTGGATGCTAAGGGCAATATTAAACCGGTGCTGGCTGAAATATCCGCCTTTCAAAAGACGGCTGAGGGGCTTCCTTTTGACAAACTTCCCCAAAGAATTACGGACGGTGTGTGCATTCTAAGCTATGATCAGGATCAGTGGGGCGTTGCGTTTGGTAGCTTTATTCTGGCAAAGCAGTCCGGTATGGATATTGCTTTCGCCTATGTAGAACAGCCGCTCAAAAAGGCGTCCTTTTATCTTTTGCCCTGCGTCAGAGGACACAGAGTAATGCCAAAAAAACGATGGCAAGAGCTGATGGAACATATATATAGCGGCGCGACTTTATATATTTCGTATGACGGCGGTTTTTTAAGTGAGTTTGAGCAGTTTTCCGGAGTCAGGGTCGAAACAAGGTTTAAGCGGAATAAGCAGGTTGAAGCCTGCTTTAACCTGAACTCAGGTGAAATCGAATTCAGTCTGGACAGTGCTTTTGGTGTTAACCTTTCATCACTTAATGCGAAGGTTATCGGAAAAGAGCAGAACAACAACCCTGCGTTTACCTGCGCATCCTACGGAAAAGGAAAGGTCTATTTCCTTGCGCACGCTCTGGAAACGCAGTTGAGTAATACGCCGGGCGTGTTCCATGCCGATGGAGCACAAGAATACTGGAGGATATACAGACATATGCTGGATGGTATTTCTACAGAAAAATGCATAAAAAAGAATCACGGTATGATTGGCATAACTGAACATCCTATTGATCAAGATACAAGAATTGTTGTTTTAATCAACTATTCTGATAAAATCCTTCAAGACAGCATTAAACTGACCGAGGGATGGGATGTCATAGATTGTTTTTATGGCAATAAACCGGTATTAGACATAAATCAATGGATAATAAATATACAGAAAAACAATGCAATTATTCTGAAAGTTTCAAAGTTGAATACTTGAATGGGGAGGTGTGATAAAATCAGAACAATAATTGGAATAGACGGCGGCGGAACAAAGACAGATTTTATGCTGTGCGGAACAGATTTAAAGCCAGTGCGCGAATTGACGCTTGAAGGGTGTAACCCAAACGACGTGGGAATGGAACATTGCTTTGAGATTTTACGAACCGGAATTTGTGAGCTGACAATAAATTTGCGCAATGAGGATATTTCTCTGTTTGCCGGTTTGTCAGGCGGTTCGACAGGAAATAACCGCAAAACAGTACTTGAATTTTTGCAAGACCTTTTGCCCGGCGCGGCGGTGGACTGCGGTTCGGATATTCAAAACGCCGTTGAAACGGGATTGGGTGACAGTAACGGCATCGTGGTAATTTGCGGAACTGGAAGTATCGCCATTGCAAAATCCAACTGCGGTATTCACAAAATGGGCGGATACGGCTATCTGTTTGGCGAAGGCTGTTCGGGCTACGCTTTTGGAAACGCCGCTATTTTGGCGGCACTCCGTGCGGACGATAAAAGCGGCAGGGAAACGCTCATGCTTGAAATGATAAACAGGCGGCTTGGTCGGTCTGTTTTTCCGGGGTTGGGCGAGATATACAATAAGGGCAAAAGATATATTGCATCGTTTGCGGATATTGTTTTTGACGCATACGGCAAAGGAGATACAGTTGCCGGAGATATTATAAATGAAAATATTGCGTATATCGCCGACTTGATTAAATCGGCGCGTAAAGTATATGCAACAGAGAAAACAGTAAAGTTGCTCGGCGGCGTATTTCTTCATCAGCATTTTTTGCTCAATCGATTAAGGGATATGGAATTGAAAAATTTTGATATACAGATTATCACTAAACCCCCGGTGTTCGGGGCGGTCAAAATAGCAGGGAGGAATTTTAAATGTTAAAAACTGAAATGCGAAACCCAAACAGCACACATATTGATAAGATGGACACTTTATCAATGCTGAAAGTAATCAACGAGGAGAATTTCAACTCTGTCCGCGCCGTGGAGCAGGCGACGTCTCAGATTGCGATAGCCGTTGACGCTATTGTGGACGTTTTTAATCAAGAAGGCAGGCTTTTTTACATAGGAGCGGGAACTTCGGGAAGACTCGGCATTTTGGACGCGGCGGAATGTCCGCCCTCATACGGTGTGCCGTTCGGACTTGTTATAGGAGTTATAGCCGGCGGAGCAAGGTGTATTGTGGAACCAAGCGAGGACGCGGAGGACATTTATGAAAACGGTATAAAAGACTTGAAAGAGTATAATTTCAGTGAAAAGGACGCGCTGGTCGGCATATCTGCGGCGGGTGGTGCGGCATATATATTGGGAGCAATAGAATACGCGAATTCGTTAGGCGCGGTAACAATAGGACTAAGCTGTAACGAGGGCAGTAAGGTTTTACAAGCATCAAAGATTCCTATTCTCACTGATACGGGAGCGGAAGTTGTTACAGGCTCCACGCGAATGAAAGCGGGAACCTCACAAAAGCTTGTGCTAAATATGCTCTCTACCTGCGCGATGATTAAAACTGGCAAGGTATATGAAAATTATATGATAAACCTAAAACCGTCAAATATAAAACTTAAAAGACGCATAATCGGCATTGTATCCGATCTTGCGGGCGTGGATGAAGGTCAAGCGGAAAGGCTGCTTGCGGAAAACGATTGGAAAATAAGAAACGCCGTAGGTAAATGAGGTAGAAAGTATAAATGATAAAAGCGCGAATTGAAAATGTCAACGGTTCACCGGGAATTGTTATAAACGGCAAGGTATATCCGCCCATGATGGCGATAATCAGAACCAATAACCGTGGCCATATGGTAATTTACAAGGAATACTACCGCCGGCTTGGAAACAGTGGAATCAAACTGTTTTTTCTGATATGTGATACCGAATGGCTAAAGCTCGGCGCGTTCGGGCAGTTCCGCGAGGAAGCGGAAGCCTTGCTCTCGGTCGTACCGGACGCGTACATCTTTCCGAGGATCGGGCTGCATCCTTGGGCGTGGTGGTTCAAGGAAAATCCAGGCGAAACCCTGTCTTACAGCGATGGGAAAAAGAAAAGGGCAAAGCTGTACACGGAATCCTTTGAGGTGGAGCTCCCGCCAGCGTAATGTTTACTATTTCTACAGGAAGTGGACTTGTACTTGGCGCGCTCGGAGGTCGATTATTTTTTCACAAACGCCTTTCACCCAAAAATTATTATCGGATTAGGACTGGCAGGTATATCAATCTTTATGTTATTTTAATTAAACGTAAGTTCGACGTGATAACAATAATTAATGCAGAATGCAAAAGTGCGTATTATGGATAAATTAAAAATGACTGGAGATTTACTATGATAAGCTTTAACAGATTTAAAAGACGGGAAAAATCAATAGTTACAGAGGTTTACGCTACTAATATTGAGATATATGACTATATTAAAGCGCAGAGAAGTCTACACATATCAGCTAATGGTAAAATAGTCCATAATCCGTCATTTACGCCAGGTTGGTTTTTGTTTAGAGGTAAATCCATAAAAATAGACGGCGGTGAAACACTTAGTTTATAATAATGCAACCGATGAATGCATAAACATTTTAATGATATTATTGGGCTGACAGTCGATTGGCGGATGCGGAGTCGGTATTTGAAATACCATTTTGAGTACCCTACGGAAAAGATGTGAAAAATCTGATTGTTACCGGAAGATGTATTTCTGTTACAGACTCAATGTGAATATTTCCAAGGTAATTCCTGCTTGTGCAGTAACCGGAGAGAAGCGGCCGGAACTGCGACGGCAATGACAGATGATTATGCTAATATAAATATTGTGGTTCTTCAAAACAAATTGAAAAAACGAGACTCAAATTGAGGAGTTAACAGGATGGTCAAATTGAAAGTTAATGTAAAATCAGAACTTGTTTCAACAAAGACTTGATTATATTTATTCATAACAACTCAAGAGAAGTGAGGGGAGTATGTTTAGTAAACTAAGGAAGAATAATGATTTATAAACCCTAAGATAACAAAATTCGATCGAGAATCGAAAATTATCATAGGGTTTATTTTTTTGTACGAAATATGTAGAATGATGCAATTTTATAGTATTATGCCTGTAGTATAAAATATATTAAAGGTATTAAGTTATAAAAATTTTAAAAAGAAGGTGCCAACGGTGAAAAATAAATTTATTTTAATTCAATATTTACTCAAGTGTATAAAAACAAATATTAAATTTATTTTCAAACAATTATCGCTGCAACGGATACTTTCTTTATTTAAAAATTAATATAATATTCAAGGTATCCTTAACATAAGACATTTATATGTGCGAAAGCGCGGTCGATTATTAGACCGCGCTTTTTGTCATTTTTGAGGTTGTACACATGATCAAAGTTAAGATGCCGAAATGGCTTACATATTACGCAAGGTATCCATAAAATCCAATACTTTAAAAATTAAAGTATTGGAGGAAATATTTTGAGTAAAGAATTTTACATAAAACTACAGGATGGAACTATAGTTCCTGTATCTGAGGATATTTATTGCGCATATAAAAGGCCTGTATGGAAGGAAGCAAAACGGAGAAAAAAGCGAAGAAAAATGGAATATTCACTTGAATATATGGTTGAATATGGTACTGATAAAGAAACCGCCATTGTGCAAAAATTAACGGAAGAAATTGTGGAGGACAAGCTGTTGCTTGAATTGCTTATGAAAGCTTTGGATAAGCTAACTTGTAATGAGCGTAGTTTAATAGATGCCTTGTATTTTAAGGCAAAAACAGAGCGTGAGATATCGACCGAAACCGGAATACCTCAGAAAACTATTAATAATCGACGAAAATCCCTGATTTCAAAACTAAAAAGGCTATTAATTTTATAAAAATATGGCTCAAACACCCTCCAACTTTCCTTAATAAGTAGAGGGTGTTTTTTTATCCTCAAAATTGAATGGAGGAATGTAATACGCGGAAAGAAATGAATAGTTCACCGTATGACGATGAGCTGATCGGAATTTTAAAGGCGATCATATTGTCTCGAAGCGGCTGGCAGAAAATATGGCACGGATAAAAAAGGAAATATGATGGTTGCTGGTTATCTATATATTTAATATATAGTTATAAAGCCAATAGCAACAAGTGACAATTAAGGTAACCAGTTGAAAATTGGTTGCCTGATAAATGGTTTGAGAAAATAAATTAAATGGAGGAAGTAAAATGTCAGATAAATGTTTTGCACAGCAAGGAAATAAATGTATTATTACAAGCAATAAACACTGTCCTAATAACTGTAGGTTCTATAAGTCACCCGAAAGGTTCAGACAGGACTTTCTGCATACAAAGGCGAGGCTCAAAAAGCTTGGCAATAACCTTGATGTGACGCCGAAGGGTCTGCGGATATATATGATCGGCAGCATTTACGCATACCCGGAGTTTCGCCTGTCGCCGAACACACAGCTTATTTATTCTCCTCTGCTTCGGGGCAATGTTTCACATGCGGTTTCAATTGAGGATATGAAGAACAGCATCAAGGTCATCATCGAAAAAGATGAAAATTACTCGGTGCAGACGGTTTTGAAGGACGAGAGCCTTATTGCAAAATACGGCTTGCTGCAGGAAGTTGTCAGAATTGACCCCGACAAAGAAAATGCAAATACTGTGGCACAACACAAACTTTCCGAACTCTCCAGAACAAAAGAGACCTTTTCTTTTGAGATCATTGAATCCATTGACAGCTACACAAGAGCAGGATATATGATTACGGTTGACGGATTGGATTATATTATTGAAGGCAGCGGACACAATATAAAAAACGGTATTCATTTTGTGAAGCTGGACTTGAGAAATTTTAGGTAGCAATGGACATTTGGAATATTTTGTGGTATAATATTATTATCGGATGGATAAAGAGGAATTTGAACTGTTGATTATTTTTATAACGTGAAGGAGACCATAATGAGAAAAATAACTCTTATCTTAATAATTGTTGCGATGGTGTTTTCATCTGTTGTTTTTGCGGAAGAAGCAAAAGTCACCACACTTGCAGACTTCTTAGCATTATCAAACGACAATATAATTAGTATCACAATGCACAGGGTGCCCTATTCCGATTTTGAAACAAGAACAACGAATAGCAGACAACAAATCCAAAAATTTATTGACATTGCTCAAAATACTACGATTTCTATGATCCAAGACAGTAGTGTCGGTGGTGGAAGCGGAGACTTGTATATTGAAGTATTCAAGAATGATGGTGTTTCGTATGCACGCATAGGACATGACGGTGGTATTGATAGCTACAGTTTATTAATGAACCGGAAACCATCTAATTTATTTAGGCTTGATGATAATAGCATAACGTATGATCTCTGGTTTAGTATTGATAAGAACATTTCAGACTGGGCACAAAAAGAGGTAAACACTGCGTGGTTGTTTGGACTTATTCCGCAAGGTCAATTTTGTGATTACACTCAAAATATTACCCGAGAGCAGTTTTGTGATATTGCAGCAAATGTACTGAAACATGCAAACAAAGCGCAATCAGATTCAACCTCTAATTGCCCATTTGAAGATACTGATAGTAAAAATGTTGCACTTCTCTGGAACAGCAAGATAATAAATGGAAAAAGCGAAACAGAATTTGCTCCTAATACCTTATTGACGAGAGAAGAAGCAGTTTCAATACTACGAAGAATCTATTCTGTAATAGGGTTGACGAAAAATGTCGATGAGTACAGTTACACTGACGATGACGATATATCCGACTGGGCAAAAACTGATGCAAATACTATGCGCAGTGCCGGGATTATGAAGGGTGTAAGCGATAATTTCTTTGAGCCGAAAGCTAACTTTACAATTGAACAAGCAATCGCCACCATGCTCAGGTTATTCAATCAATACAGCAAGGGTGTTACAACGCTAAAACTTGTTGATGAAGCGGGGAATTTAATACTTTCGTCTGACGACTTGGTTGGATGCGATATAATCAAAAGTAATCAAAGTGAAAACTATGAAATCGAGGTGCATTTTACTCCAAACGGAACCAATAAATTTTCTGTTGCAACAGGATGGATTTCAATGTATGGAAATGATCATTGTATTGCGATTATGAATAATAATGAAATCATTGTCAAGCCAAGCGTTTTTGAAAAAATGATAAATGATTCAGCAGTTATTTCTGGAAAATTTTCACTTGAGCAGGCAACACAATTAAAGGATATTATAAATAAGCAAATAGCAGAATGAAAACACAGGGTGCCTATATGAAAAGGGATTTTGGGATGTACGGTAAATTAGAGAGCGAATGTGCTATTGTTTTACATGGCAATGTAGAAAATGGTGAGTTAAATACAGAAGTTGATATATCAAATAAAGATAACCATCTACAATATAAAAAAGAAGGAGCGACTCATATGCAATATGTAGTTCTACAAGTGGTATTAAAAGAGAAATTTATCGGCACAGGTTCTGGAAATTTATCTGAATTAGAAAATGTAATAAATACTCAAGCAAGCAAGGGGTATAGATTACATACAATTTCTACTTCATCTTCTGGAAGCAAAGGAATGCTTGGTGGAGATAGAATACAAGCTACATTAGTATTTGAAAAAATCTAATAATGAAAAAAATAGTTTTAAGGCGGGCATTTATGTTCGTCTTTTTTCTATGCCCATTTTAAGAAGGTGATTTGTTGAACGGTTATACGGAACTTGCAAAGCTATTGAAGGAGAGGGAGAACAAACAAGAGTATAGTCCGGTTTTCGGGACAATCATTGACCTTCCGAATCTAAAAATCGTTTTGGGAGGGAATGTCATTCTGTCAGAAGATCATATTGTCCGATGCGTTTCGGTTGACGGTAGAGATGAAGACGGAGGGTATGTTAATTTGGGCAGGGAAGTAGTTCTATTGCCCTTTGCGGATAACCAGAAATTTATACTGATTGGGATAACAATCGGTGAATAATAGAGGTGATGAGGTGTGGATATGTTTCCAAATACGCAGGATTTGTCTGATTCGGCTGCTGCAGAAAGTGCAGCCGCCGCAACGGGCAAGTCCTTTTTATTTGACTTTCAAACAGGTGATTTTGTCATCCAAAACGGAAAGCTGGTTGAAACGAAAGACATCTCCGTATGGATTGAGAAAATCCTGCGCACGGAAAAGGACAGGTATGAAATTTATACGGATACGAATTACGGCGTACATCTTGAGGATCTGATCGTCGGAACGAATTATGATCAGGCCTTTGTTCAGAGCGAACTGAAACGTGAGATTGAGGAGGCACTGCTTTCGCATCCGGATATTGCGGGAATATCAAACTTCACGGCGGAGAAAACAGAAACGGGAATCATCATCAGTGTGGAGGTGGAGACAGGTGACACGGAAGCAACTTTTAGCACAGCTCTTGGGTAATATTTCTGACGAATATGACAAATCGGTGGGCAGCTTTTTTTATGACACACTCATGCCGGCGGCGATTGTGCTGGAGAGCATTTATGCCGATATTGAAGCCATCCTGCCACATGCGTTCGCCAAAACCGCTATGGGAATTTATCTGGACTATAAAGCGGCGGAACAGGGGCTTACAAGAAAAGAAGCGGCTAAGGCAGTTGGGACGGTAACAATTACCGGCAATAATAGCGCTGCCATCAAAGTGGGAGACAAGGTTTCGTCCGATACGGTGACATTTACGGTAACACAAAGCGGTATCATCACTGGCGGCAGCGTTACGGTTCCGGTGGAGTGTGATACGGCAGGTGCTGTCGGTAACCTGCCTGCCAGTACAATCAACCGGTTTCCGGTTACCTTATCCGGAATAATCAGCGTCACCAACGCTGAGCCAACCTCCGGCGGGTATGACGCCGAAACCGACGACGAACTGCGGGAACGATATTTTGAAAAGGTATCCCGTCCGCTTGCGGGCGGCAATATATACGACTATATGCTGTGGGCAAAGGAGGTCAGCGGTGTAGGGGAAGTGAAGGTAATTCCTTTATGGAACGGTAACGGAACGGTGAAGGTTATGGTGATTAATGCAAATGGCGCGGCGGCGGACAGTACGCTGATTGTGAAGGTGGCGGCAAATATTGAACAGAAGCGCCCCGTAGGCGCAAGCGTAACGGTTGTCAGCGCGGAGCCGTTGCCGATCAACATCAGCATAAGGATTTATATTAAGGAAGGATATGCATTGGAAGACATAAAAACAGGTATTCAAAACGCCGTATCAGCTTACCTGAAAAGCATTGCGTTTCAGCAGGATTATATATCCTATGCGCAGGTTGGCAGCAGGGTTCTTGTACAGGATGGCGTTCTGGATTATCAGGAGCTTCTGGTAAACGGCGGAAGCGGCAATGTGACTGTGGCCGAAAATCAGGTTCCTGTACTAGGCACACTGGAGGTAAGCACTTGAATATAACAAAACCGCCATACTATAAACACTCCAAGGTTATGAACAGCATTTATGACACTTTCGATCAGGAAATGGAAAGATTATCGAAAGAGGTATCGCTGACCGAAAACCAGTTTTTTGTCTTGCTGGCGGATAAAAGTCTGCCGGAATATGAAAAGGATGTAGGGTTAAATATCAGCAATGCGGATACACAATCCAGACGGAGTAATATACTGTCAAAGCTTCGAGGCTCGGGGACTACCAATATCAATGCCCTGAAAAATATCGTAGCCTCCTATGAGGGCGGCGAAATTGAGGTGATTGAATATGTGAGCGAATACGCCTTTGCGATCAAATTTGTATCCAAAAAGGGTGTGCCTGTTAATCTGGACGATATAAAAAAAGTGGTGGAGGATATCAAACCGGCACATCTGGAGGTAAGCTATATCTTCACCTACCGGCTGTGGCAGGACGTGCTCAGCACACTTGCCGATTGGGAAGCGGCGAAAAGCAATTCATGGGAATGGATGCGCAGTTTTGAGATCACGTTTAATTTATATATCACAGACGATGGACTGGTGTATTATAGGGACACAAATGACGGAAACGCATATATCGCGTTCGCGGGAGGGAAGCCTGTGGCGAGAAGGAAGGAGGAGTAGGATATGTCAGTAATGCCAAACGATATTGGGCTGGCGACAGCCACAGACGTGGGGGATGTGGCAAACCTGAACACACAAAGCAAAACGGTGGTAGAGGCCATCAACGAACTGCTGGCGAACGCCGGGGCGTCGGATTCTGACCAGATTTATGTCGAGGGCGAAGGAAACGCCGTTCTTGGAAGCAGTAATATTATCTACGGCAATAACAACAAAATTATCGGTTCGGGAAATGTTGTTGTCGGCGACAATCATATTGTGATCGGGATAAATAAGAACATCTATAATGGAATCAGCGGACTGAGCTTTGAAGGTGTTGATATACCATCAAGAACTATATATTATTACGCCGGCAATGGAGCCGCCGATATTGCCGTCGGTGACAAAACTGTGTTGAAATTCGGACAGTCATGGTTTAACAGCGACTGGACAGAGGAAACCGTGACTGAAACAGAAAAGGTTGTTACAGCCATTACAGCGATTGGCGAGGGATGTTTTACGGTAGCGGATATGCCGCTGAGCGGCAATCCTCCTGATGATGTGCATACCCAGTTATCTATGACCTATGTATATTTCTTTGACCTGCTAAGGGAGGACGCCAAGGTCATCGGAAACGGTTCTGTTACCATGGGATACAGATCGTCCGATGCGAACAGCTTCAGTGCCAACAGCGGAACCGCGTCCGCTTCCACGGCAGCGGCACTCAACTCCGCAGCGGCAAGTGCTCCTTTTGCCTTTGCCTGCAACTTCGGACGTGCGTCGGGGCAATACGGATTTGCGGCGAATTACGCGCAGGTGTATCAGGAATACGGCGCCGCCGTCAATAACGGGTACGCTTACGGCGGCTATTCGTTTGCCGCGGGCTACGGCAGAGCCGCCGGACGGCCTATTAAATGTACCTCCCTCAGCTGTGCCGAACAGTCGGTTACGGCGTCCGCCGGGGAATCGTTGAGCGGGCTGTACGCGGGAAACAAAATTCTGGTGCGGTACAAAAACAACGCAAATACCATTATATTTGGTGTATTTACGGTCACAAGCGTCAGCGGGCAGAAGATATATGTGGAGGAATCCTTCGGGGGCGGAAGCTTCGGCGAGTCGCTGATGCCGGACGGGTATATCTTCCGGATAGAAACTACCTACGGGTACAACTTCGCGTCCGGCTACGGCACGGCGGGCAACAGGTATTCTCAGGCGCACGGGTATTATACTGTTGCAGCGCATGAGGGAGCGAGCATTTTCGGCAGATATGGCGTAACGCCTGAAACTTATTCATGGTGCCTTGGAAACGGCACATCGTTTTCAGCGATGGGGTTGGCGGCAAAAATTCTGCAGTCGGGGAACATGTTTATTGACGGCACCTATTCCAGCCCATGTGCTGACTATGCCGAGTGCTTCGAATGGGCGGATGGGAACCAAAATAACGAGGACAGGGTTGGATATTTTGTTAAACTGCAAAATGGGAAGATTGAAAAAGCAGAGGATTTTGAAAAAATATTGGGCGTCACTTCCGGCAACCCAGCTATCCTTGGCGACAGCGCCGGCCTGCGGTGGAACAAAAAATATATTACGGACGATTTCGGGCGGATCCGGTATCATGAGGTGGAAATACCAGCGGTTACGGACGAACAGGGCAATATCTCTGAGTCGGCAAAAATAGAGGTGCAGCCTATGCTGAATCCGGATTATGACCCGATCATGGAATATGTTCCCAGGATGAAGCGCCCCGAATGGGCGGCGGTCGGGGTTTTAGGGAAACTGCCGGTCAGAGATGACGGCACGGCGGGCATCGGTGATGTAGTGCGCCCGACGGCGGGTGGGATTGCAACAAAATCTATCAATAACGGGTATCCAGTCTTGGAAAGGATATCCGCCAACGTTATTTTAATCTGGGTGAGGTGAATGAACGATGCCGGCAAATACAACGAACTATGGTTTTAAAAAGCCGTATTATACCGACAATGCCGATATCGGCGTTATCAATGAGAACTTTGAAACACTGGATACAGAGCTGACGCCGGTGGTGAGCCAAGCCACAGCTCCGCCGCAGACAAATCAGAAAGGCAAGATATCCATCATCTTTGGCTGGATAGCAAACCGAATCAAAGCAATTACCGGAAAGATAAGCTGGTGGGATACGCCAAGTGTAACGCTAGAGGACTGCTCGGCTCATATTACGAGCGGTTCACATGCCGCTGCCACTATATCTCAGGACGGGTTTATGTCCTCGCTCGATAAGCAGAAACTGGATAATGCGGTATCAGCCTATACGGCAAACCGGCTGATGCTGCGCGACAGTTACGGTAGAGCACAGGTACAGGCTCCAGCAGTCTCCTTTGATGTTGCTAATAAATCCTATGTGGATGATAACTTTGTCGCTAAGAATTCTGCCGCAACAATGTCCGCCATGCTGACCGCCCAATCTAATACATCATATACAACAAAACAGGTCAGAAATATCGTTATATGGACTTCTGGGGATACGCCACCTTCAACTTCCAATGGTGACATATTACTGAAAATTTTCTGAGGTTAATTATGAGTAGAACAATATCTTTTAAATATGATTATCCATACTGTGGATACAACAGTACATCCAAATACGGAAACCAGTGGTCGGACAGCAGAATTACGCTGAACGGCTGCTATACCTATCCGATGGCTTTCAATAACACTGTTCCCGGCTGCCGGCACATGAAAATCAGTGTGGAGATAACCAATACAGGCTCGGGAACGGTCTTCGGCCGGGCATGGGATTTCATGGTTTATCGGCAGAATTACGGCTGGCTTGTTATAGAAACATTTACCCTGCCGGAGGGCGGAGCTTATACGATTGACTGTGATATCTCAAACATTAACATCAATCAGTTTGCTGTTGTGCCGTCCTCCAATCCGGGAAGCGGCCGTACGTGGGACAGCTGGTTCGGAGTGGAACAGCTGACAATTACCGAAAATGTCACGACAGTTGATTTGGTGACGGGCGATTTCCAGTACGGCATATTCCCGAACAGATACGGCGTTACGCAGCAGCCCAACGAAGTGTATGTTAATATCGGCGGAACGCTGACCAAGGCTAAGAAAATCTTTGTCAATGTCGATAATACGCTCATTGAACTGTCAAAGGTATATTCGGGGTATTTCAAAACCATAAAAGAAGAAATGCGGGTATATGAATTTATACCTCCATCAAGCGGAACCTATAACATCACGCAGAAGAAAGTCTCCGGCGACCATGAAATCCGGCTGTACGACTCAACCTTTACTCCGTTATCGGAGTCATATTTTTATAACAGCGCTTTTGCCCTTAGCGGCGGAAGCGTCTTTTATATATCCGTAACCCATTATTATAATAGTACAGAAACAGGAGAGAGCTATGGAACCGCTGATTTAATCGATAAAATCATTTACATTAAGCCCCATATATGATATAATATAGATATAATAAATTATGGGGGATGTATATATGAAGCAGCAAACATTCAGCGATATAGAATATGGCGGG
>Ga0209373_10000515_pt1 | contig 61783 bp, 49 predicted proteins | sample Higcelweek5metaG_FD_187173 | JGI IMG/M metagenome (GOLD analysis project Ga0209373, IMG submission 187173) | Freshwater pond sediment microbial communities from the University of Edinburgh, under environmental carbon perturbations - High... | ecosystem: Environmental > Aquatic > Freshwater >...
TTGGTAATTTTGTATTGTTTTAGTCGATAATATTTTACCATATTTTTGAGGATTTTGCCATGCTTTATGGTCAAAAGTTATTGATTTTTCAAGGTTCAGACTTCTTTTTTATGTGCGAAGTTTGAGTATATAACTAACCAGTTTCTATCTGGTCGGAAGGGTTTAGATTGACTGTTGATAGCAATGGATATGGAACTGTTTCAGCAACTGCTAGTAAAAACGGACTAGAATGGAAATATAAGTGACGTGAAGGGCAGCGATTTAAAAGTGGGGCACATGTAACACATCGGGATATTGCCATATTGATTCAATAATTATTGAGAGTACCTCATTAATATGGTACAATTTAAATGAGTAATAAAAATAGGAGCAGGTAAATGAGCAGGGATGTTAAAAGAGAAAAGATAAAGCTAGATCAAATGATGAAAGTGCTGTTTAAATTATCAAAGAAAGTAATGGTAAATTTACTCAATGCATTGTTTGATGAGGATTATGACTATAAAAAAGTAAGTATAGAGTATTCAAACACTGAATTTGTAGATGACGATTTTGAAAGACTTTACGGGGACATATTTATAACAGTAAGGACAGAAAACAAATCGTTTAGCTATCATATTGAATTTCAGACACTGAATGATAATTCAATGGCGATTAGAATGTTCAGGTATGGATTTGAAAAGGCTGTTGAGAGGTCAGGAGATCAAAACAACGAAGAAAGTACACTATATTATCCAAAGCAGTTAGTTATATTTTTGGAAGAGAATAAAAATGTTAAGGATGAGTTGTATTTCAAGTTAAGATTGCCCGACGGACAGGAGATAAGATTCAGTGTTCCCGTATTAAAATACTGGAAGTATTCAGCAGAAGATTTGATGAACAAGAAGATGTATGCACTATTGCTGTTGCAGGTATTTAAGTCTAGAAAAAAGATTAAAACCATATACGATAACGAGAATATAACACATGAAGATAAGGGCAAACTAATAAACATTGAATTTAAAAAGCTTATAGAAGTTATAAAATCGACAATAAATGTGCTTGGTGAATTATATAGCAGTCATGAAATAATAGGAACAGATCTGGAGAAAATACTAAGGGTAGTCTCAATAAAGGCTGCTTTTTAAAATGTTGGGAAAGACACAGCATCTGTAAAGAATACTAAATATAACTATGCTGTTTTCTAAACTCCCCAGGCGAAACACATACATGCTTTTTAAACAGATAGCTAAAGTATGGTATGTTTTCAAAGCCGCAATTAATCGAAATTTCCGAAACTGGAAGATCTGTTCGAATAAGAAGCTCTTTTGCTTTATCTAGTCTTATCTTGGAAATAAAGGCATTCGGTGTTAATCCCATGGTCTCGGTAAATACTTTGTGAAAATGATTTGGACTTAAATTTGATATCATGGCAAGGTCGTTTAATAATATTTTCTTTTCAAGGTTTGCATCTATATAATCAAGCACCTTCTTTAGAACATTATGATGAGGTGATGCTGGGACAGCCCTGTTAATAAAAGGGTTTGTTGTGTCCTGGTATAGTTGATATATTAGATTCAAAATATAAGATTTTAAAATCAGGTCAGAGCCTGGTGAATGTGAAATAAACTCCTTTAGTATCGAATCGTGGAGGATTTGATATTTCTCTGTATGTGGTGGATGGAAAACAGTCGGGATTGATTCAAGTACAGGATTTATGAAATGGGGCTGAAATGTTTGCGTAGTATAAATATCATAGTCTAGAGGTTGTTTTCCGCTTCTTCCGAGCATGTCAACACATACAAAATAACAGCTATATGGCATAATCCCCTGTGTGTATTGGCCAGGCTTTCTGAAGATTAAATCACCCTTATTTATAGAATGGTTTTCGTTATCTATTACCATAGAGCCTTCGCTAAATAAAATAAACTCGAACTCATAGTCAAATACAAAACGCTCTTTCAATCGATATCCATGCGGAAGGTTAGCTCCTTGTGAAAATAATGATGATTTTAAAATCCTTGGTGATAAGTCTTCATTTGATACCGTGATTGAAGTAAGATCTGGCTTCATAATAATCACCCTTTTCAGATTTTTATATTGTTTGAGTATTTAATTTATCAAAAAATATATAAAAGTCAATCGTAAGATTTCGAAAGAATAAATAAAATATTGAATTGTTCATATAGCATTTATATATTATAATTATAAAGTAAGATAAAGTTATAAAGTATTTTAATGTAATATTTATAGTAATTATATCCGATAAATACAGTAGTGTCTAGTGTATGTGGCTTACATATCTGCAAATCGTCTATGTGTTCCTAATTAAAATTCAAATTTATTTTGGTAAGATGGACTTTTAATAGTGCTATTTTGTATATGATTTTTTGAAATAGCCTTAGGTAAAGCGTAAGAATATAAAAAAGAGAGAAGGATTTGATAATATGATACTGAAAAAAAACGGCAAATTGAATAGTTCTGCTAAATTAGATAATATTCATGATAATGTTGAAAATAAACAGATTATGAAATTAAGCTTTGTTGGCTTGGTTTGGCCAATTTTTGTTGAACTCTTTTTAAGGACCATGTTTGGTAGCGTAGATACATTTATGTTAAGTGGTTATTCAGAAGATGCTGTTACAGGTGTTGGAGGAGCAAATCAGTATGTGTCAATTCTTATTCTGATTTTTCAAGTGGTTTCAGGAGGCTCGTCAATAGTTATTTCACAATATCTCGGTGCACGGAACAAAAAAAGAGCTTCTGAAGTTGCTTCTGTTTCGATAATATTTAATCTTATTTTTGGATTGACGATAAGTATCATAATATTTCTTTTTGGTGGTAAAATTCTTGGGATTATGAATTTTGAGAGTCAAGTATATAGCCACGCAAAAGATTTTTTAACCATAGTTGGAATGTTCTCGTTTATCACAGCATTGAGTACTACTTGTTCAGCAATATTAAGAAGCCACGGCTATGTAAAATATCCGATGTATGTTAATCTAGGAGCTAACATATTAAATATTATAGGAAACTTAATGTTTATATATGGTTTGTTTGGAATGCCAATTTTGGGTGTTAAAGGCGTTGCAATATCAACTGTGTCGAGTCAAGCGATTGGTCTTGTTGTATTAATGGCAATTATGTTGAAAAAAACAGGTGTAGACCTATCAATTAAAAAGATAGTTTCGCTACCTGCTCAGACTGTTAGAGAGATAGTAAAGGATGTCATGAGAATTGGAGGACCGTCTGCAGGAGAGTCATTATCGTATAATATATCCCAGGTTGCAATAACAGCGATTATTGCTTCAATACAGATAGGGTATTTATTAACTGCTAGGTTTCTGGTATTCAATATTATTAGCTATAGTTTGCTTGCATCATATGCGATAGGGCAGGGATCCCAAATACTGGTCGGACATTTGATAGGAGCGGGCAAGATGGATGAAGCTTACAAAACCTGCTTGAGAAATTTAAGGATTGGTGTATTTGCATCACTTATAGGTGCATCCCTATTAGCCATATTTGGTGTCAATTTGCTTGGGCTGTTCACAAATAATAAGGATATTCTTGAGGTCGGAGGTATATTGTTCATAATAACAATTATTCTAGAACCTGGCAGAGCTTTCAATCTGGTTTTAGGATCTTCCTTAAAAGGTGCTGGAGATGCAACATTTACAATGATTTTAGGATTAGTATCAATGTGGACAATTGCAGTAGGAATGTCTTATGTTATAGGAGTTCAATTGCATATGGGTTTGATAGGCGTATGGATAGCATTTGTAATGGATGAATGGACGAGAGGCCTTGTGATGCTGTTTAGATGGAAATCGAGGGCATGGGAAAAGAAAGTTGTTGTAACAATTAAAAATGAAGATAAAGCTGAATATATAGCTGAAGATAAAACTGATGGAGGTTTTAAAGAAGCTCAAGAACAAAGTAAGAATATTAGCGAGGATATAGAAGAAGAGTTGTTGTATAAAATATGAAACAAATTATTAATGATTAACATAACATATAATACAACGTATATTATGGAGTGTGTTAGTTATGTATGAGTACTACCATGAAACATCTGGAGAATTCAGTCAATCAATGGAACAATCAGCGGATGCTTCAACTGAACAAACAAGACAGCCGTTTGGACAGCCATTTGGACAGCCATCTGGACAATTTGGTCCTCCGTTTGGGCAACCGTTCGGACAGCAATTTGGCCCGTTTGGATTTCCGATTAGACCGCCTTTTGGCCAGGCGCAACAATTTGGACAATCAGGACCTCCGAAAGGAAGACCACCTGCCTTTACTCCAAAGAAAGTCCAAACAGGGGCACCAGGGATATTTGCAGTTGATCCTGGAGCTATAAGACCATGTGTGCGTAGATTTGTATATATATGGTTGAATACAGGAGAACAGTTTTGGGCATGGCTTGTATTCGTAGGACCAAGGTCTGCTGCAGGATGGAGATGGACTGGATTTCGTTGGATATACTTTGGAGTAGATTTAAGAAACATCGATAGTTTTGAGTGTTATTAAGATTAGGAATTTGCAGAGCAAATATCCAAAAATCTAGAGGGGCTAGATACCCCCCTAGATTTTTTTCGCCAAGAAGCATATTGTAAGAATGTATTAAATTCTGAATTTTATGGTTCTGAATTCTTGGGGCTAAGCTGTGATATTATGTATACCTTAAATAAATATTTAGACATTATATAAAAAATGAGGTATACTTAAATAAAAAGAGTATTTCTTTTACAACTGAACAGGTTAAATATTTTTGTTTTATTGTCTGTATTCATAGACAATAGTGCTTCTGAAGTGTTTCTGATTTTCGTGATTTCAAATGTATTACCAATAAAATGTGTATTTAAGTATGCAATTGCTTATTATTCTTGTTTGGAGGAATTGAATGAAAAGTAATTTTTCAAACATAGAAGGAATTCTTAAGATACTAATGACAGGATCAGTTATTATACTGATTTCTGGTTTGTTATATTATTCCTCGTCACAAAACGTGAAAACAAATCTTTTAAGTTCTTTGTCAGAGCTTTCAGAATCAGGAGCAAACACAATTGAGGCAAGGCTCAAAGGACGGATGGAGACAGTCCAAGCGATTGCAAAAAGTAGCTTTATAAGCAATTCTCAGATTTCTACGGAAAATAAAATTAAAGAATTAAAAAAACATGTTGATGCTAAAAATTTTTTTAGAATAAGTATTGCTGATTTGAATGGTAACTCAATTACAACGGATGATAAAAAAATATATATTGGAGATCGTGAGTACTTCAAACAGGCTGTTAGTGGAAAAGCATATATATCAGAGCCTGTTTTAAGCAGAGTTGATGGAAACAAAGTAATAACTTTTGCAGTTCCACTTAAGGATGAATCAAAAAAAGTAATTGGTATTTTGTATTCTACATTGATGCTTGAAGTATTTGATGAAATTGTAGGCGACATAAGTTTTGGAGAAGGTAGTATGGCCTTTATTACGGACAAGCATGGCAATGTAATAGCTAAAAAGAATAATTACATACTACAATCCAAAAGTAAAATAAAAGAGGATAAGGATGGAGACTTTAGTTCTTTTGTATCTGATTTGATTGAAATTTGCAATGGTGCAAAAGCTAATTTTGAATTTACAAATAGTGGCAAGGATTGGTATGTCGGGTGTTCTCCGATTGAAGATACTAATTGGATAATAGTTGTTAGTTCTCCTGAGAAAGAAATGACTAAAAAAATTCGTAATGTTATTGGCACTATTCATGAAATTATTCTTATTGTGATCTTAATGGTAGTTATTATATTGATATATAACAATAATTTAAAAAGACGGCTTTTTTTTGAAAAGAAAACATCAAGTCAACTTATCGAAATTGCAAACATTATATCAGTCAACATAAAAGAAGATGGAACAATTATTGATATGAATTCATTTGCAGAAGCCAAAAGCTTGTTCAGTAAAGATGAAATTATTGGTCGTAATTTTACTCAGTATTTAACGGAAGAAAGTAGAAAGGAGTTTCTTACGCAGCTTTCTATGCTGACTGATAAAAATGAACTAAAAAACATAGAACTTTCATTATCCAATAAAGATGGGAGTATATTACACGGGATATGGAATTTGAATGTTTCGTTTGCAAATACTGATGCTACAAGAACAAAAACAATAACACTAACAGGAATTGATATTACAGAAAGAGTGGAGAATGAAAGAAAAATAAGGGAAAGTGAACAAAGATATCAACTAGCGTTTGAGGGAGCAAATGATGCTATATGGGATTGGAACTCAAATGATAATAAAGTAGATATTTCAGATAAGTTTTATGAAGTTATTGGTTATGATAGAAGTGAAGTTAAGGATAATAATTATTACGATTTAGTTCATCCAGAAGACATTGATTGTGTAGTTGATGCTATGAGAAAGGCATTAGGAGGAATAAGTTTAATAATCTCTTTTGAATTTAGAATAAAAACAAAAAATAATGACTACATTTGGATTCTATGCAACGGAAAATCCATTAAAGATGAGAATGGCAGGGTTAAAAGAATCGCTGGATCACTAACAAATATCAATGAAAGAAAACTAAATGAACATGTTATTAAACAGTTGGCATATTATGATTTATTAACTGGGTTGCCTAATAAGATTATTCTGAAAAAAGAAACTGAGAAAGCAATCGAAAACGCATTGAAGGAAGGGCAGAAAGGTGCTTTGATGTTTGTTGATCTAGATAACTTTAAGATGATTAATGATTCTTTTGGGCATTATTTTGGAGACTTGCTTATTATAGAGATAAGCAAGTCATTAACGAACATTCTAGGTGATTCAGGAGTTGTTTCAAGAGCAGGTGGAGATGAGTTTGTAATATTGGTGTCAAAACTTGATGATGAGAATACAATAGAGTATTACTGTGAAAAAATAATGGGAGAGTTTTCGAAAAATTTCTTATTGGAAGGTAATTCGTTCTATATAACATCAAGTATGGGAGTTTCAGTTTTCCCAGATGACTCAGCTAATTTTGATATACTTTTAAAGAATGTTGATACAGCATTGTATTATGCAAAGAAAAGGGGAAAACGTAACTATAAACTATATAATAAGGGACTTAATGAAGAAATAGTTGAAAAGGTAAATCTTGAAAAAAGTTTGAGAGTTGCATTGACAAACGATGAGTTTTTTCTTGTTTATCAACCTCAGATTGAAATTGAAACAGCCAAAATTTACGGTTTTGAAGCTCTAATAAGATGGAATAGTCCCCAGTTTGGACTGGTTATGCCTTTAAGATTTATTGAGCTTGCAGAGGAAACAGGATTAATAGTTCCAATTGGAAATTGGGTTTTGAAAAAGGCATGTACATTCAATAAGGAAATGCATGATAAGGGAATGACTGATTTGCATGTATCGGTTAATATTTCAATTATTCAGCTCATGCAGGATGATTTTGTTGAAAATGTTTTAAGTATAATAAGTGAAGTTGGACTAGATCCTAAGTTTCTTGAGATTGAGCTAACAGAATCCGTATTGATTCAGTCTCTTGATGAGAATCTTAGAAAGCTTGATTTATTAAAGAAGAGCGGGATAAGAATATCTCTTGATGACTTTGGTAAAGGGTACTCTTCGCTAAGTTATCTCAAGTTATTACCAATTAGTACGCTGAAGATTGATAAATCTTTTATAGACGATATTGGTAATAATAAAGACATAACAGGATCAATTGTTGCACTTGCACATAAAATGGAATTAAGTGTTATAGCTGAGGGTGTTGAAACAAAGGAACAAATGGAGTATCTGGTAAAAAATAAGTGTAACATGGTTCAAGGGTACTATATCGGAAAACCAATGATTGAGAGTGAGGCTGTGAAAATAGTTAATTTACAGAACGTATAATGTATTAAGGTATAATTAGTAAAAAATATTGAAATTAAATATTGCAATTTATATAATTTCGTATTAAAATATCCCATATTAAATACATTATTGATCTGGTAATTAAATATTGGTTATTTTTTATAGAGCAGGCGATGCAATGATGAGTTGCGTGGGGCTGGGCCAGTTATCTGGCAACGGGTGAATATTTACCTGTGGGACTATTATTATAGTTCCACAGGTGTTTTAATGTCTAGGGAATGTAGGAGTTGTTCTTAATTATATTTGAAAGGATGATCGTTAATGGCTGGAAATAGGAAAACAAAGGTAGCAATTTGGTCTGTAATATCAAACACAGTATTAATCATTTTAAAGGTGGTGGCTGGGATCTTAAGTGGTTCAGTCAGTATAGTTTCTGAAGCTATACATTCAGGAATGGATCTGGTTGCTGCAATAATAGCATTCTTTTCTGTAAGGGTGTCGTCAAAGCCAGCGGATAAGGATCACCCATATGGACATGGAAAGATTGAAAATGTTTCTGGTGTAATTGAAGGCCTTTTGATTTTTGTAGCGGCAGTACTTATTATCATAGAAGCTGTTAAGAAAATAATAAATCCTGGTGAGATTGGAGAAACGACTATTGCCATTATTGTTATGGTCGTTTCAGCTGTAGTTAATATGATTGTTTCCAAAAAGCTCTATAAGGTGGCTAAGGAGGAAGATTCTGTTGCGCTTGAGGCAGATGCGCTGCATTTAAAAACAGATGTATATACATCACTTGGAGTTGGTGTTGGCATGTTACTTATAAAGCTTACAGGAATAGCTATACTTGATCCAATTGTTGCAATTTTGGTTGCGATGCTTATTCTTAAAGAAGCCTGGTCGCTGGTTAAAAACGCATTTTGTCCATTGTTGGATACAAAGTTATCCGATTCAGATGAAGAAAAAATAAAAGAAGTTATTGATTCATTTAATGGAAAAATTGTTGATTTTCACGAACTGCGCACAAGAAAGGCTGGTAGCATAAAACATATAGATTTCCATATGACTGTTAATAAAAACCTTACAGTAGCGGAGTCTCATAAATTAAGTGATGAAATAGAATGTGCGTTGGAAAATGCATTAAAGAATACGAGTGTTAATATTCATGTTGAACCAGATTCTTGATTCAAACATATATGGTTAGGGGGCTAGATGCCCCCTAAGTTTATTAATGTCTAGGAAATTATGGTGCCCATAATTTCTAACGACAGGTTACAGTGGATACAAAAAGCGCTTACGCGTTTTTGTTTATTCCTTTGCTAATCCACCTTCGTGGTATGAATTCATTGGATCCCAAAGAAACCATTCTTCATACCCAGCATCGTAAACAGCCTGTATTTGCTGCCTTATTTGTGCATCATCATAATGCTGCCAGTTTCCTGCACCTATCCAACTTGCATCAAAGTCCTGCAAGTATGTTCTAAGCTTTTGAGTAGAGTTTTCAACTTTTGATAAGCGGTCTTTAGCCTTTAAAAGTGTGTTCTTTATTACGCCATACGGATCTAAGTCAGGTTTTGGAAAAGAGACATTATTAATTATTTGGCCAAAAGCATAATGGGATGGATAAGCCATAGGACATAAATAATCAACATCCTTACCTATAAGCTCAAGGTATTGACCAATTCCTTCAGTGTCTCCAGGGCTTTCGCAAATTATTGCAAATACATCTGCTGAGAGCACAGCATCTGGCATTTGTTTTCTTGCTTCAGATAAAAATTCACCTATAACTTCATACATCTTCTTATCCCCTGTATCACCGAACACCATCTGGCTTTTCCTACCATCAGGGAATCTGACATAGTCAAATTGAACCTCATCAAACCCATTTTGTAAGGCTTCCTTTGCAAGGTCAAGATTGTATTGCCAAGCCTGTTTGTTGTAGGGGTTAACCCATGTTTTGCTGTTGTAAACATAGAGTCCGCCATTAACGCTTTTTATAGCCACTTCAGGCTTTCCTTTTGAATAAAATGGATCCTTAAAGCAGACAATACGAGCTATTGCGTAGATGTTATTATCATGAAGAGCTTGTGTTACTTTTTTGGGATCATATCTTACATCAATAGCTTTTACTTCTTTTGCAGAAGGAACACTTGAATCAACACAAACATAGCCATCATCATCCTTGTAATCTATAACATAGCTGTTTATCTCGGTTGTATTGGCTAGATCAATATAGTGTTGCAATCTTGCTCCTGCTGATGTAGCGGTAAGGTATAAACCCTTTGCTTTCACGGTTTTTTTCTCAGGCTTTATAGGTGTGCTTGTAGCAATTGGTATAGTTGGACTAGGTTTAATGCTAGCCATTGAGCCTGGAATTTTTCCAGTATTATTGTCATCCGTGTTTACTTTAGAACTACAGGATGAAAAAAGTAGCGAAAATACTATGGTTGTAGCTAGAACAGTTGTCGAACTAAAAAGAAATTTTTTCATTTGGTATCCGCCTCTTTTTCTATAAATTAAATATATGAAATGATAGAAGTTTTATAAATAGAATCTATCAGAATATATTATTAAAATCAACGACCAATATATTCATAAAAATAAAGAATTAAAATGTAAATTATCTTGAAATATTACGGATTATAATATAAAATTTCATTATAAGTTATATTATAGATATTGAATAGGAGGTTAACGAATGAAACTTTGCCCAAAATGTAACTATTCAAATCAGGATTTCGACACTGTGTGTGTTAATTGTGGATCACAATTAGAAAACAACAATGATTACAACAGTTATGTCACAAATCCTCCGATGCCAGCTAAGACAAATGGATTTGCAATTGCATCTCTAATATTAGGTATATGTTCAATAGTGCTTTGCTGTTGCTATCTGGGAATTATTACTGGGCCACTTGCGGTTGTTTTTGGATTTATTGCAAAGAATAAAATCAGAAATTCAGGTGGAACAGAAAAGGGAGAAGGTCTTGCTTTAGCGGGTATTATTACAGGTTTTGTAGGAGTTGCTATATTTGCTCTGATAATAATATCTATTCTTTTAGGTGCAGGAGGAAATCTATTTAACAGGGAATATTGGCAGCAATACTTAGAAAATGCAAGCCAAAATGGTGGTGGAAGTACTGATTTTGATTGGGATTGATAATGTAAACATCCCTTATTAAGTATATGTCAGGAGAATAAGATTGAACCAGGGAAATTTACCGACATCTAGTATAAAAAGAAAAGATGAGTTGCTTTTACAGATTTTCCTGCTCATATTGTGTGTATTACCTTTAATTATATCATTGTTTTTAAAAACTGATGGAAGAACTACGGCATTCTGGTTCCAGAAAGAATTACATGGGATTGGAATGCCGTGTCCTTTTAAGGTAGTATTAGGGATTAATTGTCCTTCATGCGGAGCTACAAGAAGCTTTATATATATGAGCGATTTAGACATAAAGTCTGCATGGCTGATGAACAGGGCAGCCGTTTTGTTGTATATTTTTTTAGTGCTACAAATTCCAATCAGACTGATGGCGGTAATTGGTAAGGAAATGCCACATGAACGTGCAATCGGAATATATCAGACAGTATCTTTAATTATAATCGGATTGGTATGTATTTACGGGTTTGTTGCTCAGTTTTGGGTATAATAATATATGGTGATTTTATGGACAAAGTAAAAAAGAAGATACTAAGGACAAAAATGGCTATGATTGCAATATTCATATTGCTAACTACTGTTTTTGCTATAGTATATTTACCGCAAATTGTTAATATAATTAAAGAACCTGATAAATTCAGAGATTTTATTTTATCTTATGGATATGCAGGGTTGTTTGTATTTGTATTCTTTCAGTTTATGCATATTCTTATTCCGTTTATTCCAGGCGAGTTTATACAAATTGCTGGTGGATACATATATGGTACGGCTATTGGAACAGTGTTTATGGTTTTAGGTACAATAGTAGGTGAAGTAACTGTTTTTTACCTTGTGCGTTTTTTGGGATATCCACTTGTAGAATTATTTGTTTCAAAAGAGAAAATGGCGAAGTTTGATAGCCTCATCAAGAATAAAAAGTCTGAAGGAGTCATGTTTGCTTTATTTCTGATTCCTGGAATGCCTAAGGATGTATTGGTTTATATTGCAGGGCTAACACCAATAATGCCAAATAGATTTTTTCTTGTTTCCATAACAGCAAGGTTTCCAGGACTCATTGGGTCTGCTTATATTGGATCAAACTTACAACAAAAGGATTATACTTCAGTATTGATTATTTCAATTGTTTCAGTTATATTGGTTATAATTGGAGTGTTTTTAAAAGATAAAATATTCGGAAAGATGAAAAAACACAAGAATAAAGGGGATTAATATGTGGATTAAAAATAATTTTTTTAAATACTCAATTGGGCTTGTAATTTTGCTTATTATAATTTTTTTGTTTGGGCAGATAGACTATTTCATTTCGCCATTCAAAAAGTTTGTTGCAATTGTATTTTTGCCCATATTGTTCTCATTAATGATTTATTATCTTTTTAGACCTATGGTTAAGTTTTTATGTAAGAAAAAGGTGCCAAGAACGCCAGCAATACTGATTGTTTTTATAGTATGTATTTTAATTCTTTCTTTAGTCGGTGTTTATGCAGGATCATTGATCATTAAAGAATCTCAAGAGCTTATGGATGATATGCCACAAATTCTTGAAAAAGCCAAAATAAAAGCTGATGAATTGTTAAAAAATAAAAAAATTGAGTCGCTATTCTCAGGAAAAATAAATGAACAGCTGACCTCATATGCAAAGAGTGCATTTCCAGTTGTTAAGAATGGTTTAATAGGAGCTGCTTCAGCTGTCGGTAATTTTGCATCTGTGCTTGTGGTTGTCCCGTTTATAGTGTTCTACCTTTTGAAGGACGATAAGAATTTCTATGCAAAGGCGATTGCTTCTTTGCCATTAAAATACAAAAAACCAGTATCTGACATAATAAAAGATACCGACAAAACGCTTTCAACATACATTACAGGTCAGGCGCTTATAGCATTTATTCTTGGAGTTCTCTCATATATTGGATATCTTGTGATTGGACTCAAGTATTCGTTTATTCTTGCATTTTTAGTAATGATTACTTCCTTTATACCTATGCTTGGTGCTATCATCGGGATTATCCCAGCATTCTTTGTAGGTCTGTCTGTTAGTCCATTCATGGCAGTTAAGGTCTTGATCGTTGCAGTGGTAGTACAGCAGCTTGAAGGTAACTTTATTTCTCCAAATCTTATGGGTAAAAGGCTTGCAATTCATCCATTGACTATTATTATTTTATTTCTTGCAGCAGCCTCTTTATACGGATTTATAGGTATGTTGATCGCTGTTCCTGCTTATGCTGCATTTAAAGTAATTGCTGCTGGTGGGGTTAGAGTCTTTAGGATATGGAAGAGCGGAAATATTTAGCATGTATTAATAATGGATTTAATATGAAAAGGAGAATTAGTATTGATAGATGCAGAAAAGTCCTATAAAAATAGGATAAACAAATTTAAAAAGCTAGAGGCAAGACAGGCTAAAGTCATCAACATCATCAGTAATCTAAGGCTGGTAGTGTTTTTATGTGGTACGTTAGTTGGTATAATGCTATATCTGACCCATAATTATATACTGCTTGCATCTGATATAGTTGTTTTTATGGTTTTGTTTGTATATTTGGTTGTTAATCACGGTAAGCAGATAAAAAGAAAAGAATATACATCAATACTGATTCAAATAAATCAGGACTCAGAAAAGAGAATAAATGGTGAGTGGCACGAGTTTATTGACAGTGGAGATGAATTCGTTGATCTAGAGCATAGATATGTGCATGACCTTGATATATTTGGGAAAGGCTCTCTCTTTCAATGGATAAATACAACAAAAACCTTTTTAGGAAGGCGCTATTTTAGTGACTTACTTACAAAGGTTCCTGATAGTACAGATGACATCCGTCAAAGGCAGGAAGCAATTAAAGAGCTGTCAAAAAGACTTACTTGGAGGCAAAGGTTGCAGGCAGAAGCTTTGGCAGTATCGGAAAAGATACAGGATCCTGAGGAGCTTTTCAACTGGTCAGGTATAAAAAACGGATTTTATCGAAATAGCTGGCTTATAGCATTTGCTAGAATACTACCTTGCATAACAGTGATTTTGATACTTGTGGCTATATATTCACAGGTGCTTACTTATCATTTGCCTGTTCTTTTTTTGATATTACAGTTTATTGTTCTAAGAATAGGAGGAAAAGCACGTAGAGAACAGTTTGCGCTTGCTGAAAGTTATGGAAACGATGTAGGGATATATTACAAATCAATTAAACTTCTTGAGAAACATTCATTTGACTCAGAATACATAGCAAAAATAAAGAAGTCAATGTCTAGCAAGGACAATAAGAATAAAAAGAATTTAATACCTGCTTATAAGCAAATGGATCGGCTCAATAAAATAATTGATTTGATTTCAAGTAGACATAGTGCATTTTTTGAGGTGTTTAATATTTTGACATTATGGGACTATCAATGTACAATTTTTCTAGAGCGATGGAAGGAACAATCAGGAGAATGTATAAGGCCTTGGATTGAGTCAATAGCAAAGATTGAGGCGCTTTCTAGCCTTGCTGTTATTGGATTTCAGTGCTCTGAATGGATTGTGCCAGAAATTGTTGATGATAAAAAGCTTGTATTTGAAGCTGAACAAATAGGACATCCGCTTTTAGGAAAAAACAGAGTATGTAATGATATAGAGATTAGTAAGCCTTTAAAAACATTATTGATAACAGGATCTAATATGTCAGGAAAAAGCACCTTTCTTCGAACAACTGGGATTAACTTAGTTCTAGCTTATGCAGGTGCACCAGTTTGCGCTAAGAGGTTTTATGTTTCAATAATGGAGATATATACATGTATGCGTGTAAGTGATAATCTTGAAAAGAATATATCATCATTTTATGCTGAGCTTATTAGAATAAAATCAATTGTTCAGGAAGCTAAAAGTGGCAAAAATATATTTTTCTTGTTGGATGAAATATTTAAGGGAACAAACTCAAGGGATAGGCATATAGGCGCAAAGGTGCTAATTAACGAGCTTTGTGATCTGAACTGCATAGGATTGGTTTCAACACATGACCTTGAGTTGAGCGAGCTTGAGAATATTGATCAAAGAATTAAGAATTTCCACTTTGAAGAGTACTATAAAAATGATAAAATATACTTTGACTATAAGTTGAGGCAAGGAGTTTCAAAAACTAGAAATGCTGTCTTTTTAATGAAATTGGCAGGGATTGAAATAAATGAATAGAAATCTAAGTTTAAAAATCAAGATTAAGATTAAAGATTAAAGATGATTATAGTAGACTAGGTATAATCAATGGGGGAGTTTAAATGCTAAGAACTATTTATTTTGTGATCTATTTTATTTGCCATTTGATCTACACTGTGCCATTTAAGGCAAAAGTAAAGAGGCTCCATGCAAAGGGTATGAAAAAAGAGGCGAATGAATTTGCACAAAGGGTAGCTTTTTATTGGGCACAAAGGTTGATTAAAGCTACTGGTTCTAAAGTAACGGTTATTGGAAGAGAGAATATCCCAAAAGAAGGTGGAGTTGTTTTTATTGGAAATCACCAAAGCTACTTTGATGTACCAGCTATCATGGGGTTTGTTGACAAGCCAATGGGATTCATTGCGAAGGAGGAGCTATCTAATTATCCAATATTCAGTTCGTGGCTTGTGTATTTAGGTTGCGTTTTCATTAAAAGGAATGATGCAAGGCAATCGTTAAAAGCAATAAATAAGGGAGCTGAGCTTGTAAAAGAAGGTCATTCTATGGTTATTTTCCCTGAAGGTACTAGAAGTCCTGATGGTAAGCTAGGAGAGTTTAAGCCTGGAAGCCTGAAGCTAGCAACTAAAGCTGGAGCGCCAATTGTTCCCGTTACAATAAAAGGAACATTTGGGATATTACCCAAAGGTGGTAAGCGTATAAGACCATCAAATGTTGAGATAATAATATCTCCACCTATATATAAAAAGGAAAAAGAAAAAGATGACACAACCGATGTGTCACAGATGATTAAAGAAATAATATCCAAAAATCTTGGAGCTTAGAATTTAAAATGGAGGAAATAAATTGAACATAATAAAAGCAGATTTTGAATTAACAGCAGTAAGACCCGATCAGTATCCAGTATCAAGTAAGCCAGAAGTAGCTTTTGTAGGTCGATCAAATGTGGGTAAGTCCTCAATAATTAATTCACTTTCAAACAGAAAGAGTATCGCAAGGGTTGGGGCTAGACCAGGAATGACGAAAGTTATCAATTTTTATAACGTGGATGACAAGTTATATTTTGTAGACTTGCCAGGATACGGATATGCGAGTGTCTCGAAAGGGAAAAAGTCATCGTGGGAAACGGTGGTTGAAGGGTATCTGTATTCAAGATTGCAACTTAAAATGATAATTATGCTTGTTGATATAAGGCATTCACCTTCAAAAGAAGATAAATTAATGTATGAATGGATTTTAAATAGAGGGATACAACATTATGTTGTTGCAACTAAAGCTGACAAAATTTCTAGAGGTCAGTATTCAAAACATATTCAAGTTATTAGAACTGAATTAGGTATAGCTAAAGATATTCCTATTATGCCATACTCATCACTTTCAAAACAAGGAAGAGATGAAGTACTGAGTTTGTTTGATAGTCTTGTAGGGGAAGAGTAATTAATTAAAATTTTGGGGGGAGAGCATGAAAAAAGCTGTAGAAATCTCCATGGAAAATGGTAAAAAGGTTTTTAAAGGGCTTGGTATTTATGAACCACATGGTATATCAAATCTAAAGGAACTTGTTAATGGATGCTCTAAGAACTATGGAAATAAGATAGGCTTTAAGTTTAAGGATAAAAAAGGAAATATCACTGGAAAATCATATAATGAATTTGCGTCTGATATAGATTGCCTAGGGACTGCATTGATTTCTCTAGGATTAAAAGATACACATATATCCATACTGAGCGAAAATAGGTATGAGTGGGGTGTTTGTTTTCTATCTGTGGTGAATGGAACAGGTGTTGTTGTTCCGCTAGATAAGTATCTTCCTTCAAAGGAGGTTCAAAACCTCGTAGAAAGAGGGAAGGTTGAAGTGATTTTTTATAGTCCTGCTTTTCATAAAATGATGAAAGAAATCGAACTTATAAATTCACAAATAAAGTACTTTATTTGTATGGAGGAGATAGTTGATCAAGACATCAATAAAGAAAAGTTTTTGTCAATGCAGGAGCTCATTAAAAAAGGTAAAGCGCTTATTGAAGCGGGGGATAAATCCTTTGTAGGCTGTGAAATTGATTCAAAGAAGATGTACATCCTGTTATTTACATCAGGAACAACAAGTATTTCTAAAGGTGTTATGCTTTCCCACTCAAATATTGCAAGCAATGTTACTTCTATTGGGACTGCAATAAAAATAAATTCTGATGACGTTTATCTCTCTCTGTTGCCTTTACACCATACATTTGAAAATACAGTTGGCTTTTTGTTTATGGCTAGTAGGGGTGTATGTATTGCTTATTGTGATGGCATTAAATATATTGCACAGAACATTAAGGAGTATAATGTCTCTTTGCTTGTTGCTGTTCCAGCAATTTTTGATGCAATTTACGGAAAAGTTATGGAAGGGATACAAAAGTCAGGAAAAGAAAAAGCATTTAAAGCGATAGTTAAAGTATCAAATGTCTTAAGAAAAGTTGGTATTGATTTAAGAAGGAAGTTTTTCAAAGGTGTTTATGAACAATTGGGTCCAAATTTGCGGTTGGCAGTTTCAGGTGCTGCACCGATTGATAAGCAAATTATCATAGGGTTTGATAATATTGGAATAGTATTACTTCAAGGATATGGTTTAACAGAGACTTCTCCTGTTGTAGCAGCAAATAATGACATAATTAACATTCCTGGAACAATAGGTCCACCACTCGGAGGTGTTGATGTAGCGCTCGATTCTATGGATGAAACTGGGATGGGAGAGCTTATGGTACGAGGTGAAAATGTTATGCTTGGGTATTATGAAAATCCCGAAGCAACAGAAGAGGTGCTTGCCAAGGATGGATGGCTTAAAACAGGAGATCTTGCGGTTATTGATAATGACGGTATAATAAAAATTACTGGAAGGGCTAAGTCGATGATAGTATTGACAAGTGGTAAAAAAGCATTTCCAGAAGAATATGAAGTTTTGCTAAACAATATCCCAGAAGTAAAAGAATCCTTTGTATGGGGAAATATAGCATCGGATGGAGATGTGGAAATATGTGCTAAAGTTGTAATTGACAAAGAAAAAATCACCCAAAACGGGAAGCTTATGTCTGAACAGGAGATCGCTTCTAATTTGGATAAGCATATAAAGGAAATGAATAAATCAATTCCTCAGTACAAGATTATTCGATATTTTGTAATGACTTATGATGAATTGGTAAAAACAACTACACTTAAAATAAAAAGGCCTATTGAAAGTGAGAATATGAAAAATGTGCTTGAAAAGGCTGGTGTAGAAATTAGAAAGCTAAATGGAAAATTTATATGATGAAGACAGTGAAAAGACATGAGTTTAAAATGGATGGGCTAACCATACCATTTAGCATAAATGAGAGTACAAAAGCTAAGCATATAAGGCTTGTAATTGATAAAGATGGACTTAGGGTTGTAAAACCAACAAGAGAAAAGAATTTTGATGTTCAAAGCTTGCTAATATCAAAAAAAGACTGGATAAAAAAGTATTACCAGGAATATTTGAAAAGGGAAAGTGATTCGATCGATTCAACCCAAAGAAGATGGTATAATGGCGAGACGCTTTTTTATCTAGGTGAAGAATATGGTGTTAATTTGTCAACGCATAAAGAAGCCACTGTCACTGTAGGCTTTACAAACAATCGGTTTCAAATTTCTGTTAATGAAAGATTAACTGGAGATGAAAGGGATATCTTTGTAGAGAGTGGTCTGGCCAAATGGTATAAGCGAGTTGCTCGTGGAATTCTTAATCAAAGAATTTTTTATTTTACTAATCTGACTGGATTAAAATTCAAATCAATGAGACTCAAGGATCAGAAAACTAGATGGGGAAGCTGTTCTGGAAAGGGTAACCTCAATTTTAATTGGAGGCTGGCAATGGCACCGATGTGGGTTATCGACTATGTTGTGCTGCATGAGGTTTGCCATCTCAAGCATTTGAATCATTCTAAGGATTTTTGGAGCATGGTGGGAAGCTATATGCCAGACTACGAAAATGCAAAAGAATGGCTAAAGAAAAATGGCAGGACTCTAATGTAGGTTCCTTATTCGTTCTTAGAGCTGTCAATGTTATCGCGAAGGATGGAAATTTCTTGTGTTAGACGTATAATCTTTTTTGCCTGTTGAGATATAACCATTGTCATTTGCAAAGAATAAGCTATCAAAAAAAATAATCCCAAAATAAAAAGCAATGATGGAGCATATTTTATAGCTATTAAAGAAGATATTTTTTCTATAAAAACAGGCGAGCTAGAAAGTACAAGCATTATAATTCCAAACAAAATCCAGATAAGAGAATACCTCTCGGAGAGTTTGTTTTTTCGAATAAGCTCGAGTATAATTAAAAGGAAAAATGTACTAAATATTATTGCGAGTGTATATATACTTATCATGATATTGAACCTGGTCTGATTGAGTTAATTAGTAATACCAGACTCACCTTTATCATATAATAGACAGACCTTAACGGGGTTATGGAAGAAACTCCCCCTTGTCTCGCTTTCATTTCTACAGGGATTTCAAGTATCTTGAAATTTTTTTTGTGTAACCTTATTAAAACATCAACCTCTGGATAATCTGAGGGATACTTGTGAGAGAAATAATCAATAACTTTTTTGTTTATCGCTCTAAAGCCTGATGTTGTATCTTTAATCCGATTGCCAGTCAGAAGAGTTACAAGCCCTGAAAAGAATAGCATTCCAGCTCTACGGAGTGCTTTTGATTTATACTCGGATTGATTCACATAGCGTGAACCTATAACCATGTCAGCTGTTCCATTCAATATAGGAGTTATAATTGATGGGAGGTATTTTGGGTCATGCTGTCCATCGCCATCTAATTGAACAGCAACATCATAATTATTTTCTTTGGCATAGATATAACCTGTTTGCATAGCGCTTCCGATTCCAAGATTGAAAGGAAGCTTGATAACCTTTGCGCCAGCGTTTTTGGCAAGAATTGATGTTTTGTCAATTGAGCCATCATCTATCACAAGAATATCAACATTATGCATTTCTGATTGCATTCCTGATTTTATGCTGTGTACAACATTTGATATGTTTTTTTCCTCATTAAATGCTGGTATGATAACAAGCACTTTATCTCCTCTGAATTTATCCATAGATGTATCCATTCATAGCTCCTTTTAGGATGTTGAAAATAAATATATTAAATACAATTAATCTTTTACATTTATCTATTCTGCTAAATGTAAGATTAATAATGTATTTAATATAAAAAATACCATTATACAAATGTAAATCTGCATAATGGTATTTTATGAAGTTTTGTTTCAATTATACGGGCTATAAATAATTACATAAAAATAATTACTTTGCTTTAGTATTGATTTCTTCAATCAATTTTGCTATAAACTCATCAACAGGCATAGCACCAAGATCGCTTTCTTTCCTTGATCTGACAGCAACTGCTTTGTTGTCAAGCTCTTTATCACCTATAACCAACATGTATGGTGTTTTTTCCATCTGAGCTTCACGAATCTTATAGCCTATTTTTTCGTTTCTCAAATCAACTTCAACTCTGACCTTTAAGTCTTGCAACTGCTTTTGGAGCTCAAGTGCATAGTCGAAATGCTTTTCAGCCAAAGGAAGGATCTTAACTTGTAATGGTGAAAGCCATGTTGGCAATGCACCAGCGTATTTTTCAATGAGTAATGCAAGTGTTCTTTCATAGCAGCCAATGGAAGTTCTGTGAATAACATATGGATATTTTTTCTGCCCATCGCTATCTATATATTGCATACCAAACTTTTCAGCTAACTGGAAGTCTATTTGTACTGTAATCAAGGTATCTTCCTTGCCATGAACATTTTTAATTTGAATATCTAGCTTTGGTCCATAGAAAGCTGCTTCGCCATCTGCTTCCTTATACTCAATATTGATATGATCAAGTATCTGTTTCATACGATTCTGAACTTCTTCCCACTGCTCTTCAGATCCGATATACTTTTCTTTATTGCTAGGATCCCATTTAGAGAAACGATAAGTAACTTCATCATCCAAACCAAGTGTTTTAAGCATAAAGTTAGCAAGATCAACACACCCTTTAAATTCCTGCTCAAGTTGGTCAGGTCTACATGCTATATGTCCTTCAGAAATTGTGAATTGACGAACCCTTATCAATCCGTGCATTTCACCAGAGGACTCGTTTCTAAATAATGTCGATGTTTCGTTAAATCTCATTGGAAGCTCTCTATAGCTTCTGAGACGCGCAAGATACACCTGAAACTGAAATGGGCAAGTCATAGGTCTTAGAGCAAAGACTTCAGCATTTTCGTCATCAGGATCGCCCATTATGAACATTCCTTCACGATAATGATCCCAGTGACCAGATATCTTGTATAAATCGCGTTTAGCCATCAATGGTGTTTTTGTTAACATATATCCACGGCGTTCTTCCTCGTCTTCAACAAAACGTTGTAAAATCTGGATGACCTTTGTGCCTTTTGGCATAAGAATTGGAAGACCTTGTCCGATATAATCAACTGTTGTAAAGAACTCAAGCTCACGGCCAATCTTGTTATGATCACGCTTCTTTGCTTCTTCGACCTGATTTAAATACTCATCAAGCTCACTCTTCTTAGGGAAGGAAGTACCATATATTCTCTGGAGCATTTTATTCTTCTCGCTACCCTTCCAGTAGGCACCAGCAGTCTGTGTAATTTTGATTGCTTTAATTTTTCCAGTAGAAGCAAGATGTGGGCCAGCACATAGATCAACAAACTCACCCTGCTTGTAGAATGAAATTTCTTCTCCTTCAGGCAGGTCTTGGATCAACATAACCTTATAAGGTTCTCCTTTTTCCTGCATGAACTTAACAGCTTCATCTCTTGAAAGAGTGAATCTTTCTAATTGTAAATCCTCTTTAATTATTTTTTCCATTTCTTTTTCGAGCTTTTCTATATCTTCTGGTAAAAATGTCTTATCGCTATCAAAGTCATAGTAAAATCCATTTGCAATTGAAGGTCCAATAGCAAGCTTTACATCAGGAAATAGACGCTTCACTGCTTGAGCTAAAATATGTGAAGTGGTGTGTCTATATGCAAGCTTTCCGCCTTCGCTGTCAAATGTCAGTATATTAAGATTGCAATCGGTTTCTAGCTTGAAGCTCAAATCCTTAACGGTATTATTAACTTCACCTGCAAGTGCAACTCTTGCCAATCCAGCACTGATGTTTTCGGCTACTTCCTTGATGGAAATACCCTTTGGGTATTCTTTAGAAGTTCCGTCCTTTAAAGTAATTTTAATCATAAAACAATTCCTCCTCGTTTTCAAAATATCACTATTATATGTTTGTAATGATTCAATAAAGTAATAATAAAAAATGGACAAATAAAAAACCCTAGTCTCTTACAATATGTAAGGGACGAGAGTCTATTCCCGTGGTTCCACCCTAATTTGGTCTCTTCGCGATTATAACGTAATCAACGATTCCTTTCAGAGGTGGTCTTCGTCCGATATTACCTGAAAACACTTGCAGCCATGGTGCTTTCTCTCTTAAGGCGATGGTTCGGATTACTCTTCTCATCAATAAGGAATAATTTTAAATTGTATAAGATAATTATAGTATTACTTTTTTTTATTGTCAAGAATTCAGAAAAAATGGATTTTTCTATTGCAGATGTTGTTTTTTATATGAGATAATTAATCATTAGAGTTATACAAGGGGTTTGATAATATGATAAACATGTCTAGACCGAATAGAGTTTTATTAATAGAGTCAAGTAATATAATGGAGGAAATATTATCTCCACTCGCCCAAAGAAGAGGCTTTGAATCAGGTTCAAGTCAAGTAATACCAGTTTATTGCTATAGATTGGCTGGAATAAGTGCTAATAGTGAAGATTTTTATGAGAGACTAGCTGAGCTTGACAGCACGCTTGAGGGACTTGGTGATTTGTATTTAAAGTGCACAGGTCCGCTTGAGATTATTTCAAATGAACAGGTTGCCTCAAAAATAAATGGGATTTGGATGGATCATTTCGCAAAAGACGGCGGAATTGAGAAGTTCTTTAACGCTTGCAGTATTTCCGAGCTGTTTCCAGAAATCGCAAAGATACCAGTATCTAATATTGATCAGGTGATTTCAGAAGTAATCAATTTTTATAAAAGCATGTCTCCAAACCTTAGTCCGACAATACTAAAGAACTTCTGCATTAAGATGATTTGCTGGGTCGGCAAATATGCAATTCCTTTATTTAGACCCTTTGAGTCACACGGGAAAATATTTAATCCTAAGGTTATGTTTTATGGAAATATAAAAGAGCATGAGGTGCATTTCCTGATACTGCTTTCTAAACTTGGGGCGGATGTTTTGTATATTAATACAGTTTCAGACGGAAAGTTTGGAGAAATAGATAAAAAAAATATGTATTCGCGTCTGACTAAGCTTGAAAAGACAGAAGATATGAGAGAGTTCCCGAAGAGAGTACAAAAAGTACAGGAAAGTAATGTTTCCGTACAGGGTAATCTTCAAGGGAATACTGGAACAATAAATAACAGGATTCCAACAATAAATGCATCAGTGAATACAACAGTAAATTCAGTAAATCCATCAGAGTTAAAGAGGGAAAAGTCATTCGAGGAGCTTGCTTCACTTGCTCCGTATGTAGTAAAAATTCTGTCATTTAACGAAGATGGTGAGGTGCTTAGAGGTGGGTCAGGTGTCATAATCGGTAGTAATGGATTGATTGCAACCAATTATCATGTGCTTGAAGGAACGTCATACTTTGGAATATTATTCGAAGGTTCGAATGAGGAATATATTTACGAGACATATACAATTGTAAATGCAAATGTTCAAAAGGATATAGCACTTATTAAGCTAAATATTAAAACAACACCTATGAAGATATCAAATTCAGGTGACTTAGTTAGAGGGCAAAAAATTGTCACAATTGGAAGCCCGTTTGGATTAATGAATACATTTTCCGATGGTATTGTTTCGGGATTTAGGAAGCACAGCAGGTTTGATTTCATTCAAATCACAGCGCCTTTTTCTGAAGGAAGCTCGGGAGGAGCTATGCTTAACCTGTATGGTGAGCTGGTGGGCATTACAACAACGTACTATTATGAAGGGCAGAACCTCTCCCTTGCAGTTCCGATAAAATATGTTGTTGAATTGCTTGAAAATAAATTTACAGCTTTAAACATGGAGATAATGGACAAATACAACACATTTGTTTTTGAAAATATTAAGCTCGAATTTGATGGCTTTTTTAGCTACCTCTCAACAGAAAGAGATTACAAGATTTCGCTTTTAAGAAGCAGGTATGATAAACTTGATATTTCAAGATATCAACAGGATGGTCGCTTTGTCAGAGCGCTTGAGCAGTTTTTTACAGATAATATAATTAACACTGCAGTTAAATATAACATTGAAAAATTTGAGTTTGAAATATGCTTTGAAAATATGTATTTTACATACTTGTATGATAAAGGATGTATTGTGAATAAGAGCTGGAGAAATAGATTTATTTTGGGTAGTGATAAGTAATGATGAGATTATATTAGAGAAAACCTGTGAAGAAGTAGATAAGATCAATTCTTCACAGATTTTCTTTACTTATATTTTTAGTTCTCACTGAGGCAGCTTAAAAACAATTACTTCCCCATCAAACATATTTTTAGTATGATTCCATTTTGGTAGATCTCCAGTTGATATAATATCAATTCTCTTTACAGTTAACGTTATATGACCTATGGATTTGGCATCCCTAAGCATCAATAATTTTTATCTGCGTAGCCTACCCAGCCGCCTTCATTTATAAGGGTTTTATCAAACTCACCAACTTTGAAAGCTATTTCTTCAGATTTGCCATCTGAAGTAACAACAATCTTGTCATTAGCTACATCAATGCTGATGGAGGTTTCTTTACCTTTATAGGTGTTAAAAAGATAATCTATTTTTTCTTTTGGTAGTTCAATTGCAAACATACCGCAGTTGTACATGTTCTGTCTGAATATTCTTGCGAAATTCTCAGCAATAACAACATTTATATCATTTACCTCTAAAGCCCATGGAGCATGCTCTCTTGATGAACCGCATCCGAAGTTGGCTCTTGTAACAACTACAGCCTTACCATCAATATCCTTCTTAGGGTCAAAGCCTTCTAAGGTGAGGTCTTCGAGCAAGTATGGCTTAAGTGCTTCCTTTGTTATTTCGGTTAGATATTTTGCTGGGATTATTTCATCGGTATTAATATCACTTCTATCTAAAAACAATACTTTTCCATTAAATGTTTTCATCGCATCCACCTCCTATTGATATAATGCTGAATTTACTATTTTTCCTTCAATTGCTGAAGCTGCTGCAGTAGCTGGACTCATAAGATGGACAGTTCCGCCTTTTCCCATACGCCCGTTAAAGTTTCTGTTGGTGGTTGAAGCACATGACTCGCCGTTTGCTAATACACCATTACTCATTCCGAGACATGCACCGCATGTCGGATTGGTAACACAGAATCCAGCATCTTGGAAAATCTCGATTATGCCTTCCTTCAAAGCGACGCTATATATTTCAGGTGTAGCAGGGCTAACTATTCCGCGAACATTATCGCTGATTTTTTTGCCCTTTAAAATTGATGCAGCAATTCTTAAATCTTCAATACGACCATTGGTGCAGCTTCCGATGTAAATTTGATCAACCTTTGTACCAGTCATTTCATTTACTGTTTTTACCTGATCAGGCTTGTAGCCGAATGTAACCATTGGTTCGAGATTTGACAAGTCATATTTTAAAACCTTTTCATATTCGGCATCATCATCTGAAATCCACTTGGAGAAATCTTTTACTGCATCTTCCTTGGAGCTGAAATCATCCTTTATATACTTCCAAAGATACTCAACTGTTGTCATATCAGGATAGCAAATTCCGCAAGTTCCGCCTGCTTCAATTGCCATATTGCAAAGGGTCATACGAGACTCCATTGACATTTGATCAACAATTGGACCTGTGAACACCATTACCATATTTGTTGCACCATTTACAGTCAATTCTTTTATTATAAACAGGATAACATCTTTTGCAAATACTCCAGGCTTGAGCTTTCCAGTGAGCTCGATCTTAATTGTTTTTGGGAAATGGAATGCACAAACACCCTTTAATATACCAACTTCTAAGTCAGTAGTTCCAACACCTGCTGCGAAAGCGCCAAAGGCTCCATGAGTACAGGTGTGCGAGTCTCCCATTATAATAGTATATCCTGGTCTAACAAATCCTTTTTCAGGGAATATTGCGTGGCATACTCCGTTACGACCGATATCAAAAAAGTCTTTTATTCCATGTTTTTTTGCCCAGTCACGTATAATCTTTCCCTGCTCAGCAGTCTTACTGTCTTTTGCAGGTGTAACGTGGTCAATTACTGCTTTGATTTTTGCAGGGTCAAAAACCCTGTCAATTCCTCTTGCCTGTAAATCAGTTATAGCGATTGGGGTAGTTATTTCATGACAAAATACTGCATCAATCTTCAATACATGTGTATCAGGGAACGGCATATTCACCCTGTGAGCATCGAATATTTTTTCAGCTATTGTTTTTCCCATTTGAATCATCTCCTTCATATATAGTAAGTATATACTGATTTTACGGATTGTTGTTGTTGCTATATTAATTGTATTTAATACACTATAGTATACTACTGATTATATAACTTTCAAAGTAAATATTCTTCCTGAATTTTATCCAAAATGAGATCATTTTTTAATGATTTTTGTTGTAAGCAAAAGTGACTAAGTTTCATAATATAGTCTAAGAAGAAATTTTGTGGGGTTAGTGACGATGGATGCTGAGTTTTTCCTGTCAAGTTCTATTATAGGTTTAAATGAAGAAGGTAAGAAGAAGCTGAGTTACGTTGACAGTCAAACGTTTGATTTTAATGAATACAATCCTGATTTTGATGAAATAAAAAAGATAAATGCAGAAATTTGCGATAAAAAGGTATATGTAGAAAGTGATAGCATATACTTTGAAGGTAATGTAAAAACTGTTTTTAGTGACTCACAAGGGAGAAGCATTTGTATTGATATGCCTTTTATATTCTCTGATAGTGTTGAGTTGGGAAATTCAGGAGAATTGATACTTGAATATATAGCGCTTAAAGAAACATCTGATAGATATGTTTCGATAAAAGTATGTGTTTGTGCATTAATTTAAAAACGTGATGAATATTTAGAAAACATGAATAAATTTTGGGAAAAAGCTTTTTATATTTGTTTATATATGATATAATATTGTCAAGAAATATATGTATATTTCTTGACAGTAAATTGTTATATGTTATTGTTATTTTAAGGAAGAACTGATTTTACATAAGATACATTATATTGAGAATGTGATGTTTGTAAAATGGTTCTGTTTTTATTTGAGGAATGATTAAGTTAAGGGTTTTATCATTTCAAAGAGCGGGAATTATTACAACACCAATAAGAAATAGAGGAGGTTGTGTTATGAGAAAGAACTTATTTGTAACAGTAACTGTGTTAGTGATGGTAGCAATGTGTTTTTCCATTCCTGTTTATGCTGGGGTTAGCATAACAGAGTACCCAAGTGTTTCTTGCAGTTTTGATTCTGAAAAGAAAGATGATGGAACAACAAAAACTGGAATAAAAGAAGCGAAGATGTATTCGAAGAAGCGTATTTATTTTGATCAACAAGAGGGTATAGGTTTAGAAGGAAAATTTGAAGCTAAAAAGCAGGTTGTCATGCTAGTGGATAATTCAATTGGAACAAAAACCACGACTGTTACAAAAATTAATCCATTTGATTATTGTCTTTTTAGTGGTGATGAGGAGGAAATGTTTCATCTTCATGGAAATTCACTTGATATAAAAGGGAAAATACATACTAATAATAAACTCCAAATTGATGCCGACAAATTCAAGATAGAAAATGAAGGAAGTTCAAAAAATGCTTGTGAGTATGTAACAGAGAAAGGCTCGTCGAGTACTATACCTATACCAGATGAGGTTTTTTATAAATCGCCAGTAGTAAAAATGCCTCCTCTAGAAGAACAGCTTAAGGATTCTAAAATTACTAAGTTTGCAACACACATCATAGATGGTACTACTTGGAATAAAGATTACATTGATTCAAGCAATGGTCAAATGAAAAATCAGCTAAACTGTGGATTAAAGTATGAGAAAAATAAGTTCGAAGTTACAGGAGGAGGTCAGTTTGTCATTCCTGATAAAACAACATATTATTTTGATGGTGATTTTCAGGTATCTAATAGTTTCGGTATAAAGTTCGTTGGAAGCGGAATGCTTATTGTAACAGGAAATATATTTTTAAATGGTGCTGGAATAGAGACTTCAAAGGAAAAGGGTAAGGAAGCTTTTGTGTATTCGTGTAATGGAGATATTAATATCCAACCTGGAAAAACTGATTTAATTGGTTCTTTCTATGCTCCTAACGGAACAATACCTATCTTAGGGGGGGCTGTTAATATTATAGGGAGTGTTATTGCAAAAAAAGTTACGAGTACGCCTCACACTATTGATGTTACATATTATGCAGGTGAAGTAAAAGACATTATAAAAGAAATATTGCCATCAGATACAGTCTTTGTATCAACTAAAGAAGCTGCTAAAGATCTTTTAAGTAAAATACCAAAGCCAGCTGATGTTGCAATCTTACATTATAATAGCACAGCTGATGATAATGACTTTACGTTTTATGATGTTGAAACTGAAGAAACTGAACTTATAGATATATTGAATGCTATCCCAGCAAGTCAGACGAAAGAGAGAAATTTAGGAGATGCATTAAGAAGAGCATATTTTATGCTAAAAAACAGCAAGATACCTGGAAATAAGTATATTGTAGCATTCACAGCAGGAGTTCCAAATACATGGACTGAAGTGGGAGCTGGCTTTAAAGAAATTGATGGAGTAGCAGGTCAGGTAAAGGTAGCAGATGAAAAGACAGATAAATCATTAGAATATGTGAAGAAAATTGCTGATAAGATTGAATTAGAAAAAATAAAATTAAACTTTGTAAACTGCGATGAAACAAAGCCAGAAAATGAAGAAAGCATCAAAGTAGCTTTAGAAAAGAAAGAGATAATTCCAGCTGCGAACCCTCAAGCAACAGAGAGTTATTACACTCTAGCTAATGTAGGCGATATAAACGATACTTTAGAGACAACTTTTATAGAATATCAAATAAAGGATGGAGAGAAACTTCCAGTTAAAGTTTCGTTCTCGTTTACTCTTCCAGCAGGAGTAAAGCTTGTAAGCACAAAATTACCATCTTGGGTAAAAGTTGATCCTAAGAATCCTCAGATAATATCAGGCACTTACGATACAAAATTTGTTTGGAATAGTAAGTTGAAAAAATTTATGGCTCCAGATAATGATAAATTGAATACTTTAAGTCTAGATGTAAAATATGTCATACCTCCAGGTGCAAAAATGCCTAAAGGTAAGGATAAGAAGAACACTTATGTAAATCCAGTTAAATTTACAAATAACAAGGTTACTTATGATGTGGTGGGGAATCTGCCTGATTATCCAGAATGGGCACCAGATACTTCAAAATTAAGTTATTCAAAGGATTTAGAATTTAATAAACTATCTACTGATGTTATTTATAAATTGGACATAAACTAAAAGATTGAATCAGTTAATAACAAGATCTAAAAAATGATTAAGATAAAAAGCCTTTCTGTTCTCGACAGAGAGGCTTTTTACATACTTGCCACTTTTGGTTCATATGATATAATTTTACATGTAGCTGTTGAATGTTATTTCAACATAATAAAACAAGAAAATGGATTAGGTACTCCATACGAGGTAAATTATGCAATATAGAAAATGTGGAAAGCATGGGGAAGAAGTTTCGATTTTAGGTTATGGGTGTATGCGTTTTCCAAAGAAAAATGGAAGATATGATATGGAAAGAACAGAAAAACAGGTTATGTCTGCTATTGAGAGGGGCGTTAACTATTTTGATACTGCATATATATACTTTGGAAATGAAGTGGCATTAGGAGAGGTTCTTGCTAAAAATGGAGTAAGAAATGATGTTATGATAGCTACTAAGATTCCACCATATGCAGTTAATAATAGAAAAGATATGGAAAAAATACTCAATACCCAGTTAGAAAGGCTTAAAACGGATTATATTGATTATTATCTTGTGCATGCCGTCCAGGATTTTACTGGCTGGCAGGAGTCGAAAAAGATTGGGCTTATGAGTTTTTTAGAAGAGAAGAAAGAAAAGGGAATAATAAAAAATATCGGATTCTCATATCATGGTGGAAAAGATGACTTCAAAAGAATTATTGATGATTATCCATGGGACTTTTGTCAGATTCAATATAACTATATTGATGAAAATAATCAGGCTAGTAGAGAAGGGCTTAAGTATGCTTATTCAAAGGGAATAGGAGTTATAATAATGGAGCCTCTCAGAGGTGGAAGCCTAGTAGGTAAAATGCCTAATGAGATAGCTCAAATATGGGATAGGTCAAATAATAAAAGATCATATACCGATTGGGCATTAAGATGGTTATGGGATCAACCTGAGGTTTCGGTTGTGCTTTCAGGAATGAATGAAGAGGCACATATTGATGAAAATATAAATATTGCAAACGAAGTAAAGGTTAATTCACTTAGTGAAGATGATCTGAAAATATATGATGATGTAAAGAAAATGTATTTAAAACTCATGAAGGTTGGTTGTACAGGTTGTGGATATTGCATGCCATGTCCTGCTGGAGTGAACATTCCTTTCTGCTTCAGTTATTATAATACAAGGCATCTTTTTAAAAGTACTGGGGCCGTTTATCAATATCATGCATTTGGAGGCAATATAACTGGTGGTGGGAATTCACTCGCATCGAAGTGTGTAGGATGTGGGAAATGTGAGAAAATATGTCCTCAACATATTGAAATAAGAAAGAAGCTTTTGGATGTAAAAAAGGATATGGAGCCATGGTGGTCTAAGCCTATTATTGGGCTAATGATTGCGTTTTTGAAGATTAAAAAAGCCTTAACGCCTAAGGATAAGATTAATTAGGGTTTAAGGCCAATCATAGTTCGGTAATATCTTAATCCAAAGAAGGGAAGAAACAAAAATCGTTTTGTATCTTCCCTTCTTTGGATGTAAAAGTAAATATCCCTATCCCTTTGAAAGTTGACCATATATTTTTGCGATCTTCTCTTTCAATTGTGTACAGTCGGCATTTTGATTTTCAACATAATCCATAACCTCAAGCACTGAAGTGGCAAGATCAGAGCCAGACAACACCTCAATGATCATGCTTCTTGGGCTGGCTTTGAGACTTATGTTAAAACGATATTTTATCATTGCATTAAAGATATTGTAAATCTCGTTTTTATCGTTTGAATTTTTCAATTGCTTAAACATTTCGAATAGGTTTTTATCGTGATTTGTTTTCCTCTTAGGAATAAGAAAAATAAGTAATATAATGATTAACAAAACCACGATTACAATAATGGTAATTATTAAAATAACAGGCTTTATTTTTAGCATTATATATCCATCGCTTGGAGCAGAGTAGGTTACCTGTTCGATTTTTATTGTTTCAACTGGAGCTGAACCTTCTTTAGAGCTACTGCTTCCTGTTCCTGATTGGGCTTCTGGTACGTCTCCAGTTACTTTTATTGTTGTACCAGGTATTTCGGCTTTTTCGTACTTTCCTGTTTTGGGATCGAAGTATGGAATGTAAATAGGGTCTATTTTTATATTACCATTTATTTCAGGAACAAGAATTATTTCAAATTCTTTCTTAATATTGTATTGGTTGTTCTCAATGCTTTCTTTAGTGCTTTTTGAAGTCTCGTAAACAGAAAAACCTGGAATGCTATTCTGGATTGCTTTTTTTAGTCCATCAAGGTTGCAATTACCTGAAAGCGTTACATTTAGGGTAAGTGAGTCTTTTATAGTGATCTCCTGTTTATTGTAAGCTGCTTCAAGATTTAGTTTTCCAACAATACCTGAAAAATCAGAAGGTTGATTATCCTTAGGTAAAGGTTTTACTGTGATATTTTTTAAATCGCTTGTGACCTTCATTTTTTGGGTCGAACCAAAAAAACCTCCTTCACTTACGATAACCTGAAATTTAAATGCTGGAATAGTATAGGCACCATCTTTTATTGGGTTAAGATACATTTGCTTAACTTCATATTTTACGTACTTTTTGTTGTTAATATAAACAAAACTGCCTCTTGTTTTCTCAGAAGTAACATCTTTAACTAGAAAGCCATTGATATCTGTTTTATCTAAGAGTCCAAAGTCTTCTATATTGTATCTTGAATAGAGCTCATATGTCAGAACAACCTTCTGGCCTTGGTAAATTTCACTATCTGAAAGGTTTGTCTTGATAAATAAGTCTGATACATCTTCCATATCTGTGTTTTGTGATTCTTCGACGGTTACCTCGATAGTATTTGTCTTGTATGTTTGACCACCATAGTTTAAGCTAGCACAAAGAGCAAACTTTCCTGTCTTTTTTGGCATGATAGAATAAGTAACATTATTCTCAACAGACATATTACCATTTATTATTTGAGAGGAAATTGAGTTGTTGGCGGATAAAACATCAAAGTTTTCAATTCCGTCGATGCTAGTTACTTCAGCTTGTTGGGCATCTACCATTGATATGACAATGTTTGTGCTCTCGCCCTTGGTTAGTTTCTGACTGTCAATTTCAAGTATAAACTGAGGCGTTGCATGAACAGTTCCGTTTGCCAGAAATACACCTGTTAGAATTATAAATATTAATAGAATAGGTTTTAAATTGATTTTTTTACCAGTCATGTTCTGCCTCCGTACCTTCGACTTTTATTCCCTGGTTGTTTTTTAAACTTTCTTCTTCTTGCTGCTCAAGTAGCTGGAGTATTTGCTGTACCTCTGTCATGTTTTCTTTACCATTATTTTCTTTGTTCTGATCGCTAATTTGTGCCTGATTTTCTTTGTTGTCCTTGTCTTTGTTTTCTTGAGTTTGTTCCTTGTTTATATCCTGATTTTGTTGCTGATTATTTTTGTCTTGACTATTTTCTTTATCTTGACTGTCTTCTTTGTTTTGCTTGTTATCAGGATTTTTATTATCGTTATTATCCTTACTGTCTTTATTATCCTTGTTTCCCTGATCCTTGTTTTCTTGGGTATTCTTATTTTCCTGGTCGTTACTATCCTTATCATCTTTGTTATCTTTATTATCTTTATTTTGCTCGTCCTGTTTATCTTTATCTTTATCTTTATCTTGTTGATCCTTTTGATCATCTTTATTCTGTAGCTCATCGAGCTTCTTCTTTACAAACTCATAATTGAACTTTAGTTCAACATCCTGTGGGTATTTAATTATTCCCTGCTTGTAAGCTTCCAAAGCTTTTTGAAAAAGTTGAACTTTCATATTTGTATCACTATTTGCTTCACCAAGCTTAAAGTTTGAGTTGCCAATCTTCATGTGCTTTTCAGTCTTTTCAGGTGTTTTGCTCAAATATGTCAGGGCATCACTGTAGTTTTTCAGGTTGTATGATGCCATGGCTGAATTGTTATTTAGCTTGGCGTCGTCCTTGCTCTTTGAAAGTCCTTGTTTATAAGCTTCAAGTGCTTTATCATATTTATTGGTAACATAAAATTTGTTTCCTTTTTCCAGAGCTAAAACGTTAGAGTTACCAAAATCAATTTTTCCAATAAACAAAAGTATAACGATAATTAAAGAAAGCATGCCTGATATGGCAAACAAAGTAATCGCCAGGGCTTTATTTAAAAATATTTTCTTCATCAAGCATTCCTCCTTTCACCTGTGGCTTACTAACCTGCTCGATCCATTGAGCCAACCTAGGGAAGAAATAACCTAACAGAAACAGTAAAATACCTGCGCCCAAGAAGAACTGGTAAAGATGCTTGGCGCGCTTTATTTTATCTGTTTTTGAGGTGTCTCTCTTTAAGGTAGACATATCTTTTAATATTGAGTTTATCTCACTTCCTGTTACGGATGCCTCATAGTAATTTCCATTGCCTGTACTAGCAAGCTTCTTTAACAAATCTGTGCTTAGGTGAGATGTAACAAAATTGCCATCCTTATCCTTTTTGTAACCTGATTGTTGATTGTTTTCTGTATCAGATTCTGGGATAAGTCCACCCTTTTCAGTTCCTGTACCAATTGTGTATACTTTAAGCTTATTATCTTCCTTCATACTTTTTAAAACATCAAGACTGTTAGAGTCCAATTCTTCGCCATCGCTTAATATGATTATTGCCCTATCAGCACTTGAGGTGCTCTTAAATGAGGTGTCAGCAAGCTTTATTGCAGCAGCAATGTTGGTACCTCCTCCACTAATCATGTCTGTATCAACAACATTCAAAAACATCTTTGCTAATGTGTAGTCGTCAGTCAATGGCATTTGCACATATGCATCAGCAGAGAAAGGAATAAATCCGATTCTATCTCCTTCAAGTCTATCAACCAAGCCCTCTACAATTTTCTTTGCTTTGATAAGCCTATTCGGTTTGATATCTTCAACTAGCATACTTTTTGATGTGTCAATCAAAACATATATATCCATACCCTTTCGGCTCACTTCCTGGTATCCTAAGAAGATCTGAGGACCAAGCAATGAAAAAGTAATAAGAGCTAGACTAATTATGATCAGAACGGTTTGCACCATATGAAACTGATTCTTTGTAGTTAGTCGCATTATCTTAAGTATATTTTCTTTTTTTCTGCCTGCAAGAATCATAATAACCAAAGCTAGCATTGGAATTAAGAAAAATATAGCGCAAAAAGGATATTCAAAATCTGGTTTGTTCAATAGTATGTCCCCCTTTCTCCTAGTGTCAAGGAATCCTAATATAATAGAATTTATCAAAGAAAATTCCTATCACAAGTAATATAAGACCAATCAATATAAATATAAAACCCAACTCAGTATATTGAATGAAATTATCATTCTCAAATTTACTCTTTTCCAGTTGATCTATAGTAGAGAAAACATTTGACAAAGCACTTGAGTCTTTTGCCCTGAAATATTGTCCTCCTGTATTTGATGCGATTTTCTTCAATAAGTCTTCATTCAAATCTCCTTCAATCTCCTGGTATTGGATTTGTCCATTATATTCACCTACAGGTCTATAAGTTCTATCTGTTCCAACTCCAATGGTATATATCTTGATACCAAGTTCTTTAGCAAGCTCGCTTGCGGTTTCAGGATTTATTGATCCAGCATTGTTATCTCCATCTGTTACAAGGATGATAATCTTTGAGGAGGCATCACTTTTCTTTAGTCTGTTCAAGGCTACAGAGACCGCCATACCAATAGCTGTTCCGTTCTGATTGACGGACTTAAACGAAAGCTCCTTAAGAGACTCGCTTAATATATTATGGTCAAGCGTAAGCGGAACGCGTGTATATGCAGTACCTGCGAACGCAATCAATGAAATCCTGTCGTCATGTCTTCCGTCAATAAATTTTTGAATCGTATCACGAGCTGCCTCAAGTCTGTTTGGCTTAATATCAACAGATTGCATTGTCCCAGAAACATCAAGCGCCATTGTAATATCTATACCTTTCTGAAAAATAGGTGCTGAGTTTTTTGTAAGCTGAGGTCTTGCGAGCGCAACTATCAATACGATCATTCCTGAAAGAATGATGTACTTGCCGATTTTATGCTTAATAGTCTTTTTCATACCTGAGTTTTTAAGAAGCTCAACGCTTGAAAATTTCAGCACGGATTTATTCGTTCTTTTTACAAATATATAAACTATTAAAGGTATTAAAAGTAAAAAGTACCAATCATCTAACCTAATCATGTTTTTACCTCTTTTGTATCTTCAATTTTCTTTACAAGATCCAACAAACTTTCAAACATAAACTGCTTTTTCTCATTTGAAGCACTTACCCCTGCAAACTTAAAGTAATCGCAGGATACAAGCCATTGCTTTGTTTCCTGTAAAAATGACTCTAGGGCAGGAATATCAGAGAGCGAGGACATTATTTCAGATGAGGTTTTGCCTCTTATCCTGCAGGAATATTTTGCTTCGATATATTGCTTAAAGTTTTTTGTAAGATTAACAAGATAGTCTGTAGAATCAATGCTCAGAGCCTTGCTTTGATTAACAAAAACTTGATATGGACCAAACGAAGCTTTTTTAATACGTCCTAAAAGCATCAATAAGCTACGTATTCCTGTAACTAAAAAGACAATAAGCGAGACGATTAATATATATTTCCACTCCATTTTTGAGTCTGGTTTTTCTGGAAGTGGATTTTTGTCATATATTTCGGTCCTTTTTAATTCCTTTAATGTTGACTTAATATTTATTTTTAGTTCTTTATTGCCAATTTGGACCTTCTTTTCCCCAGCCTCAAAACATCGTACTTTTATGATATAGTTATCAGAGTCTTCCTTTATATCAACAATTTCAAAGTCCTTAAACTTATCCCGCAGCTCTTCAGTTGTAATATCTTTTGATGTTATTTTTAACTCAATCAAATCACCAATGTAAATATTCCTTGCTTCGGCCATTACAAAGCAAGTTGAGGAAGCTAAAAATACTGTTAAAATCAGCAAAAGAACAAGTGACTTAAAATTCTTCATCGATGGCTCCTTTTCGTGAAAAATTGCTTTAATGGCTTTACATAATCTTCATCAGTGTAAATGTTGATGAAATTTCTCTTAGGAAGAGACAAATTGTTGTCCATGCGATACTCATTTCTCATATTATCAAGCACAATTGTCTCACCTGTTTCGAGGTCTTCAAAAGTAAAAATTGCTCCTGATGGAATAACCTCTTCTGCTCTGTCTACAACCCTTACTAAAACTAGGTCGTGACGGTTGGAAGTGATTTTCAGATCCTTTAAGTAGTTATCATCTAGAAAATCCGATATCAAAAATACCACACAACGCTTTTTCTCAACACGGTTAAAAAACTGCAGAGCGTTTTGGATACTTGTTCCGTTGGATTCTGGCTCAAAGCTTAATATATTCTCGATTATTGATAAAACATGCTTTCTTCCGTTCGCAGAAGGAATGAATTTTTCAACCTTTTCAGTAAAGAATATCACACCAACCTTGTCATTGTTTTTGCTCGCTGAAAAAGCGAGAGTCGCGCCCAACTCAGCAATTAGGTCCTTTTTTCGGCCAAAGCTGTTTGAACGTGACATATCCACAAGAAGAAATATGTTTAGCTCACGTTCCTCAATAAACTGTTTGACAAATGCCTGATTGTGACGGGCAGTAACATTCCAGTCAATGCTTCTGATATCATCGCCAGGACAGTATTGTCTTATGTCTTCAAACTCTATTCCTTTGCCCCTGAAGCCCGAACGATATTCACCAGAAAAGATTTCTTCAACCAATTTATTCGACTTTATCTCAATGCGTCGGATCTTCTGTATCAGTTCTTTAGAAACCATATTAAACCTCTTCCTTAAGGCAGATTTACCTGTTCTAAAATTTGTCTTATTATCTCTTCAGATGTTATATTTTCGGCTTCGGCTTCATATGACAGCAGAATTCTATGCCTTAATACATCAAAAACTATAGCTTTTATGTCATCAGGTATTACAAACCCTCTTCCTTCCATAAAAGCTTTGCATTTTGCGGCTTTTATAAGATTAATTGAAGCTCGAGGAGAAGCTCCACAAGAAATATAAACAGACTCTTGTCTCGTCTTGAAAATAATATCAAGCACATAGTTTTTTATATTATCATCGATATAAACATTTTCAATTTTATTTCTTAAATCAATAATGTTTTCGCGAGTTAAAATTCTTGAAAGAGGGATATCATTCGACTGCTCCTTAGTAAAACGGTCAATTATCTGTCTTTCCTGATTTTTATCAGGATATCTGATTTTTAACTTGAGCATGAACCTGTCCTGCTGTGCTTCTGGAAGAGGATAGGTTCCTTGTTGTTCAATTGGGTTTTGGGTTGCAATTACCAGAAATGGTTTGTCCAACTGGTAAGTAGTTTCACCGATTGTTACCTGCTTTTCCTGCATCGCTTCAAGTAATGCAGATTGAACCTTCGCTGGCGCACGGTTAATTTCGTCAGCAAGCAGTAAATTGCAGAATATTGGACCTTTTTTTATTATAAAGTCGCCTGTTTTTTGATTATATATTTCTGTACCAAGAATATCAGCTGGCAACAAGTCAGGTGTAAACTGTATTCTTTTGAAGTCAACGCCGATTGTTTTAGCGATAGTGCTTGCGGCAAGGGACTTAGCTAATCCTGGAATACCTTCAAGTAGTATATGTCCTCCTGAAAGAAGCCCAATAAGGATCCTATCGACCATATACTCCTGACCAATAATTACTTTATTTATTTCTGCTTTCAAAGAAGCAATGAGCTTTCCTTCTTCAACAAAGCTTTGATTATCATTATGAACACTTTCCACGTCTTTGACCTCCTGTTAGTATCTAAATTAAATACATTATTAATCTAAACTATATATTCATCCACTATATTATAAGATTTTATATTAAGAATTTGAAGTATTTATTAAAAAATTGTAAAATTTAAAATATTGCCATTAAAATATTGCAAAATAAATAAGCATGATTGAATTATTTAAAATTTCAATCATGCCTAATATATTAAATACGATTAATCTTTAACGTACATAGTCGGTTAATCTTAAGTCTAATTTTTGTATAGGAGAGTAATCCTTTATGGGGTTACTTTCCAAATACAGTATAATCATCGGAAGATCACGAATAGCTGAAATGTCTTCTATTTTGTTATAAACCATATATAATGTCTTCAATTTTTTTAATGAAGCTAAAACATTTATGTCTTTGACTCCGTTAAAGCTTATATCCAGTACTTCAAGATTAGGTAAGCCACTGAGTTTAGATATATCAGAACATAGATTTCTTGATATAAACAGGGATTTTAAATTAACATTATTTAACAATGGTGATAGATCTGAAATTTTATTTCTTTCAGCACTAAAAAAAGTTAAATTTTCTAACGAGTTTAGTGGAGATAAGTCTGAAACATTATTTGAATCAAGTTTCAGAGAATCAAGTTTTTTTAAGTATGATAATTCGGATATATTTGATATATTGTTTTGACACAAATCAAGACTTGTAAGGTTTTTAAAATAGCTTAACCCTGTTAGATCTGAAATACTTGAATCATCTATAATCAGAATACTGATTTTTTCTGCCTCAGATTGAGTTATAACATCTGAAGTATTTTTCTTTAAGTATTTTTTAACTGCATTCTCCAGATTAATATCAGAAAATACTATTTTATGTGATGTACCTTGTGATAGAGGCATTGTGGGCTCTGGGTGTGTGATAAAGCTTGAAGGGGTAACTGTTGGTGTAGGTAAAGGTGTTGACTGTGTTCCAATATTTACAGATTGGGAAGAAAGCAATGTCATTTTTGCTGATTCAGCAAAAGTTATATTATTATCAGGCTTAAACTTAACCGTTTCGCCTTCATTATAACCATTTATAATCCCTTTGCTATACACAAAAGATACATAATTATAATACCAAGCATTTTTGGGTGTGTCACAAAATGGAATTTCAGATGGTATATTTTCATTTGATATATCCCAAAAGCAGCATATTATTTTTGCAAACTCGGCTCTTGAAATGAGTTTTTTGGGCGCAAAAGTTCCATCCAAATAACCGTTGATTATTGAACCACCAGCTAGCTCCAAGATATCAGATTTATTTTTGCTTTCGTTTATTTCATTAATATCCTTGAAGTCCTTTTTCCCAGAATCTTTGATTGGTATATTATAAGTTTTACGTACTTTATTTACAAGTGTTGCGACTTCGCCTCTTGTTATATATGCTCCAGGGTTATAGCTTCCTCTTTCAAGTCCCCCCAAAGTTTCGCAAGTTTTAGTGAAGTCTTTGTACCACTCTTGCGCTTGAGCTATTTGGAAAATAAAAACGAGAACTACAAAAAGCACAGGTATTGTCTTTTTCATAAATATCCCCTCTTTTTTCAGTCTCATGAAGCATAGGCAAATATCGAATATTAAGTTATAAAGTAATATATTAAATACATTTTTAAATGTATTAATATAAAAGTACTTTTTTATAGTATCGGTATCTTCCTAAAAATCATTTATAATATTATATTCATTATGGCTGAAAAAAGTTTATGCACATGGGAAAAATTATAAGCCATACTCCTTAATATACTTATTCACACATATGGGGTCAGAAATATACTCAACTGCGCCGTTACCGACTTTTTGAGTTTTTTCTATACCTTTTCCAGCTACTATAAGAATTGAATTGTCGTCTAAGTCCTGAATTGCACTTTTTATTGCTGTTTCTCTGTCTTCAATTATTAAATAATTATCGTTGTTAACTTTTACATATTGTGCTATTTCTTCGCATATATCGATAACATTTTCATTGCCAGGGTCATCTGCTGTAAGGAATACCTTTTCAGAGTGTATACCTGAAATCAACCCTAAGTCCTTTCTTCTTGTATGTGCCTTGCCTCCAGGACAGCCAAATACAGTAATTATTTTTTTATTTGGAAACTCAGTTTTAATTGACTCAAACAGTTTTAAAAAGCTTAATTTATTGTGTGCATAGTCGACAATGATAACTCTTCTTTTATTAAGGCTAACAATGACTTCCATACGGCCGAATGACTTTGCCTTATAGAGTCCAGAGGATAGATACTCAGAAGGGATGCCTAAAGAATAACACACGCATATTGCAGCAAGTGCATTTTCTACATTGAACAACCCAGGCATTGTGAGCTTGAATTCTTTATCAAATGATGGTGTTTTGACGTTAAACACTGTATCGAGTCCATCTTTTCTGATATTATATCCGTACACATCCGCTTGAGGGCAAGTACCAAAAGTCACTATTTTTTTTGAGTTCTTTGCTGCATCCTTTATACGGGAAATGTAATCAGAGTCGAGATTTATACATGCAATGTTGGCGTGATTGAACATCGACATTTTTGAATTGAAATAATCTTCAAAATCAGGATGCTCAATGTTGCTAATGTGGTCTTCAGAAATATTCAGAAATACTGCAATATCAAATTGAACATTGTAAACCCTGCTATATTTGAGTGCCTGACTTGACACTTCGGTTATCATATATTTCAATTTGTTGTTTGCCGCGTTGCTAAACAGCTCCTGCAGATCAAGTGATTCAGGAGTAGTAAGAGAGGATCTTTTTAAGGTATTTCCATCATAATTAGATATTGATGATACTATACCTGAATCTGGCATGTTATTTTCATTTAAATACTCATCTAATATGTGTTTTATAAAAAATGCTGTGGATGATTTTCCTTTTGTACCAGTAATCCCGATTAGATCAAAACTTTTCCACGGATAATTGAAATAAACATTTGATACTAGAGATAATGCCCTTTGAGCATTATTTACCAAGATACAAGGTACTCTTTTCTGATAATCCTTTTCGCTAATATAGACGACTGCTCCCTTTTCTATTGCACTATCAAGGTATTTCTCTAAAAACCCATTTCCCTTGCATATAAAAATGGTGTCATTTGTAACTTTGTTTGAATTATATGTAACATTATGTATCTCTGTATTTCCAATGATATCTGAACAATTATTGTATACGAGTAAATCATGCTCAATTAAGCTTTGAACATATTGTTGTACGGTAAACCTTTTCATTTAATCCCCCACAGAAAACCTATCTCTAATAAAAACCTATCTCTAATAAAACTGACCGTGCTTATGATTTGACATTACTAATATAGCGAAACTTCATACCAATTCTTACCATCCTGACATTCACCAGATGGCATAAGTCTAATGCATGCGGCAGAAAACTTCTCTTTTATATATACTTTTTCTTCATCCGAAAGTCTAAGCTCCCTTAATAGTAGGTTTTCTTTTTCAAAGGATTCCCACAAAAAAAGCTCAAACCGCTCAACTTCAAGATTGGTCATAATCTTCCCCCTCAATCACTCTTCATTATTTATAATACTTTTTATATTTAAAGTAATGACTAAGCTGAGATTTATATAAAAATATCATTCTCATTAAATTATTGTCTCCCCGTAAAAATAGCGGACGGGATATTTTTTTGGCTTTTACCAATTTATTTACTTTGTCAAGCTTATCCTTATCTTTAACATATTTTAGAGCTATTCCTAATGGAATTGCCAGCCATATGTTGTCTTCTTTAACAATTTGAAATCCAGTATCACGATTATAAATATAATCTTCGACTACATACTTTGCCAAGTTATGGCCTGCACCTGTCACGTAGTAATTGCTTCTACCTTGTCTTAGATTGATTTCAAGTACTTTGTACTTCTTATACCTGTGGTCATACTTGATGTCGAATGTAAAAAATCCAACATATCCAATACCTTCAAGGAAGTTTTTGAGCATATAGGATAATTCCTCATTGTACTCAGTTACACTAAAAGAAGCGTTGCCTAGGCCGTGTGGTGTGTGTTCTTCTAAGAGTACATTCGCCAAAGACATCAGTTTGACTTTTTTATCTGTACCTGAAAAACCAATCATAACTCTTAACTGTGAATCATCGCCAGGCACAAACTCTTGAAGTATTAATTCGTCTGGATAGCCTGCTTCGTAAATTTCGTTTATTACAGTTTTTAATTGTTCATTATTATAAATCCGATACACTTTTTGTTGGGTTTTAAAGGGGTTCTTCCAATAATTAACGCCGTTTGAGGGCTTTAAGATTAGCGGAAAATCAAATGGTAAGGAAAAGTTCTCACCAAGTTCTTTATAGTAAACGAAGGTTTTTGGATAATCAATACCATAAGTATCACACATTTTATAGAAGCTCTTCTTTGTGATGAGATCGTTCATCATATTCTCATCAACATATGGAACAATTATGTTTTTCCTAAATACGCTTCTATTTTGAATAATCAACTCAACATAATTATCGCCACAACCCATTACAATAACCTTTTTGTCTGAATACTTAGCTGCTATTTCATCCAATGCCTGTATAAAGACTTCTTTGTCATCAAGGTCGCTCTTTGCATGATATTCTATAATTTTGCTATTACAGCTTGGTCCTGAATTGAACTTACCAATTACAACTGATCTGATTCCATATGCTTCATAAAAGGCTCTTGATACGCTATATGTATTTATATCATTACCAAACAGTACAGCTATAAACTCTTTATTTCCAATTACCATTTCCTATCCTCTCCAACCACAATTTAAGCGATTTCAAAAATTACCTTGTTTAATTGCCTTCGACGTTTTTGTTATGTCTAGGAAATTATGGTGCCCATAATTTCCTAGACAGGTTACATAGGATACAAAAAGCGCTTACGCGTTTTTGTTCTTTGAATTCTTGATGCGGTTTTTTATGTTGTATAGACTTCTTCTAGTATCTCTGAAAACAGCAACACCTTTTTCAGCGCAGACGAACACAAATGGCTTGAAGACATAGTCAAACATCCCTATAAACTCAGTTACTTTTCCTCCGAAACCTACCTTGAATTTATACAATCCATAGAGAGGGTTATCTTCGTCAAGGTTTCCGCCTACGCCTCTGAAGTCATATATGTCGCATCCTGCCTCAATTGACCACCTAATCATTTCCCATTGTAGAAGATAGTTAGGCATATAGTTTCTCATTTCATTGCTGCTTGCACCATAAAGATACCAGCACTTATTTCCGTAAAGTATCGCTAGTGATCCAGCAATACATTTTCCATCAACATAAGCCAAGTATAGCCTTGAATGCTCAGGTCCGAAGCTGGTCAAAACATTTTTATAGTATTGCTCGCCTCTTACAATAAACTTGTCTCTTTTACCAGTATCAACCATTATTTTGTGAAACATTGGAATATCGGAAACTGATCCAATTTTGACCTCAACACCCTTTCTTTGAGAAAGGCGGATATTGTATCTTGTTTTATGGTGAAAAGCCATCATGACTTCTTCCTCGGTCTTGCCTTTTACATCAAGTCTGAAAACAAACCTTGGCTGTATACCAGAATAATTCTTCAAGTCGCGTGAAACAGTGTACCCAAGACTTAACATTGTTTTTTCAAACTTCTCGTCAGTAATCTCTATATCAGGATCCATCTTTAAGACATAGCTTCTATACTTCTTAGCAAGCACTTTTGCCTTTTCAAGCAGCTGTCTAAGTGTCTCAGTATCATAAGGGTCACATACTGGTCCCCTAGGTGAATACATCATTGTATACCTTAATAAAGGTATTGGCACAGCCCTTATCAGCAAACTCATTGAGCCTTTGATTTCACCGTTCTCATCTTCAACTGTGACTATTTCATTAATCCAATCTGGCTTAATGTTTGCCCATTCTTTGGACTGCATAAAATGCCCTTTAGGACTTTTGCAAATAAACTCTTTGTTTCTCTCAATTATATCTTTTGTTTGCGTTTTCACTATATATTCCACTCACATTCTTTAGAATTTTAGTTAACCTGCGATACTGCTATCCATATCTGTAAAATCATAGTTTTTGTATTCAGAATCATCAAAATGCCACCATTCAGTACTAAGAGGAAGAAAACCACATTCCTTCATTGTGTTTTCAAGAAGTAAAGCGTTTTCTTTCTGCTGCGGCGTAGCAGAAAGGTATTTCCTAGATGCCTTTTGTGTCATTTCATCAAAGCCACTTGGCATATCTACTTCGACGCCATCCTTTACAAGAGTAATGTCAACGGCTGCACCTCGAGAATGATTTGAACCTGTTTTTGGATTGGCGAAATATCTTTTGTCTGGTGCCTTTTCCCAAAGGATCTTTTGACTGGCTGGGGATCTATATGCATCCCATATTTTTATCTGATACCCTTTGCTATTTAGCAACTGACTAGCTTTATAGAGTTTATCTGCGGTACCTTTTCTAAGAAAAGCATTCGTAGATGTATAAACCTTTTGGCCAGTGATATTGTTTGTTGATGCATATCTCAAATCAATATTAATATTATCAATAAGCTTCTCCAAATCTACCATTTCTTGTTTCTCGGCTTCGGCTAAGAAAGATGTTTGTGCTACCTTTCCTAAAATCCTAGTCTTATCCGCTTCAAGAATGTCATCTGTAGGTTTGAAATCATTAATATCCTTCTTAGATGAGATTGAGCAAGGTATAATCTGCGGGTCAGCTATTTTTTGAAGCACCCCTTCAGAACTAAAGGTAAAGGACTGCTGAAAAATACATGTATCAAAATCAGGAGGGCGTTTGTTTCCGCCAAAACAAAAATTACCTAAACTATATGCAATGTATTTATCCTTATATTTTTCAATAGGTTGAAGAACATGTGGATGCGTGCCAAGTACGAGATCTGCGCCTTTGTCTATGGCAAAATGTCCGAGATCTATTTGCTTTGAATTCACTTTGTACTGGTATTCATCACCCCAGTGAAAGCTTACAATGACGAGTTGAGCCTTTTGCTTGGCGTCTAATATCATTTTCTCTACATCTTTCTTCAAATCCGCAAGGACTGTTCCCTGCTCAACGTTTCCAAGTGGATTAAAGCCTAACATGGCGACATCAATATCTTTAACTTTCTTGATGGACATGTCTGAATATCCAAAATAGTCAACCCCTGCTCCTTTGAGCACACTGCAAGTTTCATCGTAGCCTTTTTTTGTGTAGTCATATGTATGGTTATTTGCAAGGCATACAGCTTCAATGCTTGCTTTATTAAGGATATTAACATAAGCTGGATCTCCTATAAACCACCAATTATTTGAAGGGACATCAAATTTTTGTGCCTTCTCAGTCTGAGTGCATAAAGTGGTTTCGAGGTTTGCAATTGTAAGATCATCCTCTGAAAAAGTGTCAACTACTTCAGAGAAAAAATAGTTATAATCACCGTTTAGTTTTTTGAAAACATAACCAAAGGAGTTAGTGTAATTAAGCCTCATGTCTTGTCCTAGAGCAACATCCCCAATGGCATTTATATTTAGTACTATATCTGGCTTTTTACTTGCAATCGGAGTTGAAGTGGGTTGGGAAATAACTCTTTTAGTGTTTTTGGTGGTAATCTTCACGGGTGAACCATCAGAATCTTTTTTAAAGTATATATAAGTGCCCAAAAGAGTTAAAGAAATAAACACAAGCACAAGAAATATTGATTTTCGCTTAGAAGACCTTCGTTTATATCCACGTATGTACATGTACTTTTCCTCCTCAATTTAATTTCAATTATTATATAATTTCTTACGAACAAATAGCCCCATCAATTAACAAAGGAGCTAACTAATACGGGCTATATTCCTAATATTTGACGTCCGCGTAATTTCTTTTAAATTATAGCACTCTTGTTAAACTATTTCAATTGTATTTGTGATTTAAATTTCTTATGACGAATTGCAACAGAGCATTAAAGAGCTTGCTTTAGGATAAAAATGAATATATACTAAAAGTCAATAGCATAATTCTTCTTTGGGAGGTGCGCCAGTTAAAATGTTTTTGAAGGCATTGAAATTTATGGCTGCAGTTAGTGCAATAATACTTTTTATTGGATTTACATTTGTATCATTAATGTTCTATAGCAATATTACTTTCTTTAGGTCAATGAGAGAGCTTTATGTTGAGACAGCTATGACTACAATGACTCACCAGTATTTGGCGACAAGCTTTATAAGCAAATCGGAAATTAATAGGATTATGAAGCAGAATACAATTCCAGAGCAAACAACGATTAAAACTAACACAAATGAAATTAAACCAATTCAAAATCCATATGAGGTAAACAGCTCCGATTCGGAAGCATTACCTGAAACTGAGTTGATTGAGATATCTGAAAAGACATATAAAGGAAAGCTGCTTATTGTAAGAAATCCAGCTCGTGTCAAATTGGCAGTAACAAGTAAATTGCATAAAAAGGGAGAAAAGCTTATTAAACTAGTTAACAACGAAAATGCAATTGCAGGTATAAATGCAAGTGGTTTTTATGATCCTGGATGGGTAGGCAAGGGTGGAGTGCCTATGGGTATAGTTATTAAAGATGGTAAAACTGTATTTGTAGATAAGGCTAAGAGTTTTTCTATAATTGGGTTTAACAAGGATAACGTTTTGATTCTTGGGAAATATAAGAAGGATGAAATTGATGCACTCAATTTAAGAGATGCGGTGTCATTCAGTCCATTTCTAATTGTTAATGGAGAGCCTCAAATCAAAAAAGGCAGTGGTGGATGGGGAGTTCAACCTAGGACTGCAATTGGACAAACTAAAGATGGAAAGGTTTTGATGCTAGTTATTGACGGAAGGCAGGTTCAGAGCATCGGCGCTACATTGAAAATTGTTCAGGATATTTTGCTTGAACATGGGGCATATAATGCTGCAAACCTTGATGGTGGATCATCTACAGTCATGTATTATATGGATTCTTTGATAAACAAACCATGTAGTCCTTATGGAGAAAGATATCTGCCAAATGCTTTTGTTGTAAAATAATAAATAAATGTAAGATTAGGTGATTCCAAAAAAATAACTGGTCAACTGGCGATTTCAAAAATACTGAATTTAGCACTCTTCACCATTAATAATTGACCAAGGAAATTTTTGAAATCGCCTTAATAATGTATTTAATATAAATAAAAGGAGAGTACACAAAAGCTACTTAGCTGTTTGTGTACTCTCCTTTTAAGGCGATTTCAAAAATTTAACCTGCATTATCAGTATTACCTGATGTATTGTTATTATTGTTTGCACCAGCATTTGGTGTTGGTGTTGGCTTTGCATTATTGGATGAAGGAGCAGCGGAAGCGCTAGCAGCAGCTTTCTTGGTGCCTTTATGGACTTCTTTCGCAAGTGTTCTGTAATAACTAGTATGAATTTTTTTATTACTTATAACTTTTCCGTCTATTTTTACGGTTTTAAAAGTATCTACAACATAACCATCTTCACCGCTATCTATTACTTTTGTAACTCCTTCGTTTAAATTCGGATCGTTTATTGTTTTAACAGGACGAGGATAAAACTTTACACGATTGGTGGAAATAGTAACTGTTTTGGTTGGAGTATCATTTTTGCCCAAAATAGTAAAGGCTATTGTGTTTTTAGTGGTCGTGCAATTAACTTTTAGTGGCCATTTAGTTGAATTTTTAAATTTAAAATCAACACCAGGATGATATATAGCTGCATCTCTACCAAAAGGTACATAGTAAACAACCATTTGATGATTTGATCTCTTGGTTACTTCAAGATCTGAAAGCAACACAGCATTATATAAGGTAGTAGAAACCTGACACAATCCTCCTCCAATACCATCAACAACCTTTCCAGCAACATAAGTATGAGCAATCTTATAGCCTTCTTGTGGAGTAGGTCTTCCTATTATGTTGAGAAATGAAAATTCATCTCCTGGTGCGAGAATAGTTCCATTTATTTTTTGCTCAGCGATCTTAATATTTACGGCTCTATTGGCATCATTTGTAGAGCTTGATTTAAATTTAGTGCTAAAGGTGTTAAAAGTGTCTACAAAAAGGTTTTGATTTAGCTTTTCAGTAGTAATCTCAGGCTCTTTTGTTTCGACAGGTATAACCGTTTCTGTATCGATAGTTTTCTCAGCCTTGCTAGCTATAGACTCTAAAACAGATTTTTCTACACTTCTGCCAACTACATGATCAATAATTTCGTATTTTTTACCTTTTGCAACGAACTTAGCATTCTTTGGTGTACTGTTTATTTTTTTGTACATAGCGTCTATGTCTATCTTTGCTGGCTCTGCTACAATTGATTTGGCCTCAATAGGGCTAAATTTGAAGTCTTTAAGTGAATTTTCTATTGATTTGTAAGTTGACTCTCGGTCTATAACTTGTCCTTGGTGACCTGTTTTTAAAACTACAGAATCATCGGTCATTATTAATTCATGCTCTTTAACAAGTGATGAAGACTTTTTATCCATTTTAGCAAAAACATCTTCAATTTTGGTCTTATCATATGTATAGAGTAGGTCTAGTATATGTTTTTGTTTACTTTTAGTGTATTGAGAGAAGATGTTTGAAAGTCCACCTCTACCAATAGAATAAGCTTTATTTGCAACTGCTTCGACATCATACTTTACATCCAAATCTGTCAAAGGAACATCTTGAGAAAATCCGCTGTAATTTATTGTTATATCCTTACTTTTTAGATTTTCTGTGAAATTGGTTTTAAGTGAAGTTATAAGCTCATTCTTTGTCAGACCAGCAGCATTAAAGTCATTGATATAAACACCATCCAATACTTTATTATAGCTTAATGCTTTTACAACTAAAAATCCTGTAAACAGAATAAATATTGAAACTAGTCCGAGTATTGAGAGAATTACCATTCTTCTTACTGCTAAATTCTTTGATCTAGTTACTTTTGTTTTCATGATTATGCACTCCATAAAAAATAATATTAGTAATGATTTTTTTAAATATAATAAGTTATTCAGGTTAAACCAAGTACCTTAAATATTATCGCAATTTTGCAACAAAAAAACAACATTTTTTTAAAATGTTATTAAAGCGATTTCAAAAATTTCCTTGTTCAATTTCTGAAGGCAAAACTTACTTAAATCAGTATTTTTGAAATCGCCAGTTGACTAGTTATTTTTTTGGAATCACCTAAACAGCCAAATGTATGCTAAAGGAGATCTTTATTGATAGCAATAACAAAAGTGTATATAATAAGAGTGTATATAAATTAAATACATTATTATCTTACATTTAGCAGAGCAAAATAGCGAACGCTTTAACGCAATTTTGCGACAGATAAATGTAAAAGATTAATCGTATTTAATATTAAATAAAAAAAGATGAGGTACATTTTATGAAGCGTCAGCCTATAGGTATAGATGATTTTAAAAAGATTATAGAAAATGATCTCTATTTTGTTGATAAAAGTCTTTTGATAAAAGAAGTAATTGATGATAGTTCTGAGGTGGTTCTGATTGCACGTCCGAGAAGGTTTGGAAAGACTTTGAATATGTCTATGTTAAGACATTATTTTGAAAAGACTGAAGAGGATACAAGCTATCTCTTTAAAGAATACAAGATATGGCAACAAGGTGATGAATATACTAATGAACAGGGAAAGTATCCAGTAATTACATTAACTTTTAAGAATGTAAAAATGAGCGACTGGAATATTAACCTTGCGTTAATAAAAAGTGCAATTTCGTCTGAGTTTATAAGGCATTCATATATACTTAAATCAAATGCAATTGAAGGGAAGGATAAAGAGACCTTTGAGAAAATATACAATGGGAAAGCAGAAACAGAAGATTATATAAACAGTATAGAGCTTCTGTCGAAGGCTTTATACAACTATCATAATCAGAAGCCTTATATATTGCTGGACGAGTACGATACTTTTTTAAATGAAGCTTACATACATGGTCATTGGGTAGAAGCTATTGAGTTCATGAAAGCTTTTATGAATTCTGGGTTCAAGAACAATCTATACTTGCAGAAAGGCATTCTGACTGGAATTTTCAGAGTCGCCAAAGAAAGTATTTTCAGCGATATGAACAATTTAAATGTAAGTACCATATTAAGTGACAGCTACAGTGAGTATTTCGGCTTTACCCATGAAGAAGTTGAAGAAGTATTAAAATATTACAAAACTGAAGAAAGCATTGATAAAGTAGCGGAATGGTATAATGGTTATCTTTTCGGGAAAAAGAGCCAGAAAGTAATATATAATCCATGGACTATTATAATGTACATCAATAAAGGTCACTTAGAGCCTTATTGGATAAATACAAGCGGTAATGCAATAATAAGGAAGCTTGCAACAGAAGGAGATAGCAATATTCAGCTTAGCATAAAGGACATAATTGAAGGTGGTACGATTGATAATGTAAAAATAGACGAAAACATTATTTACAGCCAAATTGAAAAGTCAGATAAAAGCATATGGTCATTCATGCTTATGAGTGGTTACCTAAAGCCTGTAAAGCTGGATTTGAAAGAGGATGGCGTTTACTGTGTTTTAAAAGTACCAAACAAAGAAGTTTATTACTTTTTTAGAAATATGATGCAGGACTGGTTTGATGAGACCATAAAGGGTGGAAGTGTTGAACAGATGCTTGGAAGCTTATTATCGGGGGATATAGATACTTTCTATGAGATATTTGCACACACGGTGATGAATGTTTTTAGTTATAATGATTTGATGGAAGATCGTTCAGAAAGCTTTTATCATGCTTTTGTGTTAGGAATGCTTGTCTATATCGATAAGGAATATGATATAAAGTCTAACAGAGAATCAGGTTTTGGTAGATACGATGTAATAATCATTCCAAAAAATAAGATAAAAAAGGGAATAATTATTGAGTTTAAAAAGGCTAGCCGATTGAAAAATGAGACGATAGATCAAGCGTTGGAAATGGCATTAAAGCAAATACAAGAAAAGAAATACGATTGTGAGCTCAAAGCCTTGGGAATAAATGATATTGTTAAGGTAGGGATTGCTTTCAAAGGCAAGGATGTCAAGATTGCTACATTGTAATATTAAATAAAAAACGATGAGGTACCATTTTATGAAGCGTCAGCCTATAGGTATAGATGATTTTAAAAAGATTATAGAAAATGATCTCTATTTTGTTGATAAAAGTCTTTTGATAAAAGAAGTAATTGATGATAGTTCTGAGGTGGTTGGAAGCTTATTATCGGGAGATGTAAAGACTTTTTACAAAATATTTGCAACAACAATTGAAAGAACATTAAGTTTTCATGATGTAGGAGAAGATAAATCAGAAAGTTTTTACCATGCATTTGTACTTGGTATGCTTGTGTATATTGATAAAGATTATGAGATTAGATCAAATAGAGAATCTGGATTTGGAAGATATGATGTGATGATAATTCCAAAGGACAGAAATAAGAAAGGTTTTAGTATCGAGTTCAAAAAAGTCGATAAGTTTGATGAAGAGACTTTTGAGACGGCTTTAGAGGCTGCATTAAAGCAAATAGAAGAAAAGAAATACGACTGTGAGATCAAAGCTCTTGGAGTACATGATATCGTTAAGATAGCGATTTCTTTTAAGGGTAAAGAGGTCAAAATTGCTACAGCATAAAACCTTTTTCACCTATTTGGTATGAAATAAAAGTGTACAAAATTCAAAAGTGCTTTATAAATATAAGTTATTTTTGATATAGTAAAACTAAATTTAAAAAAGGTCTTTTATATTGCACTTTAGAAATAACTCATAATGGAAAACAGAAACAATAGATAATGTTATTATTGATACGGGAGAAGCTCAGTTTATCAGGAGTAGGAAGCTACAAAAAATATACAAAAATAATAAAAAGTATTAAAAAATATATCAGAACAAGTGATGTTATATATTCCTCCAATTTCATTTGTAATTATTATGCCCTGCTTTTCTTTAATATGTTCTACCATTTTTTCAGGAAACTCAAGCACATCAAGATATTCATTTAACTCTAATTTCATTGCTGTTGCGGGTACGTTGGGTACATATTATTATAAGCTTACCAACCTTAATTCAAGTACCAGGTATTACTATGCTGCTTATGCAATAAAAGCAGGAGGTATTTCCTATGGTCCAATTAAAAGTTTTACAACAAAAAAGGATAGAATTCTTCCCATAATAATAGGATCAACATTAGTTGCCAGTAGCTCTTATATTGATGTCAACATGAGCGAATATGTTTATGGATTAAACAAGACAGTACTTACTCTAAGCAAATTCAGGTGTACATTTTTGGCTAACGGGCGGTACAGCCACATACAGGAATCCAGTACTTGGTAACACCTTGCTCATAGTGGAAGCAATGCAGACTACAACAAAATTTATCAGAGGAATTATATACACATTCCTTATCACTTCCAAGCATAAAAGCTTTGCGGGCTAGTCGGTACGAGATACTTAATTTTTTGTTAATTACCTATTACTTTAGTCATCTTTTTACAAATAATGTTATTACTTTAGTTATCTTGTTTGTTAAACTTTGCTAATATAAAATAATGATTATATCGTTGTGCACATGATATACATGGTTGTAGATTTATCTTAAATTTGCCGAAAACGCATTTTATATGCTGTTTACATCTATGTCAGTAACTATAAAACTCCCGACTAAAATAAGTAATTTAAAAGCGATAACAAATAAGGCAGGAACAACAACTTTGAGTCGGGATGGTGTACCTAATGCTACTCAGTACGAAATTATTAAAGATAATACAACATTACACATTCATTATGTAATTTCTCAAATCTGGGAACGAGTCCAAAAAACCGTCCCTCGAATCACACTCACTGGATAAAATAATATTTTTTAGGAGGAGTTAGTATGAAAAAGTTTATTTCCGTATTTTTGATTGTATTACTTGTGTCAGCAATGAATACAACGAATATTTTTGCCACCACAACATTTGCTCGTCAAGAGAGGGTACTTGTTGTGCTGGTAGAATTTACTGAGCCTGTTGTACCAAGGGATGGCTGCAATATTCACTATGATGGAACAATTAAGAAAGATGATAGTTATTATAACGGTCTCTATTTCAGTACATCTAAGAACATTGATAATACCTTGGTAGATTCCGCAAGAAATTACTTTAGAGAGGTTTCAAATCAGAAGCTGGATTTGATTCCTGCTGAGGAAAGCTATGGAACTTCTAACGATGGTATTATAAGAATAAGATTACCTTATATGCATCCAAATATATATGAAAAAAGTGGTCTAGCAGCTGGTATATTAGATGGTAATGAAATGAACAGAATAATGCATGATTCACTAATTGAAATAGGTAATAAAAAATGTGTGAACTTCTCTTTACTTGATAATGACAATGATACTTTTATAACAAACCCTGAATTAAAATTGGTATTTGTATTAGCATCTGGCGAATACCCTATTGTTGGAGATACAAGTACATATATGCCTGATCCAAGACTTCGTGAATGTGTTAGTGGTTATCATGGAGAATCAGTTTACCTTAATAATAAATCAATTTTAGCAAACCCATCAAGATATGCACTACTTAATTCTGTTTCAAGAATTTCTGTGATTTGTCATGAACTAGCTCATACTATGGATGCTCCAGATTTTTATAATAACCCAAATTGCTTCAACATGTGTTGCAAAAGTCTTATGGATGGTAATTATGTGCATTTAGATCCGTGGAATAAAATAAAAATGGGATTTATGGATCAGAATAATATTATTAATGTAAATTCTTCTGATAGCTACACAGTAAATTCCATAGATTTGAACGATCCTAGTAAGTATAATGTGCTAAAAATACCCATAATCAATTCATCTCAATCTGAATGTGAGGAATATTTTCTTGTTGAAAACAGACAACCCATAGGTTTTGATAAATTATTAGCAACTGATTTTTGTAATAGTGGAATAGCGATTTGGCATGTGAAAGAGTTGAAAAACCAAACATTTAGTTTTGAGAAATTTAGATTTGAAGTTGCAGGTGAAGATGTTAGTGTTTTAGGATCAGATAAAAATGTATTCTTTAATCTTGAAGGGAATAATAAATTTGGGACTAACACACCCTTTGGTAATAGCAGGACATTTGAGGGCACAGATTCTGGAATATCAATAACAGTAAATAGTTATAGCTTGGCATCCATGTCAGTCACTGTTAAACTACCAACTAAAATAAGTAATTTTAAAGCAGTAACAAATAAAGCAGGAAAAACAACTTTGAGTTGGGATAGTGTACCTAATGCTACTCAGTATGAAATTATTAAAGATGATTCATCATTTTGCACTACAAATTCAAATACATTTAGTTTTACAGATTTGACTCAAAAGCATTCCTTTAAGGTAATTGCAAAGAATTCATTTGGTGAGTTAGAGGCTTTTTCAAGTATTCTTAAAATAAATAATATTAAAACAGGAGATGTGAATCTTGATGGTTTAATTAACGAAATAGATTTAATATGGATTCAAAAATATTTATCAGGTGATTCATACATGGTAAATTTTTTAACAATCGATTTTACAAGATTATTAGCTGCAGATGTAGATGGAGATGGAGTTATAACAGCAAATGATGAAGCTTATATTTATGGGAATATTGAGGAAATGCTTTATGGTTTTCCAGCAGGCAAAGTTAAGCAAATTACATTTGGTGATGTAAGTGGAGATGGGCTGGTTACAGTAGCACAAGATGGGTTCATGATAATGGAATATATAGATGGAAACAGGACTTTTAACAATCTCCAAAAGTGTGCAGCTGATGTAAACGGTGATTGCGTTATAAATTCCATTGATGTTAATTATGTTTACATGTACTGAATTTCCTAAATCCCTATTTAGGATCGTAGAATTATTAGCAACCTGCGTTTTTTGTATAAGGTTAACAAAATACAACAAAAGTTTTAAAAATGAACAAGCACAAGAGGAAGGATTTACGGGACTAGAAATTCCATTTTTGCGACGATTTGGATTTGTCAAGGTAGTTTAGTACCTATTAAGGGAAAGGGGGGAATAACATGATTTACCTAAGATAGCGTTTAAAAAGAGTAAATTGAGCACTAAAAAGTTAAAGAATGTTTTTTGAAATGTTTTACTAACTTATAAATTTGATCATTAAAAGGAGAATAACTATGTTAAAAGGAATATCGAAAAAACTATGCATATTTGTTACAGCCGGATTTATGATTTGCAATATTGGAGTGCAGACATCATTTGCCCAATTGGAAGGTTCAGGTAAAATGCCTGATAAAGGGTGGCAAAAGGTTGAATATGAAAATCATGACAAAAAAAATCAGGAAAGATATAAAAAGGGAGAGTTGCTGGTAAAATACAAGAGTACATATAATACAAGCAATGTAAATGACACAATAAAAAAAGCATCAAAGTCAAAAACTCTAGTACCGGAAATTAAAGAAAAGTTATCAAATAATATTGAAGTTATAAAAGTAGGCGAGGACGAAGATATTGATGCAATGGCTAAAGAACTCAGCAAAGACCCCAACGTGGAATACGCACAGCCAAACTACATCTATCAAGCCTCATATATACCTCAGGATGCAAGATTTTCGGAACAATGGAGCTTTAAAACAGCCACAGGTGTTGACATCAATGCTACCAGAGCATGGGACATTACTAAAGGAAGCAGCAGTGTTGTAGTGGGTGTTATTGATACCGGTATTGCGTTTAAACACCCTGATCTTGAAAACAACATATATATAAACCCCAACGAAACGGTAGACAATCAGGATAATGACGGAAACACTTACGTTGATGATATCAGAGGCTGGGATTTTGTTGAGAATAATGCTTCTATTTTCCACACCAATGAAAATACGCACGGTACTCATGTTGCAGGAACCATAGCTGCAATCGGAAATACCAGTGGTGTAATAGGTGTAGCACCGAATGTTAAAATTATGCCATTAAGGGTACTAAATGAAGACGGCAAGGGAAAAACATCAGACATAGTTAAGGCAATTGATTATGCAGCTGGCAAGGGCGTCACCATATTAAATTTAAGCCTTAGCGGTACAGACCCTGAGGATAATGATCCGGTTCTCCTTAACAAAATGTCTTCCAACCCTCAGATACTCTTTGTTGTTGCTGCAGGAAATGATTGCAGTAATTTGACAACCCATCCATCCTACCCTGCCAGTTTTGATCTTCCAAATATGCTGGTTGTCTCAAGCATTGATTCCGACGGTTCATTGTCTTACTTTTCAAATTATGGTCCGCAGGTTGATATAGCCGCACCTGGAAGTTCAATTCTCAGCACTATTGAGGGAAAGGATGCTAGTGGAAATATTATATTTGAGTATGACTATCTGGGAGGAACTTCAATGGCAGCGCCTCATGTTGCAGGTGCAGCTGCCTTAATAAAATCTCAGTATCCAAATGCCAGCATAGCCGATATAATAAATAGGATCAAGAATGCCGCATCGGTAGATGATGATATTAAAGCTGATGTTTCTGGAGGACGGGTCCTTGATGCATATAACTCTCTAAATAACTTGGGATATATTAATTTTACCAATTCCAGAGTAACCGAAAATTCGATTGATGTTCAATGGGAACCTGTGTCAAGTGCAGTTTCATACAAATGTCAGTTAGGCTACGGCGGATACTTAACCACAGGCACTACATCCATCAGTGTAGGCTCTCTGAAACAGAATACATCCTATGTCTTTAGAATTTTAGCTGTAAACTCTTCAGGACAAACAATAGCTGAAAAGAGGTTTATTAAAAAGACCCTTGCTGTTGGTACAGGTACTGGCTTGAAAGCTAATTATTTTAATGATGCCAATATGAACGATCTAAAGATCAGCAGGTGCGAAAATATTGGTTTCAACTGGGGAAGCGGTTCGCCCGATCCTTCAATCAACAATCAAAGCTTTTCAGGCCTTTGGAATGGCGAACTCGAAGCAAGATATACCGAGGGATATACACTGTTTGTGCAGACATCAGGGGCTGTCAAGGTTTGGGTTGACGGAACTAAAATTATTGACAGAACAATGGATAACTCAAGTACAATGGTTGAATTGTCGGGGAATTTAAACTTACAAGAGGGCAAACACTATCCTATACAAATAGAATATTATGAAACAACAGGTGATGCAGGTATAAAATTATTATGGTCCAGCGTTTCCCAGAAAAAAGAAGTTGTTCCTGCCAGCAGGCTTTATCAGACTTCAATTTATCAAGGTATATGGACCAAGTCAGCAAAAAGTGATAATACCAGTTCATTGAACGTTTCACACTCCATGGTTGAAGGTGGGAAGTTGTATGTAGTTTCAAATGATATGGTTGGGAGAACAGCTCAGTTAGAGGTATATGATTCTGTACAAAACAAATTTGTATTATTAAAAGAGTTGACAGCAAAGCTGCCAGATGGTACTATCGCGGGAAGTGACTATTATCAAGCTTCTACATCCCTTAACGGGAAAATATATCTTTTTAATCACAGGATTTTTACTAATGATACATGTACAACTGTACAGGAATATGATATTGCGACAGGTACATTGACAGATAAAAACAGTCAGCTTGGAACAGATATGCACGGATATGATAGTGCCATAACCTTAAATGGCCAAATATACGTATTTGGTGGAAGTGTTAGAGGTCCAAATCTCGACATAAAAATATACAATCCTACATCGAATTCATGGACAACTGTTGCACAAATGCCAGATGCAAGGTATGGATATTCGTTGACTCAGCTGGATGGGAAAGTATATATGTTTGGTGGTCTACTAGGAAGTGATACAGTTTTAAGAAGCGTGTATGTTTTTGATCCGCAAAATAATTTGTGGACGAAAAAGAAAGATATGCAGAATACTTTATGGGGGCAAGGTTCTGTCGCTGTGAACGGTAAAATAATGGTTTATGGTGGTTATACGGACTTAAGTAATTATACAAAAGAAGGTAACATATATGATCCGCAGAATGATACTTGGTCACCTGCGGTTAACCTTTTATCGGTAAGGGGATTCCAGGCAATGGAATACTATAACGGAAGAGTCTTTTCGATTTACGGTAATTCGAAAATGGCATATAATTACTTTGATGTCCTGGAAAAAAGATATGCAGTTTCTTACAAGATATCAGGTTATATCAAACCTGATCTTACATCCTCAAATTCCCAGATAAAAGCTGGGTTCAATGTTGAGGTTGAGGAACTCGAAAAGTCTGCTGTTACCGATCAAAATGGATACTTTGAAATTACAGGAGTCCCGTCAAATGTTGATGGATATACATTGAAAGTAACCAAAAATCAATACCTTATGAGGAAAATAAATAATGTGAAGGTAAAAGTATCAAATGTCCAGATAGGTACGACGGCAGCACCTGTGGATATGTGGGCTGGTGATATTGACAAGAATAATGCAATAAATATGACAGATTTAAATCTAATTGGCAATAATAAATATCCCAAATACGATGCTACCTGCGATTTAAATCAGGACGGAGTCGTCGATACTCAGGATATTGGCATTGCATATGTACATTTTAATACATCAACATCAAGTTACCCAAGCATATTTTAAAGACAAAAGACAAGGTTCAGAACCAGTTAGTTTTACTGATTTGACTAAAAAGCATACTTTTAATATAACAAAAGTTTTAAAGATGAACAAGCACAAGAGGAAGTATTTACTGGGACTAAAAATGGGGCTTCTTATTTGAAGCCCCGATTTCCCGCTTAAAGCTGCCGACAGCCTGCTGTGTTAGTATTCATTATGTAATTTCTCAAATCTGGGGAACGAGTCCAAAGAACCGTCCCCTGCCTTGTTTATGTGAACAAATGGTTCTTTACTGCAAAAATGGCCAATTGAGTACGATCTTCAAGATCAAGTTTCTTAAAAATTTTTGAGACAATATTTTTAACGCTTCCCTCTGTAATAAAAGTTTTTTCGGCGATATCCCTGTTCTTTTTTCCTTCAATAATCAGCTGGATAATTTCCAGTTCCCTTTCGTTCAATCCAAAATTATGCTGTGGTTTTTTGACAAAAGACACCGGTACTTTTTGTGTGTGATACTGTTTTCGTACATTGTCAAAAACATCACTTTGAAAAACATTGAGACCATTTGTAACGTTCTTAACTACCATAATTAACTCTGATTGTTCCAAATTCTTTAATACATAGCCATCAGCCCCAAATTCAAAAGCATTTGATATATCCTCATTCTCATAAAATGTAGTCAAAATGAGTATTTTAATCAGGTTATTCTTTTTCTTGATCAGCCTTGTAGCCTCAATTCCATTCATATTCGGCATTTTAATATCCATTAATACCACATCGGGAGCATATTTTTCACATAGTTCAACTGCTTCTTTTCCATTACAGGCGCACCCAACAACACTTATTCCTTTATCCAGCTCAATGAGAGTTTTTATTCCGTTTCTGAAAAGTGCAATATCATCGGCTATAACCACTCTAATCAACAGAATCACTCCTTTCTCGTATTTCTACATTCATCATAGCATCCCATTTCATAGGTATTTCAACGTTTATATTGAAGCCTCCATCTTCACCTGAACCAAAGAGTATAGAACCGCCTACAGATTTTACCCTGTTTTCCATACCAGTTAATCCAAACCCTTTTTTTATTGTATCACAGCCTTTCCCATCATCAAAAATGTACAATTTTATATTTTCTTTTTTAAACATCAAGATAATATTTAAATGTTTTGATTTTCCATGCCTTAATGCGTTTGTAAGGGCTTCCTGGCACACCCTATACAATATATTTGAACAGGTTAAATGATTCTCGTTTTCTATTCCGTCCACAGTAAATTGTATCTCTATTCCAGAAGATTCAAATTCATCAATTAATGATTTGATAGCATAAACGGAACTATTGTTATTAAGTCTTTCAGATGACAACCCATAAACGGAACATCTTATTTCATTAAGACCGGTTCTTGCTATTTGAAGTGCTTCCGAAAGTTTATTGCTGGTGACAGGGTGGTCATTCAGACATTCTATGTGGGCTAAAGACAATAAGGTTATCAGTAATGTCATGGAATGTCCTAGAGAGTCATGAACATCTCTTGCAAAACGGGTTCGTTCACGTTCTAAGGTCAAACTTTCAACGGTCAATGCATGTTCTTTGAGCTTTTCATTAGCAGTTGATAATTCGATATTATTATGGTTAATTTTTTCAAGTAGTTCTTTATACGCTGTAATATCATTAAAAGATACAACCTTACCTAAATATTCATTTGTTGCACTGTATACAGGCTGAATATTAACAAAAAAACATTTCTTGTTAGGTACTCCCAAAATTAATTCACCGCTCACAAATGTTATGGTTTTGTTCATGATTCCGTCTAAGATTCTTGTGGATTGCTCTATGTCTATTGTATGGGCAGTCAAGTTTTGTACAAAATCACCGACAGTATTCGAAACTCCACATTTGGTTATTTCCTGAAATATTGAAACAAATGAATTATTGAAATCTACAATAATACCTGAAGTATCAATAACCAGAATGGATTCTTTCATATTGTCGAATACACTTTTAATGGCAACAGGAATTATATTCAAAAACTTATATTTAATAATGGCAATACTAAACATGAATAAAGAAATAGTAAAACTAAAGGGTGTTATATCAAAGTCTGGTTGTATGAAATCAAATGTGATAATGATACTCGTAATAAGGGTAATGCTGACTGCACTGATAAGAAGTACCGATTGCTTTTTATTATAACCGAAGCTCTTTAACGAATATTTTAAAAGTATAATAGTGCCAACAAGACATTGTGAATAACACACTACAATATGATAATATAATAATATTCCAAAATCCAAACGCCCCGTATCAATAGGGCTATACTTGAAAAATGGGTAAAATAAATGATGCAAATCGTTTGTTAGGACAGAAATGAACGAGATTGTGGGGAGAATAAATAAAAGTAGAAGTATCACTTTATGTTTAAGCAAGCTATGATTCGTATAGTATAAGCAAAACAGCATCCATCCGAAGCCAATATAACAGACGCCCAGGTACTTAAAAACTTCAAATAGCCATAGTGATTGTGTATTATATGAAAAAGCCTGTAGAAACAGGCCTAAAGACCAAACAAAAATCATAGACATACACCAAATATAAGGGTAAACAACTGCTGATTTTGTTTTTTTCAAAACAAAAAAAACTATGATTGTGAAACAAAGTAAACCACCTGCTAAGCAGGTGGAAGAAAAAAGGCTTTTGCCGTTGAACAAAAAACCTCTTATGTTAAAATATTTGCAGGTCTGCCAACCGCAAATAAATAACATAGGAGGCT